>Ga0066846_10000883_pt1 | contig 14675 bp, 13 predicted proteins | sample ETNtaG_33_FD_65489 | JGI IMG/M metagenome (GOLD analysis project Ga0066846, IMG submission 65489) | Marine microbial and viral communities from oxygen minimum zone, Eastern Pacific Ocean - ETNP201310SV76 | ecosystem: Environmental > Aquatic > Marine > Oceanic | place: Pacific Ocean: Eastern... | reverse complement strand
TCTATATTAAGTTTAAGAACTTATTGCTGGATAATAATAGAAACAACGAGTGCTCTTGGAATTCAAATTGATATAGCAAAATGAATTGGAGAATGACCGATATTAAGATTTGAATTGAAGTAAATTTGTTCCAGTGGAAATGTTATGTAATAAAAACAATATAATAATTATATTAAAAAGTGTAGTTATCTTAATGTATTTTTTTTGCTAACCCTATATTAATATAAATCAGGTAGGAAAGTGGTTTTATTTCTGAGTTGTACATTTTAGGAATAATGATTACAGAAAAACACAATACTGAAGAATAATTTGGATTAAATTTAAAATTTATGCTGGTCTAATTTTATAAATATGTGATTTGATTCTAATGTAAATTAGGAACATTATCTGGTTCATATAACAAATTGGTTCTTTGAAAACATAATTTTAAGTATAAGCATTACTACAAGGCCGTAAAATACAGAAATTGTAGATAAGTGGTATTGTATATATAAATTTAAATAATCAATGAATGTATATTACAGGAGTTTCTACTCAAGATGAATATCTAAAGAAGTATATGAAAATATATATTCCTCTTATATGTATGTATTTAAAAATGAAATATAAACAATTTATATTCCTATAACAAACTGTGCGTGTATACATGATCTTTATCTGATCCATGTAATATATCGGTTCTTTGAAAAATGAATTTGCAAGTATTGGCATTACTACCAGGCCTAAAAAAATATACTTTGGTTAAGTGGTATTGTCTCTATGGATTAAAATAATTATTGAATATATTTTAGAGAAGCATCTACTCAAGATGAATATCTAAAGAAGTATATGAAAATATATATTTCTGGAATATGTATGTATATATAGGATGAAATATAAAATAATTTTTTTCCAAAAAAATATGTGTGTATACATGATCTTTGAAAAATGAATTTAGCAAGAGGATGAACCTTTTGATTATGATCATCCTGGAGATTCATTAATCTCCATCCACATTAACACATTATTTCTCATATTTTTTTGCCAGAAATTGTTGTTAAAGCAATGTTCTGACTTCATCGCAAGGAGAAAAGCATCAACTGTCTTGATGAAACAAGACAGGTTCAATTGGGGATGTAATTGTTTAGAGATAGCATCTTTATCATCGTTCTTTGAAAATTAAATCTGCCTTAAGAAAATATCCTATGGAGGGCCAATGTATTGGCTCCAATAATGGAGAATCTTATTGATGGAGTATCTCTTATTTACTCATTCAAGAGGGTAAATTTGAGGGATACTTCATGAAGATTCGAATTGAACTGGAAAATATATTTAAGGAATTTAGAGTTTTGTAGGGGACTTTCCAGCATTATAGAAAGGATAAGGTCTTGTGTAGTCTCTCAAGTTCATCAATGGGTGTATTCATTTAATTAGTATCTCTAATGTGGAGTATATGAAATATTGCATCCAATTATGTCATAAATACAATATTTTAATGAAAATTATGATCCCAGCTTAACTTGTTATCAATTATGATACTTGGGTTAATTCCTATACAACTAGTAGTATCAAAACCAGTGCATAGAATTGTTCTTTGAAATTATTGCAAATAGTTGCATGAAATGATTTCCTGTGAATTTTCATAGGTTTGGAATTCTTTAGTCCTACTAAAGAAGTTGTTTCCAAATAATTTGAATTGAGTAATGGGTATTTACGAATTTCTGTAGGAAATACATTGGAGAATTATCAAATTCATAAATAAATATATAATTTCATGAAAATATTTTATTTATTATATATTATAACAAAATTTAAGCAAGCTCCTTGTATCCTCTCCGTTTAACGGAATTATTTACTGTGGGCGGAGAGGTGCAAAATCGGGAGTTACAAGTTGAGGAATCAAATAATTTGTAAGAATAAATATAGAAATATGATTATTAATATTTTCTAAGAGGAAAAATGTCAACCAATCAGGGGCCAGAGATAGAAAATCGACAAACGGGCAAAAGTGGTGAGGAGCTTTTGAGCAGAATGCGGGGCCTTGCAAAAGAAGTTTTACGACCCCTTGAAACTTTATCATTCGAGAATGAAAACGCTGATGTTCTGGTGGCACTTAGTGCCCTAGATCAGATTGAGTCGTCTTCACGTTTTGCAGCAGGAAGGTCTTTGCATAAAGCTTCCTCTTTGGGATTCGGCCGATTGCATCTCGAAATGAATCTTTCTCAGTTGAAAGCTTCTGCTGGAGAAAAGATTGTTTTCGATTCAGTGAATTCCGGAATGGAAACAAAACCAATGGAGAGATTGGGGGCAAAAATCGAAGACGAAGAAAAACGTAAAATTCACAAAGCAGAAAAGGCGTTGCGCCATCTTCTGGCACTGAATGAATGTTAATCAAAGAACCCAAGCTTGATGGGATTGGGCCCATCGGAATAGGGGTATGACATTATGTCATAAATATAAGTTCTTAATGACAATATAATAACACATTGAATTCTGTTCCAGAATCATCTTTTGATGTTGTGGTTTAGCAATTCGAAATTTTTTAATCGAGATTTCAGGACTAGTTTCTGGAAGGCGATTATAGAAATGATCCAGTTCTAGGTCCATGGACGGGCATGCTTGAAAACGGTCAAAAGGAAAGATTGTTTTTGAGTTCGATCTGAATCTTTTCAGGAGGATGCGGAATCGGTCTATTCGATTGCATCCTGCCAATCCGACGTGCATCAGTTGGACTGTGAGCACGTGGGGCCAAGGAGGGACTGCGCCAGGAGGTGCGGCAAGCCCCCACTGGACGGTTTTGACAGGGTGTCTTCCGTCCACAGTCATGCAACGTCCCATGAGGGACGAAACGTCCCGAAAGGGATTCATCATTCAAGGAGAATGTTATGTCGCTCAAAATCAACAGTAATGTAGGATCATTGATTACACATCGTCATCTGCAAAAAAATTCGGATGACCTTTCAAAATCATTGGAAAAATTGGCTTCAGGGTTGAAGCTCAACCGTGCTTCAGACGGACCGGCGAATCTGGTGATTGCAGAAAACATGCGTGCACAAAACGCAGGTTTGAAGCAGGCCATCAATAATAATGAAGTTGCTGTTTCTTTGGTACAGACGGCAGAAGGTGCATTAAATGAAGTCGCCAACACACTGATCGCCATACGCCAACGAGCGGTGGCATCTGCTAACGAAGGTGTCAATGATGAAGCGATGCTTGCGGCGAATCAACAGGAAATTGAGAATGCTCTCAGTTCCATTGATATCGTGGCATCCAGCACTCAGTTTGGCAGGAAGAAGTTGCTGGATGGAAGTGGTTCCTCTTCTGCAACTGCAACTGGGGCAGGTTTGGAGTTTGTCTCAGTATCAGGTGGTGCAAAGAAATCAGGTCCTGAAGGTTACGACGTCGTTATTTTTGGAGAAGGAAGACAGGCTGGTTATGGCGGTGGAACAGCTTTGAACCAGGGGATGATTGATGCTGGTGAGGAACTGACAATCCAGGAAGGTGGTCGAACGGCCAGTTTGAAACTGGATAAAACCTACACAGTAGAAAGTGCGATCAAAAAACTGAATGACATTGCCGAAAAGAACGGGCTTGAAGTCACCGTTGAAAATAACGGCGGTTCGATCGGTGTTACGCACAATAAATACGGTGCAGAATATTCTTTCCTACTCAGAAGTTCTACTCCTGGGGTTTTGAGTAGGCCTACCGGAGATCCAAGCATCATTAAAAATGGGTCTGATGTGAGTGGATTGATCAATGGTGAAAGTGCCATTGGGCGCGGCCAGGAGCTTACAGGCAGGCGTGGGAATGCCACCACAGAAGGACTTACGGTTCGCTGGAAAGGTGCTCAAGGAGTAGCGATTGCACCTAAACCAAACGGGACCGCTGTAGGTAAAATCAGCATTCGAGAGGGTTTTCGCTTCCAAGTCGGAGCAAATCCTGATCAGGCTGTTTCGGTGGCGATGGGCAACATGAGTTCAGCCAGTTGGCAAGAGGTGTCAAAAATGAAAGCGGGTTCCAATCCCTTGCTGATTTGGATGTACGTTCGACCACCGGGGCCAATGACGCCATACGAGTTGTCGACGAAGCCATCAATCAAGTTGCCACAACTCGTGGATCTCTGGGCGCCTTCCAACGAAACACTTTGGAAAGCAACCTAACCAGTCTGCGGATTGCTTCAGAAAACATGACCTCTGCAGAATCCACCATCCGTGATGCTGATATGGCTAAAGAACTGGCAACCTTCACACGAAACCAGATCATGACACAGTCTGCAATGGCTCAATTGGCCCAGGCCAATGCGATGCCCCAGAATGTGCTGAGGCTGTTGGCGAACCAGTAAGCTTTAATCTGTTCAACTGATTCATTCTCCTGGGAGTGTTTTCAACTCCCGGGAGGGAAAATATCATAAATATATTATTTTATGGAAAATCTAAGTTAATGGAAGAGGGCTTATGATGCGGATAAGACACAATCCCGCGTCGGTCAGCACCTTAAGGCATCTTACCGAAGCACAGCAGGAGCTGAGCCAGTCTTTGAATCGTATGGCATCCGGTCAAAGGATCAACCGTGCTGCGGATGATCCTGCAGGATTGGCGATTTCAGAGAAACTTCGTGCTGAAATAGCAGGAGTGAAACAGGCCATAGACAACACTGCGGTTTCTGTGACGGTAGTTCAGACAGCGGAAGGGGCACTGGGAGAGGTGAGCAACCTCTTGATAGGTTTACGTCAGTTGGCAGTTGCTGCAGCCAATTCCGCCACGAATGATTATGGTGCCTTGACGGCATTGCAGACAGAGATTCGAACTGCTCTGGAAAGCATTGACCGAGTCACCCGGCATACACGTTTTGGCAACAAACCACTTTTGGATGGTAGTCAAGGTGCAGCTGGGGTGGGAAACAATGAAAGCGTGCTTTTCATGGGAGCTAGCGCTAAGACCCGTGCTTCTCCGGTGGAGGGTTATATGATGGAAGTCACCCGATTGCCTGAGAAAGCATTTTTTAGTGCGGAATTGGATGATGATATCGCAGAAGGTCTCAGGATCAGCCTTGAGGAAGAAGACGGGAACCTGATTGAAGTAAAGACACCAGAAGGTGGGACGGCTATAAATTTTATGAGCCGCCTCGAAAAAACCATCGGTGATGCACATCTCAATCTGGATGTCAGTTATGACGAGGAAGAGTCACAGTTGAAAATCAGCCATAAGGAATATGGCTTGGCCAAGGGTTTTTCCATTACCAGCTTCAAGGAGGATGCACTTACGGGTGAAGTCGGTGTCCCGCAACTTTTGTTGGGACTGGATATTGAGGGGAAACTGGGCGGAGAAAGTGCCGATGGGGACGGACTCGAGCTCAAGGGACATTCTGATAATTACATGACCGCAGACCTCAGAGTAGCCTATATGGGTGACCAACTGGGTGAAGTCGGAAAAGTGATTGTGGCACAGAACGCGATGCAATTTCAGATCGGCACCCAACCTGGAGATCAGGTCGGGGTGGCTATCGACAGCACGCATTCAACCCGATTGGCTCGTGGGATCGACAATCAAAGTGGCTTTAACAGCCTTGCCGAAATACATGTGTTCACACCGCAGGCAGCTGAGGACTCAATTCGGCTTGTGGATGAAGCTAATGATCAACTACTTTCGCTCAGAGGGAAACTGGGTGCAGTGCAGAGACATGCATTGGAAACCAATATGGCCACGTTGAGGATTACCCAGGAAAACCTGATTGCTGCTGAATCGGTGATTCGGGATTCGGATCTTGCTGAAGAAGTGGCTCAATACACCAAACATCTCATCCTGACCGAAGCGGCTGCTGCTGCATCAGCACAGACCAATCGAATGGATCCCGACGTTATGAGGCTTTTGATCAATCACAGGTAAACACTCCTGATCCGGGAATGAAATTTGATGATACAATCGCTGCCATTGCCACTGCCCTGCAACCAGCAGGGCTTGGCGTCATAAGAGTCAGTGGCAGCGAGGCAGTGGCCTTTGTAGATTCCCTGTTTATGGATAGTTCAGGAAAACGGGGGATCATGCATATCCCTGAACGACAGTTGGTTCACGGCTGGATCATGGATCAGGACCAGGCTTTGGACGAGGTTCTGGTGACACGGATGCAGCACCCCAAAACCTATACCACCGAGGACTTGGTCGAGATCCACGCTCATGGAAGCGTGCTTGGTCTTCAATCGATCCTCTCTCTTGTGCTTGCCCAAGGGGCACGTCTTGCCCGACCCGGAGAATTCACTGAACGTGCATTCCTCGGGGGGAGAATGGATTTGACCCGGGTTGAGGCTGTTTCTGACCTGATCCAGGCCAAATCGAGTCTCGCTTTGAGGCAGGCGGCAAAGCAACTCCAGGGAAAGCTCTATCAGAAAATAGAAGATTTCCGGCATCAACTGGTAGATACCGCATCGATTTTGGAAGCAGTCATCGAATTTCCTGACGAAGGAGTCGATTTTGGTAGTCGTAAAGAATGCATCTCCAGACTGGAGCATCTGATTTCAGGATTGGAACGCATGCTGTTGAATGCCTCGCAGGGGCGCCGAATTCGTGATGGGATCGGAATTGCCCTCATTGGCAAGCCCAACGTCGGGAAATCCTCACTCCTCAACAGCATGCTTCATGAAGCCAGAGCAATCGTTACCACAGTGCCTGGTACGACCCGGGACACGATTGAGGAAAGTATCCAAATCGAGGGTCTGGCTTATCGTTTAACGGATACTGCTGGCATCCGAGAATCAACGAACCAAGTTGAGAGTGAGGGAATCCAACGTTCACGTAAAATATGGAAGGAATCGGAACTGACGTTGCTTCTATTAGATGCGTCGAACATGCTGAATGAGGAAGATCTGATGCTGCTGGAAAAAAGTGATCCGGCCAAAACCCTGGTGGTTGCCAACAAAATGGATTTATGTTTGGAGGAACAACCGTCATGGATGGAGCATCTTAAAGATTTTGAATGGTCTCCAATTTCAGCAAGGCAAGGTATGGGGATTGAAGATTTGAAGCATCGAATTCATCTTCGCTGCACCTCAGGATTCCAAGCCCAGTCTGAAGAAGGATGGCTGACTAACCTAAGACAACAGGAAGCAGGCGAACAGGCTCTAGCTTCATTGCAACGAGCCTTGAGTGGAATGCACGAACATCAGGGAGAGGAATTGGTTGCAGTGGATTTACGTTCTGCACTTAATGCCTTCGGGGAAATTGTTGGAGAAACCACTTCCGAGGATCTGCTTGCCCGGATATTTTCTGAGTTTTGCATTGGCAAATGAAGTTTTTCAACCAAGCGACCGCCTGGTTCTGCTAAAGCGGAGGGAGGAACTGTATCGTAAGCTTCTTGAACTTTCTCAGCGTCAGTTCGTGGAAAGTGAAACAAGGGAATGGGATTGGTTGTTGGACCTCAAGCAGAAATGCATCGATGAACTGATGAAACTGGATGAATTGGAAAATCAATGGAATGAAATTCATCGTTTGGATTACAGCCCGCAAGAGCTTGAAACCCTCCAAAATCTTGAATCATTGCTTGGACGTCTCCTGGAATCTGAAGAGGCGACCGAAAACAGCATGAATCTTGAAAAACAATTTCTCTCAAAAGAAATGTCCCAATTACGACAACAGGTACATTATTCACAGGGATCAAAAAATCCTACTCCGGGACGGACCAAGAAAATTTACTGATTGGAAATAGATGAAGAAACCAAATGTCTCCTCTTAAGGCTGAATCCTTATTGACGGAATTCCTGCTGGAACAAGGGAATTTTGCAGGAGAATCCCCTTCGGAGCAACTTCAGTTGTCCCAGGACGCGCTTCGTAACGCCAAGGAGCGAGGTGTCAAAAACCCTCCTCTAAAAAAGCCCGGCTGGGTGAATCCTGGACAGATACTCCAATGGATCGAAGACCGCAGCGCTCAGGATCCGGTGATCGATTATGAAAAACAACGTCGGGCAGCAAGATTCGTGAACAACGCAAGGGTCCCGGGAAATCCGCTTCCTCCTTTTCTTCGGGTTCAGGATCATGTCGGTGCTTTCAGGAAAAAAGAACCTGGTGCTGTTTCTTCTGCCAAAACCGAAAAACCTGAGCCGAAGCTCACGGAAAAAACTCCTCCTTCCAAAACTCCTCAGCCGCCCCTTCAGCAACAAAAGGAAGAATCAGAACCTGTTGTGATGCTTGAACCAGAGGGTTTGGATGAAGAATTGCTGCATTCTCTGGATTTGAATGAGGATGAAGCCGATCTGGAAGATGCTCCAGAAAACGTTCCTGAAAAACCCGAAACGGAAGACACGGCTCAGGAAACAAAATCCAAAGACAAGCCTGAAGCATTAGTAGAAGAGGAAGAGGAGGAAGAGGAAAAGCCTGTCAAAAAGAAGGTGGTTCCTACGGCAGCACAGTTGCTTGATTTTGAAGAAGAAGAAGAAGAATTTGACGAAGATGATGGTCTCAGTGCCGAAGAAACCGACGAAACGGATGTGGTTTTTGGAACGGGTTCCATCACCCAGGCTTCTATGATCAAGTTCATGCATCAATACCCCGACAGCGTACTCAAATTTCTGCTGAGAAGGAACCTGGACGGCAGGCCCTTGCCGGGGGAATATGAAAAAATCTACGACCAATGGCAACAGCGCGGGCTGATGCGCGGCCGCTTAAAAAAGCATCTGTTGAGGATGATGGAATGGGAGGAAATTCCTGATACGCCGATTCATGAACTGGTGGGGGAGATCCGAAACCGTATCCTTGACTTACGGCTGGAAGAGGGCTGAGTCAAAACAATCTGTGGTTTTCTCAATTTGTTCCATATCCTCATCCTGCTTGGCTAACGTAGGTCAAAACGATCCAGAATTTCATTGGTGAATTGAATGTAGCCCGTCGCTCCCACGGAACGAAACCCTCCTTGTATGACATCCCCTCCGATCACGCTCATGTCCTGAATTTGGCTGCAGTGAGGGATGATGGTATCAAACACCGATTCTCCCAGTTTTTGATAGATTTGTTTTCCAATGTATCGATGAGCAGGGATTTTTTTGTCGTACATCGTCAACAGGATTCCTGCAAGCCTCAGAGAAGGATTAATGTTTTTCTGGAGATCCCGGAAGGCTCCCAGGAACCGCTTCAATGATTTCACTGCTAGTGCCTGGCACTGAAGCGGTACGACAATCAGGTTGGCGGCAAGCATCACGTTAATGCTTAAAACTCCGGTGGTGGCGGGTGAATCGAGAATGATGAAATCATAATGATCCAGAACGTGTTCATCGAGCCACTGAGTCAGAAAGTAGTAATCTCCTGCAACCCGGTTGATTTCATGTTCCTCTTGGAGTTTCCGTGCATTGGCCAGAACCAGGTCGAGGTTCTGATTTCCGCTGGATTGACTTACGTCTTCAAGCCTGGTTCCAGGGACACAGAAGAGTTCGTAGGTTCCTGCTTTGGCTTGAGATTCAACTCTCAATGCAGATTGCACGGAACCCTGTGGATCGATGTCCACCAACAGTGTCCGATAACCTCCCAGTGCCAATCCTTTGGAAAGGTGAATGGCGGTGGTTGTTTTTCCCACTCCTCCTTTTTGGGAATTCAGGGAAATGATTCGGGCGGTTTTGTTGAAAGGCATCAAATGAGATACATGAAAAGAAAAGAAATTTCAGGAAATTGTTTCTCCTGAAATTAAATATTTTTCCCCTTCCTGGGAATATTTATTCCACCAATCCGCCTTGGGTCATTTTGGCCGGATCCAAAGCTTTTATCAGTTCTTCTTTTGGAAGCTCACACATTTCCATGGCAACTTCCAAAAGAGGACGGTTCTCGGCAAACGCAGTTTTGGCGATTTTTGCAGCAAGGTCATAGCCAATCAGCGGGTTGAGTGTGGTCACCAAAATCGGGTTGCGTCCAACTAAGGACTGGATGTGTTCTTCCCGGGCAATGATCCGTGATACCGAACGGTGAGCCAGGTTGCGGCAAGCAGCGGCGAGAAGACGGATCGATTCGAGCAGGCTATGGGCAACCATTGGAAGCATCACGTTCAATTCGAAATTTCCGGAAAGCCCTCCGACACTGATTGCAGAATCGTAGCCGATCACCTGGGCACAGACCATAGCGGTGGATTCCTCGATGACAGGATTCACCTTGCCAGGCATGATCGAAGAACCTGGCTGCAATGCGGCTAGTTGGATTTCTCCCAATCCTGCATTCGGGCCAGAGTTCATCCACCTCAGATCATTGACGATTTTGAGCAGACCGACGGCAATCGTTTTCAATTGACCGCTCATTTCCACTGGGGCATCAACCGTAGACTGTGCTTCAAAATGATTTTGTGCTTCACGCATCGGTTCTCCGCTTAGATTCGACACCTCTTCGGCAAAGGCCGGAGGGAATTCCGGGGGAGTGTTGATTCCAGTGCCTACTGCAGTTCCTCCCATCGGCAGTTCCCGGATTCTTTCCAGGGATGCTTCTAGGCGTGCAATGCCAAGTTCCAGTTGACGGGCGTAACCGCTAAATTCCTGCTCGAGGGTGACAGGCATGGCATCCATCAAGTGCGTCCTGCCGGTTTTGACAACGTGAGCGTATTCTGCTCCTTTGCTGAGAAAGGCTTTTCTTAATTCCACCAGGGCTGGGATCAGGTCCGACTTTGTTTCCATCACCGCAGCGATGCGGATGGCAGTGGGGAAAGTATCGTTTGAACTTTGGCCGCAATTGACATGGTCGTTGGGGTGGACCTTGATGGCATTATCTTTTGAAAGTTGACTGGCACGATTGGCGATCACTTCGTTGGCGTTCATGTTGCTCGAGGTGCCGGACCCGGTCTGATAGATGTCGATGGGGAAATGTTCATCGTGTTTTCCTTCGATCACTTCCTGTGCTGCCGACTGGATCAAGAACGCCACCTCCTCAGGAATGGCTCCAGAGGCTCCGTTGACGCGGGCTGCGGAACACTTGATCATCCCCAACGCAGCAATCAAAGGACGACGAATCGGGATCCCGCTGACCGGGAAATTTTCAATCGCGCGCTGTGTTTGTGCGGCATAAAGGGCTTCCCTGGGAACCTTGACTTCCCCCATTGAGTCTTTTTCTATTCTGAATGCTTCTGTCATCGTGTCTCCGTCTCGGTGAGTCAAAAAATTTATATATATGTTGAAAAACCCTGCGTGTTGAATGGTTTTATTTCAAGCGAGGATACCCCCGTCCACGATAAAGGACCCTCCACTGACATAGGAAGCCGCAGCAGAGGAAAGAAAGAGGATCATCCCCGACATCTCATCTGGTTGTGCTGCCCGTCCTAAGGGAATTTGTGGCAGTACCCTTTTCATATATTCCTCATTTTCAGTCATGGCTGAGGCGAAATGGGTATCCGTCAATCCCGGAAGGAGAGCGTTGACGCGTATTCCATCAGGACCCAGTTCCTTGGCCAGGGATTTGGTCATCGAGATCAAACCTGCCTTGGTGATCGAATACGCACTCTGTCCGTGCATAGGAATGATGCCATTGATGGAGGCAACATTGATGATCGCACCCCCGCCCTTTTTTTTCATCCTCTTTGCTGCATGCTGACTCATGAAAAAAGGCCCTTTCAGGTTGACTTCAAAGGTCTTGTCCCATGCGGCTTCCTCCATCTCAATCGCAGGACCGAAATAGGGGTTGGTTGCGGCGTTGTTGACCAGAATGTCGACGGATTTTCCTTCCTGGTCAAGCTCTTCAAAAAGGGAGCGGATTTGGGAAAGGTCTCCGTTATGGCAGGGTCGTACGGTTGCATGAAAACCTTCCTGGAGGATGGCTTGGGCAACTTCATCCAGTCCTTCTCTTTTTCGGCTGCTGAGAATCACACTTGCACCGAAGCGAGCCAGGGTTTTTGCCGCTTCAGCGCCAATTCCACGACTGGCACCTGTTACCAGAGCCAACTTCCCCGAAAGATCGAACAGTTTTTTAGAATCCATAGTCATTTCCTTTGGATAGAATTCGATTCACGTTTTTGTTCTCCAATGATTGAGTCTTTTTTTCGATTCTGTGATTTAAAGCGATTGATCCGTTATTTACAAGCGAGTATCCAAAACCGGCTCTAGCATCGGGAGCTATGAAGTTTCATCCTTGAAAAGATTTTCTTTTCATAGAACTTCTGATCATTAAGGATGAAAGGATTTTCATTGGAAGTCATTCCTGTGATATCGTATGCTCACGGACATAGTGTATCAAACCCTCATGGATCATGGAAATGACACGCTGGTTGCTTTTGATCATCCTGACATTGTTTCAAGATTCCTATGTCAGAATTGGTACGGTATTAGGATTAGCAGCAGGTTATGGGAGTCTCCAGGTAATCGGAGGTGAACTCTGGGTCAACATGAGCGCCTACGGTTTTATTGGCTGGGGATTTGGTGCTTATCTTGGTTATCTCCGTTCGCACAACACTCCAGAAAGTCGCCCCCCCAAACTCAAGGTCTATCAGGGAGGTCGGTGATGGAAATAACCCAAAACTCAAATTTTTACTGAGAGGCTGATGGCAAAAATGGAACTCGAAGTTGGACCTAGTCCAACAGGAGTAATGCTGGCTATCAAATCGGTGGAAGGCAGAATGCATCAGGTGATGGCAATCGAGGTCACCAATGACGAAGCATTGAAAATAGCTAACCTGATCATGAAACGGGTCGAAGACAATCGACGTTCTGAAAATCCTGCAGAATTGAACTGAACACCCAAAGACACTCCAGTTTCAATGTTCAAGCACAACAAGGCTGTCTGGGGTTGGGCTCTTTATGACTGGGGAAACTCGGCCTTTGCCACGACCGTCATGGCGGGTTTCTTCCCAATCTTCTTCAAGCAATACTGGAGTGCCGGTGCAGATGTCAATCTGAGCACGGCTCAGCTTGGATTGGCCAATTCTCTGGCCAGCCTACTCGTGGCAATGATGGCACCGGTTCTTGGAGCCATTGCCGACCGAGGTTCTTACAAAAAGAAGTTTTTGACCTTCTTCGCCTACCTCGGAGTGTTGATGACATCCTGCCTCTTTATGGTCGAACAGGGAGACTGGCTGATGGCGGTGTTCGTTTATACCCTTGGAACGATCGGTTTTTCCGGAGCCAATGTCTTCTACGATTCCCTGCTACCCTCCCTTGCCAATGAAGAATCAGTTGACTCGGTCTCCAGCCTTGGATTTGCAATGGGTTATCTGGGCGGGGGCTTGCTGTTTCTACTGAATGTCATAATGACCCTCAATCCTTCCTGGTTCGGGCTGGCCGATGCAGCTGAGGCGGTTCGTTGGTCTTTTGTCACCGTATCCCTCTGGTGGGGGGTCTTCACCTTAATTACGCTGTTCTGGGTACCGGAACCCAGACTCGCCCGGGATCATGTCAGCGGCAATTCAATGGCGGAAGGTTTGGCTCAATTAGGCCAGACCTTTAAAGAACTCAGGCATCTGAAAACGGTGATGCTGTTCCTCTTTGCCTACTGGTTCTATATGGACGGGGTGGACACCATTGTTCGTATGGCCGTGGATTACGGCATGTCGATCGGTTTTGAATCCACGGATCTGATCACGGCGCTTTTACTGGTTCAGTTCATCGGTTTTCCTGCGGCTTTGATCTTTGGCAGGTTGGGAGAAAAATGGGGAGTGAAAAAATCGATTTTCCTTGCGATCGGAATTTACATGCTGGCCACCATCGGGGGGATGCAGATGACACAAAAGATCGAGTTCTATATGCTGGCTGCCGTAATCGGCCTGGTTCAGGGCGGGGTTCAGGCCCTCAGTCGATCCTACTATTCTCGTCTTATTCCATCCAATCAGGCAGCCGAGTACTTCGGATTCTACAACATGCTCGGTAAATTCGCGGTCATCCTAGGACCGATCTTGATGGGGACGGTTGCTCTGCTGGCTCGAAACTGGTTGATGCCTGAAGCGCCAACGGATGCCGAAGTCCAGATGGTGGGTCAGCTGGCCGCTCGTTGGAGCATCGGTTCGATCTTAATCCTCTTCCTTATTGGTGGGGCGTTACTTTATTTTGTTGATGAAGATAAAGGGCGTGAAGAAGCCAGATACCTTGAAAATAAGTCATTCTAAGCAGGATTTTCCTTTTCACCGAAACCGGTATTGAAGGTTCTTCGAAAGACCTTCTCATAAGTTCTTTTTGTGGGAAAGGGGCCCGGTGGGCCGGCATTGAATCCTAGGAGGCAGCTTGAAAACGTTGTATACGTTTCAGGTAGGTTTCCCGTGTCAGTTCCACATCTTCTAAATAAATAGGCAATTCCTCCATAGTCAAGGCCTGGGGGCCGTCCACGAGGGCTTCTGCAGGGCGGGGGTGAAAATCGACGAGTACCATGTTGGCACCGGCGATCACTCCCTGAGCGGTGGCGTGGAAGACATCAGGGATGCCGTCCGAGGAATGTTCCAGGGTGCCTACTGAATGGGATGGATCGATGCAGACGGGCATCCTGGTCATGCGTTTGATCACCGGAACATGGCCGAAGTCCACCATGTTTCGGTGAGGCGTGTTGAAGGAGGTTTTCATGCCACGAAGACAGAAGATGACCCGAGTATTTCCTTCGCTGGCAAGGTATTCCGCTGCATTCAACGATTCGGTGAGAGAGATGCCGAAACCGCGTTTAAGCAGAACCGGATAAGTGTTTTGGCGTCCCAAGTTTTTTAGGAGTTCAAAGTTCTGGATGTTACGGGTGCCGACCTGAAGCATGACCCCGGTTGGACGACCACAGGCT
>Ga0066846_10000852_pt1 | contig 14844 bp, 17 predicted proteins | sample ETNtaG_33_FD_65489 | JGI IMG/M metagenome (GOLD analysis project Ga0066846, IMG submission 65489) | Marine microbial and viral communities from oxygen minimum zone, Eastern Pacific Ocean - ETNP201310SV76 | ecosystem: Environmental > Aquatic > Marine > Oceanic | place: Pacific Ocean: Eastern... | reverse complement strand
AACGGTTTTATTATTATTCATTTTGGAAACTGGAGGTTATTTAAAAATATTTGAAATTCAACATAATTAGACCTAATTATTCCTGTATTTTGCTCATAAAATTTAATAAATCTTTTATATTGTGATTAATAATTCAATAATTGAAGCTTCTAATTCATGGCCATTTGTTGAGGCTAGAAAACTAATAAAAGAAAGAAAAAAATTTTTTGAAAAAAAGGGAAAAATTACTTTACAAACGGGCTATGGACCAAGCGGATTACCTCATATAGGAACTTTTGGAGAAGTAGCAAGAACCACAATGATGGTAAATGCTATTAAACAAATAACAAAAGTCCCAACTGAAATAATAACTTTTTCTGATGATATGGATGGGTTAAGAAAAATACCCGAAAATATTCCAAATAAAGAAATTTTAGAGAAAAATTTACACAAACCGCTTACGAGCGTTCCTGATCCTTTTAAAAAATATAAAAGCTTTGGCGAACATAATAATGAAATGTTAAAAAAATTTTTGAATGAATTTAAATTTAATTATATTTTTAAGAGTTCAACCGAAACGTACAAGAAGGGAATGTTCAATGAAGCTTTACTTTTAGTTCTAGAAAAATACGAAAAAATAAAAGAGGTTGTTCTTCCTACGTTAGGAAAAGAAAGACAAAAAACTTATAGTCCTTTTCTACCTGTATGTCCTGAAACTGGTCAGGTATTAGAAGTTCCAGTTATTGAAGTTAAAAAAAAAGAAGGAAAAATTATTTATCAAAATGGTAATAAAAAAATAGAAACAGAAATAATAAATGGTAAATGCAAACTTCAATGGAAAGTGGATTGGGCAATGAGATGGTTCGTGTTTGATGTTGATTATGAAATGTATGGAAAAGACTTAATTGAGAGTGCAATTCTATCCAGTAAAATTTGCCAAGTAATGGGAAAAAAAAGTCCAAATGGTTTTGCTTACGAAATGTTTTTAGATGAAAAAGGTGAAAAAATTTCTAAATCTAAAGGAAATGGAATAACCATTGAAGATTGGTTAAAATATGCTTCTCCAGAAAGTTTATCTTTGTATATGTATCAAAATCCAAGAAGAGCGAAAAAACTTTATGCAGATGTTGTTCCAAAAGCTGTAGATGAGTATTTAGCATGCATTAATAAATTTGATGAACAAGAAGATAAAGAAAAACTTCTTAATCCAGTTTGGCACGTTCATAACGGAAATCCACCTAAAGAAAAATCAATTATGCCATTTTCAGTTTTGCTGAATTTGGTTGGGGCAAGCAATGCTACTAGTAAAGATATATTATGGAAATTTATAAAAAAAAATAAAAAAGATATTAAAGTTTCGGAGCATCCAATCTTAGATAGTTTAGTTGGATATGCACTAAGATATTTCATAGATATAGTTAAACCAAATAAAAAATATAGAAAACCTAATGATAAAGAAAAAAAAGCCTTACAGGATTTGGTTAAGAGATTAAAAAATTGTAAAGAACAGATGGATCCCGAAGCAATACAAACAATTGTTTATTCTGTTGGTAAAGATAACGGATATCAAGAAAATTTGAGAGAATGGTTTAAAGCAATTTATGAAATAATTTTTGGTGATCAAGATGGTCCCAGAATGGGATTTTTTGTAAGTTTTTTTGGTGTAAAAGAAAGTATAGAACTGATTAATAGATATATTAAATAATGTTTTCTGTCATAAGACCTTTTTTATTTAACTTAGATCCAGAAGTAGCTCATGATTTAGCAATTAAATCTCTCAAGTTTAATCCTCTGCCAAGGAAGATGTTTGAGTTAGAAGATGAAGAAATGTTAAATATTCAATTGCTGGGCCAAGATTTTTCTAACCCTATCGGTCTTGCAGCAGGTTTTGATAAAAGCGCAGAGGTATATAATTCAATAATAAAACTGGGATTTGGTTTTGTTGAAGTTGGAACCGTCACCCCTTTGAAACAATTTGGTAATCCTAAACCAAGAATATTTAGATTAGAAAATGACGGTGCTTTGATTAATAGACTTGGTTTTAATAATGATGGAATGGAATTAATAAAAAGTAGAATTAATTCGGAAGGAAAAAAGGGTATAGTGGGTATTAATATTGGACCAAACAAAGATACAAAAAATCAAAAAAATGATTTTTGTTTGTGCTTAAAAAATTTTTTTGACGTGGCTGATTACATTACTGTAAATATCTCTTCACCAAACACAGAAGGACTAAGGAATTTTCATGATCAAGAAAAACTTAAAGAACTTCTAGTAGCTCTCAATAAAATAAAAAAAGATAACAAAAGCAATATCCCATTATTGTTAAAAGTTTCACCAGATATTGATGAAAGTGATATCCCAGAAATTATAGATGTTGTTATAAAAAATAATATTTCTGCAATTGTGCTAACAAATACTACGAGCGGCAATAGAGAGAATCTAAAAAATAAAGCCAAGAATGAGCAAGGAGGACTTTCTGGAGAACCTCTACAGCAAATATCAACTAATATGATTAAAAAATTTTATAAATTATTAAATGGCACAATTCCTATTATAGGGGTTGGTGGAATCAATTCAGGAAAGTCAGCTTATGAAAAAATAATTGCAGGAGCATCATTATTGCAACTTTACACAGGTTTTGTTTACAGAGGACCTTCAACAGCAAAAGATATCAAAAAAGAATTAATTCAAATCTTAAAATCCGATGGCATAAAAAATATCAAGGATGCTATTGGTAAAGGAATATAAATTTATTAATTCTAGCCGATGCTTCCTAAGAGCGGAAAATATTCCAATATAAAAAATCCTAAAATCTGCAGTTGTCCGCTCAAAATAGCTATTCCCGTTAATAATAAAATGGCTCCACCAACTTTTGTTATTGCTGAAGTATATTTTTTAAAACCTTTTGAAAATAACAAAAATTTATCAATTAAAATTCCGGAGATAATAAAAGGTATGGCTAAACCCAAAGAATAAAAAGATAATAATAAAATACCTCTACCAATATTTTCTTCTAATGCGGCCAAGGTTATAATTGATCCGAGAATAGGTCCAATACAGGGTGTCCAACCAAAACCGAAAGCCGCACCAACTACCAGCGGAAAAAACAAACTATCATTATATTGATTAGTAAAAACTCTTATATCTTTGTTCATAAAATTAAAATTAATAATACCAATTAATTGTAGGGAAAATATTATTAATACAATACCAGCTACAATTCTAAAAATATTAGAATTTAACAAAAAAAATTGACCAATAAATGTAGCTGATGAGCCCAAAGCAATAAAAACAGAAGAAAATCCCAAAGTAAAAAAAATTGTTTTAATGGCTATCAAATTTCTTTTTTTTTCTTTTATTTTATCAAATGATATTCCTGAAATATAAGAAATATATCCAGGAATCAGTGGTAGAACGCATGGAGATAAAAAACTAATTAAACCAGATAAAAAGGCAATAGATAGCGTGGTATTCATTTAATATATTCTCTTGATTCCATATACTACTAGATCTATATACTGCATAGGAAATTTAATATGTCAAAAAAATGTGAACTTACCGGCAAGTCTCCCCTGAAAGGTCATAGAGTGAGTCATGCAAACAACAAAATGAAAAGGAAGTTTTTTCCCAATTTAAAAAAAGTCACATTTAAAAGTAACATTTTGAAAAGAAACATTAAACTTAGCGTTAGTAATGCTGCACTCCGTACCGTAGACTATAAAGGTGGATTAGATCTTTATCTTAAAAGGGTTAAATCATATAAACTGTCATCAAGAGTAAAAAAACTCAAAAATGCGATAATTGCTAAAGTTTAATTATTAATGATTAAAATAGAAAATCGTTTTTTTTTTATTTTAGCATTATTGATGGCTTTAATAGTCACGCTTTCTAACTATCTTGTTCAGTTCCCTGTAAATTATTTTGGATTAAAAAATATTTTAACTTATGGAGCTTTTAGTTACCCAGTAGCATTTTTGATAACAGATCTAGCAAACAGAAAATACGGAAAAAATTCTGCTAAAAAAATTGTATATCTGGGTTTTTTGCTAGGCGTTTTTTTAACGCTTTATCTTTCAACAAATTATTCTAATTTGATCTCAATCAGAATTGCCTTTGGATCTGGCGCAGCATTTCTTTTTGCACAATTAGTTGATGTACATATTTTTGATAAATTAAGAAAAAAAATATGGTTTGTTGCTCCTTTATCATCATCATTACTAGGATCTACTATTGACACTTTTTTATTTTTTTCAATTTCATTTTATGGAACAGGCATAAATTGGATTACTTTATCTTTTGGAGATCTGTGTGTAAAAATATTTGTTGCATTAATAATGTTGATTCCTTTCAGAATTTCAATTTCTTTTATTCAGGAAATTTCAAAAGTGGAAAAAAAAATTAATGTATAGTTTTTCCTTTTTTATCAGAAAAAAGTCTAGTTAATTGATTTATCATAACGTCACCTAACTCTTGGACATCAGTTATTTTAATTGCTTTTTTATAATATCTTGTAACATCGTGTCCAATTCCTACAGCCAATATTTCGATTTTTGAATTTTCTTCAATCCATTTAACAGTTTGTTTTAAATGCTTCTCTAGATAGTCCCCAGAATTTACTGATAATGTTGAATCATCTACTGGAGCTCCATCTGAAATAACCATTAATATTTTTCTTTCTTCTTTTCTTGAGGAGATTCTTTTAAAGGCCCAAAGAAGAGCCTCTCCATCAATATTTTCTTTTAACAAACCCTCTTTCAACATCAATCCAAGATTTTTTTTTGACTGCCTCCAAGGTTTGTCTGCGGATTTGTAAATAATGTGTCTTAAATCATTTAGTCTTCCTGGATTTTTTGGTTTATTTTTTGAATTCCATTCTTCTCTACTTTTTCCACCTTTCCAATTTTTTGTTGTAAATCCTAAAACTTCAACTTTTACAGAACATCTTTCTAAAGTTCTTGACAAAATGTCTGCACAAATAGCGGCAACAGATATTGGTCTTCCACGCATAGATCCAGAATTATCAATAAGCAAAGTTACCACAGTATCTTTAAATTCAGTTTCTTTTTCCATCTTGTATGATAAAGAATGAAATGGATTAATAACTATTCTTGATAATTTTGAAGAGTCGAGCATTCCTTCTTCCAAATCGAACTCCCAAGATCTATTTTGTTTTGCTAAAAGTTGTCTTTGCAGTTTGTTAGCAAGTTTTGCTATTAAACTTTGTAAGCTTGTAAGTTGTTGATCAAGACTTTTTCTAAGTCTGGAGATTTCTTCATCATTTTCTAATTCTTCTGCATTTTTTACCTCATCATAGCTATCAGTAAATATCTTATATTTGTCTTTTAATGTTTTTTTCTTATCAAATCTTTGCAAATTTGGATTTCCTTCCAATTCTTTTTCTTCTGAATTATCAGAATCGTTCTTTTCGGCCCGAGCTTCAAAATTTGTAATATCAATACTTAAATTGGAATCATCCGTTTCATTTTCCATTTTAGATAAATCTTTTTCGTTGTCGTTTTCTTCAGAATCGGAGGATTTAGCTTCAGGCTCTTCCTTTTTCATCTTACTTTCTTTTTCGTTGGAATCTTCAAATTCAAGTTTATCAATCAGATTTGATACCAATTCCCCAAATCTTTCTTGATTTTCAATACAACTATTTAATTCTATTAATTTTTCTTTTATGTTTTTGTTAAACAAATCTTTCCAATGGCTTAATATTTTTTTTGTAGTGTTATTTTGTTTTATTTCAAAAAAATAACTTCTTAGATATAATTCAAAAGCTTCTGTAATAGGAACATCCGATTCAGTTTTAATTTCTTCAATTTTTTTATCCAAAAACTTATTTTCGTAACATTGGGTTATATTATTTTTTACACCTTTTAGTTTATTAGAGCCTATTTTTTCATATCTAATTTTTTCTGCTATAGCATATAAAGCTTTCGCCATTGAACCTTCGGGCTGATTTTTTAGATAAGTTTTTTCATTTGCATATTTGATTTTTAAAGCTTCAGAGTCAGCAAAAGCTCTTAAGTTTGTAAAATCTTGCAATTTCTTTAAATTTGCTATTTCAGGCAAATTCAAAAAATTTTTTTTTGTTGGGGAATTATCACCAAATTTAATTTCTATGTCGTAATTACCTGATATAGCTTTTACCGCTGAAGAAACTGCAGATTTAAATCTTTCTTTTAATAACTCTTCTTCATCCATTTTAAAAATTTATATTTTAATATTTACTGAAGATTCGGGCAAATCTTCACCAAAGCATCTTTGGTAGTATTCTGCGATAATGTTTTTCTCTAAATCATCACATTTGTTAAGAAATGTTACTCTAAATGCATATCCCACGTCTTTAAATATTTCAGCGTTTTCTGCCCAATGTAAAACTGTACGCGGACTCATTACAGTAGAAATATCTCCATTCACAAAACCTTTTCTTGATAAATCGGCAACTTTTATCATGTTTCCAACAATTTCTTTTCCATCTTTTTTATTATTAAAATGTTTTGATTTTGCTAGTATGATTTCTAATTCTTTATCAAATTTTAGATAGTTTAAAGTTGTTATAATATTCCATCTATCTAATTGTCCCTGGTTAATTTGTTGAGTTCCTTGATATAAGCCTGAAGTATCACCTAGTCCTATTGTATTTGTTGTTGCAAATAATCTAAAAAATAGATTCTGTTTTAAAACTTTATTTTGATCTAATAAAGTAAAGCTTCCTTCTTTTTCCAAAACTCTTTGAATTACAAACATTACATCTGGGCGTCCAGCATCATATTCATCGAATACTAAAGCTACAGGATTTTGTATAGACCACGGAAGTATACCTTCTTTAAATTCGGTCACTTGTTTATTGTCTTTAATCACTATTGCATCTTTTCCAATCAAATCAATTCTGCTGATGTGGCTATCTAAATTTACTCTAATACAGGGCCAATTTAATCTAGCAGCAACTTGTTCAATGTGAGTTGATTTTCCTGTTCCGTGGTATCCTTGTACCAGAACACGTTTATTAAAAGCGAAACCAGAAAGTATAGCTAGTGTTGTATCTCTATCAAATTTGTAGTTACCATCAATTTCAGGAACATATTCATTTTTTTTTGAAAATCCATTGACCTTCATATCTGTGTCTATTCCAAATATTTGCTTTACTGATATTTTAATATCTGGCGTCAGTGTATTTAAATTTGTCATAAAATTACTTTTTTACCATCTTAAGTTTTAAATGGCTGTAAGCCATAGTTATTTTCTTCAATTTGTCTTCAAATTGCCTGTTACCGCCGTTTGTATCAGGGTGAAACTTTTTTACAAGAGTTTTAAATTTTTTTTGTATGTTATTCCAGTCTGCATTTAATTCTAAGCCCATAGCAACGAATGCATCTTTATCTTTTTCACTTAAATTTCTGTAATTTAATTTATTAATTGGCTTTTCATTCTTGAAGAAAATAAACTTATCACTTAAAGCGGTACTCCATAAAATTTTGAAAAAATTGTCAGAGGAACTAAATTCCTGTGTAGGTCGATGCCAAGTCAAATCAGATTTTATAAAATTCTCAATTTCGCTTTGAGACATTCCATCAAAATAGTTCCAATTTTTATTAAACTCTTTTATATGTTTTTCGCACAATAACCTGTAATTTCTGCTGTTATCTTTTTCAGTGGGAGCTTTAAATTTTGCAATTTCAATACAATTATTCCATTCACAAATATTTTCCATTTTATAAAAATAGTATATGTTTTAATCTTTTAGAAGCAAAATGATTCCTTTTTTGGAAGAAATAAAAATAAAGTTAAATAAAGAATTTAATCCTAAAAAATTAATTCTAGTGGATAACTCATATCTGCACACTAAACATAAATCGTTTAATCCAAATAAAACACATCTTAAGATTATCATTGAATCAGATGAATTAAAAAAAATAGAAAAATTAGAAGCTCATAAAAAAATATTTAAACTTTTAAAGCATGAGATGAAGGAAAAAATACATGCATTAGAAATTGAGATTAAATAATCTATATAAGCAAATTATTTAGGAAATTTTTAATTTTGTTTTTACTAAAATTAATTATTATTGGTTTTGAAATCTTTCCTATTTTTTTTATTAAAATTAGATTAATCTTGTTATTTGAATTTTTTTTATCTTTTTGCATAAAGGAAACAATTTTATTTATTTTATTTTTTTTAAAAAATTTATTTATTTTCATTGGCAATTTTAATTCGCTATAGTGCTTCTCTATAAGCAATAAATCGTTTTTAGGTAATAATTTAACTTTATTAGCTAAATGACTTGCAGCGATCATTCCCAATAGTACCGCCTCACCGTGATTTAATTTTTTTGAAAAATTTGCAGCCGCCTCAAATCCGTGGGCAAACGTGTGACCAAAATTTAAAATCATTCTTAAATTTTTTTCTTTTTCGTCTAGACTAACTATTTTAGATTTAATCTTGCAACTTTGAATAATTGCTAATTTTGTAACTTTTTTATTTTTATCATTAATGATTTTTTTTGCGTTTTTAGTTAGCCAGAAAAAAAAACTTCTATTTAAAATTAATGCATGTTTTAATATTTCTCCGTATCCACAAATCATTTCTCTACGTGGTAAATTGTTTAAAATTGAAATATCAATTAAAACAAAATCAGGTTGATAAAATGTTCCAATAAGATTTTTTCCTTGTAGAGAATTGACGGCGGTTTTTCCTCCAATTGAAGCATCCACCTGGGCCAAAAGAGTCGTTGGAATGTTAATAAATTTTATTCCTCTTTTTGTGAGATTAGAAACAAAAGCAGATAAATCTCCAGTTATTCCACCCCCAAAAGATATTATGCAATCCGATCTACTCAAATTATGTTTTAAAATTTTTTCAATTAACTTTTGCGCATATATAAAGTTTTTCGTTTTTTCTGTAGCTGTAATTTTATAGATTTTAGGATTATACTTTTTCAAGGATTTATTTAATTTTTTCAAAAATATTTTTGGAACATTTTTATCGTAAATGATTACTACTTTTTTAGTTGCTGGTAGATTTTTTTTTATTATTTTTCCTGTTCTGCTAAGAATTCCATCTCCAAAGAAAATTGGGTAAGATTTGCTCTTGGTATTTATGATAATTTTATTGTTGTTCATAAAGCAATATAATTTTTTTCGCCAAATCAGATTTATTTATTTTATCACATTTTATTTTATGATTTGCTAGTTTGTATATTTCCTTTCTTTCTTGGTACATTTTTTTTATCATTTTGTAGTTATTATTTTTTTTTAATAGAGGTCTTTTTTTATTCCATTTTATTCGTTTTTCTAAAGTTTTAATATCAACATCCAGCCAGATTGATATAGAGCTTTTTAAAATACCATCTCTAATTTTGTTGTTTAAGAAAGCTCCCCCACCCAAAGCAATTATACAATTTTCATTTTTTAAAGATTTTAGTGCTTCTTTTTCTTCTTCTGCTCTAAAAAATTTTTCCCCTTTTTTTTCAAAGATATCCTTTATTTTCATTGCATTATTGCTTTCAACATTTTTATCGGTATCTATAAATTGGAGACTCAGTTTTTTAGCCACAATTTTAGCTAGGGTACTTTTACCAACAGCCATCATTCCTAATAAAACAAGGTTTTTTTTCACGATACCTGAAAATTTTAAATTTGATTTTTCACAATTATGTCTTATTTTTCGAGTGTAAATACAATTTATTAATTATGCAACTCAGATTAAGACCTAGAAACAATAGAAGCTTATTAAACATAACGAGAGGCTTTTTTATTAAGGCTATCTTATTTCTGTTAATTTTCTTTTTAGCAATATTTTTACTTGATAAAATAGATGTATCGGCACCAAGTAAAGTTATCAAGCAAGAAATCAGCAATGATAAACTTATCACAATTAAATAAGCTAATATATTTTTCCTTATTTTTTGCCGTATTAATTTTTAATGTTTGCTTTTCCGAAGATGAGCCTGCTGATATATGGAAAAAACAAGACGCAAATGTTGAAGAGAATAACAAAGCTAACGAAGAAAAAAAAACAACTATAGAAAGTTCTATTTTATCTAGTGATCAAAATGTATCATCTATAAGTATTGCCGAAACTGAACTGGAACAAAATGAGGTCAAGATTGTCGGGTTATTCGATCCTCAAGAATATAATTTTAATTTAGGAATGTGGATGGATTCTGATGGCGACGATGTTAAAAAAATATTTTATAGAATTAATAAATTAAAACTTTCTAATTTTTCTGAGGATTTACTATTTAAAGTTTTACTTACCAATGCTTACTCTCCAAGAAAAAATTTATCTTCTTTTGATTTTTTAAAAATAAAAGTTGATTGGCTGATTAAACATCGAAGACTTAAAGATCTTGATGATTTGTTGTCTGTCAACTCTGAGGTAGGGAAAGTTCCAAAAGCAATAGAATTTTTAATAAATGAAAGATTATCAACTGGAAATATAAAATCAGCTTGCGAAAAAATTAATAATATTAATCAAGATATTGAAAATAATTATTTGGAAAAATTTAAAATTTATTGTTTAATTAACAATGATAGAAAGGACGAAGCACAATTAATTTTTGAACTTTTAAAAGAACGCGGTTTTAAAGATACCTTTTTTGAAGACAAAATTTATTTTCTTCTTGGTCTTAAAGAAAAAACAGATCAAAAAATTTTAGATAATAATTTATTTAATTTTTACTTAAGTCATATCACTAGCAATAGTTTTGAATATCAACCTGAAGAAAAAACTGATAAATATATTTGGAGATATCTCTCTTCATCAAATTTAATTAAAATCGATAGTTTTGAAGACGAAAAAGTTATATTGACTTATGAAAAGGCAGCGGCCGAAGGATCTTTTGAGAGTGAGGAAATTTTTAATATATATTTAAGCATTCTTTTTAATGTTAATCAGCTGATAAATGCAAATGAAGTTTATAAGAATTTATCAAGCTATAAAGCAAGAGCATTAATTTATCAAAGTATTTTATTAGCAGATGACATTGAGAAAAAACTTTATTTTACATTTTTACTTAAAGATCTTTTTAAAAAAGATAAATTAAGTAAAGCCTATTCGGAAGAAATGACAAATATACTTCGTTCAATAGATCCAAATGAAATTCCAGAGGATTACAGAGATTTGGTAAAAAACAATATAGAACGAAACTATAAAATTTCTAAAAAAGTTAAATTTGATAATGATATATTACATCGATCAAAAGTAATAAAACATTTTTTAGACGATAATGAAAAAATAAGCAGAACAGAAAAAGATTTTAAATCTGTTTATAAAAAAATAAAAAGAAACAAAAAATATTTTATTTCAATTAAAGATATCATAGTTCTCGAATCTTTGATTGTGGATGGCATGAGTTTGCCTCAAAGTTTAAATTTTGAAGAATTATCATCAGAATTGACTGTTCCACAAAATTTACAAAATTTGGTTGATCAAAATCAAATAGGCATGGTCATGTTGAAAATTATAGAAATTATAGGAGAAGATGATGTCCATAACTTGGATCCAGAAACAATATATTTTTTAAGTAAAATTTTAAATCAACTAAATTTGAAGAAAATAAGAAATAATATACTGAGCGAATTTTTACCAGCCAGAGTTTAATTTTTTAAAAAATTAAAATTTTCATACACTTGACTGCAATTATCTTATAATTTACTCATATTTATATGGCACTAAGGGAAATTTTGACTGAACCTAATAAAATCTTAAGACAAAAATCTTCTATAGTTGAGAAGGTGGATAAAGATATACAAAAATTAATGGATGATATGTTGGAAACAATGTACGCAGCTCCCGGAATTGGCTTGGCTGCAATTCAGGTTGGTGTAGCAAAAAGAATTATTGTTTTAGATATAGCTCCAAAAGATTCTCCAAGAAACCCAATGTATTTTATAAACCCAGAAATTGTTCAAAGATCTGAAAATCATGTAACTTATGAAGAAGGATGCCTATCGGTCCCTGGCCAATTTGCAGAAATTGATAGACCAGAAAAATGTCATATAAAATATTTGGATTACCAAGGTGAGAAAAAAGAAATAAAAGCCGAAGGTATGCTTGCTACTTGCATTCAACACGAAATAGATCACCTAGAAGGAATATTATTCATTGACTACTTATCCAGACTAAAGAAATCAATGATTATAAAAAAACTTTCAAAACAAAAAAAAGCAATTGAAAGGATTGTAGTTTAATTTCAATAACAATCCAATGACACTTAATGTAGTTTTTATGGGAACACCTAAGTTCTCAGTTCCTGCTTTGGAAATATTAATTAAAGAAAAATTTAATATTTTAAAAGTTTATACTCAACCTCCAAAAAAATCAAAAAGAGGACAAAAAATTAATTCCTCACCAATAGAAAATTTTTGTAAAAAAAATGAAATAAATTTCAGTAATCCGAAAAACCTAGATAATGAGAAAGAGTTTAATACTTTTCAAAAATTATCTCCAGACATAGTAATTGTAGTTGCTTATGGCCAAATAATTCCAAAAAAATTTTTAACAAAAACTAAATTTGGCTTTATTAATATTCACGGATCGTTATTGCCCAAATGGAGAGGTGCAGCACCAATTCAAAGAGCAATAATGAATGGGGATAAAAAAATAGGAATAAGTATTATGAAGATAGAAGAAAAATTAGATAGCGGTCCTGTTTTAATGTCAAAAGAGCTAGAATTAGATCAAAATAAAACTTACGGAGAAATTGAAGAACAACTTTCAATAGAGGGAGCAAATTTGTTAATTGAAAGCTTAAAAATTATTAAAGCTGGAAATTCAAAATTTATAAACCAAAACCACTCTCTAGCTACTTATGCAAAAAAAATAGAAAAAAGTGAAACAAAAATTAATTGGAGTTTAAATGCTAATAAAGTTTTAGGACATATACATAGTTTAAGTCCAAATCCAGGCGCTTGGTTTCAATATAAAAATGAACGTTTTAAAGTTTTGAGAGTTAGAATATCTTCAAAGAACGGAAAAGCAGGTTCAGTTATTGATGAGAATTTAACCATAGGGTGTGATTCAGACTCGATTCAAATTTTAGAATTGCAGCGGCAAGGCAAAAATAAACAAAATGCAAAAGATTTTTTATTAGGCAGTAAAATTAATAAAGGAACAATTTTAATTTAATGCAAAGATACAAAATAAAAATAGAATATGAAGGAACACCTTTTGTGGGTTGGCAATTTCAGAAAAACGGCCAATCAATTCAAGAAGTGTTGCAAAAAGCAATATTTAATTTTTCAAACGAAAAGGTAATTGTAACTGGTGCCGGAAGAACAGATTCCGGAGTACATGCCTTAGCTCAAACAGCGCATTTTGATTTAAAAAAAAAAGTACAAAAAAAAAATCTTTTATCAGGCCTTAATCAAAATATTGGAAACAAACCTGTAACAATTTTAAAGGTGAATAAAACAAATAAAAACTTTCATGCAAGATATGATGCAAAAAGAAGAACTTATCGATATTTGATTATTAATAGACAGTCACCTTTAACTCTTCAAAAAAACAAGGCTTGGCATATACGAAAAAGGTTAGATTTATTATCCATGAAAAAGGGAGCTAAATTTTTATTAGGAACGCATGATTTTTCGACCTTTAGAGCTTCATCTTGTGGAGCCAAATCTCCAATTAAGACTATGGAAAAAATATTAATAAAAAAAAATAAAGATAAAATTACTCTACAGTTTACCTCTAAATCATTTTTACAACAACAAGTTAGATCAATGGTTGGTAGTTTAAAATATTTAGGAGAATCTAAATGGAGTTTAAAAGATTTCATAAAATCATTTAAATCAAAAAGCCGTGCTGAATGTGCTCCACCAGCACCAGCATGCGGGCTTTATTTAGTGAAGATTGAGTATTAGTTTTCCAATAAGGATTTTACGTGATAATTAACACTTTCTTTAAGAGCATTGAGATCATACCCACCTTCTAAAATAGATACAACTTTTCCACCACAAAGTTCTTTAGCTAGCATTAGTATTCTTTTTGTTAAAGTGTAGTAATCTTTTGATTCTAGATTAATTTGAGCCAGTGGATCATCTTTATGTGCATCAAATCCTGCAGATAACAAAATGAATTCAGGTTTAAATGTTTTAAGTTTCTTAAAAATACTTTCATAAGCATTTAAAAATTCATGTGATTGCGTACCTGCATTCAGGGGTACATTTAATATGTTGTCTTTATTTCCTTTTTCATTCGCGGCTCCAGAACCTGGATAGTAGGGATACTGGTGAGATGAGATGTATAAAACCTTTTCATTATTATAAAAAATATCTTGTGTCCCGTTACCATGATGAACATCAAAATCAATAATTGCGACTTTTTTCAATTTATACTTTTCTAATAAATAATAAGCGCCCACGGCCACATTATTATAAACACAGAATCCCATGGCCTTTTGTTTTTCTGCATGATGCCCAGGCGGCCTCACCGCGCAAAACGCATTATTAAAGTTTTTTTTCATTACAGCATCAATAGCTGTTAAAATTGATCCCACAGCATCTCTAGCTGCGTCCTTGCTGCCTGGTGACACAATTGTATCTCCATCTAAAAAATTTAATCCTTGTTTTGGAAATGATTCATTTACATTTTTCAGATAATTTTTATCATGGGCATATTCTAAATATTTAAGATCAAATTTTTTAGGTTTTTTCCAAATTAAATTTTTTGATTTTATTTTTTTTAAATGATCTATAACAACAGTTACCCTATCAGCCCTTTCAGGGTGTCCTTGTCCCGTATTATGATTTAAGTAAGTATCGGTGGTTATTATTCCTGTTTTCACTAATTGTTTCCGTAGATAACTTTAAAATCCTCTTTCTCTGTACAAAAATAATGTAACCAAATAGAAA
>Ga0066846_10000830_pt1 | contig 15023 bp, 10 predicted proteins | sample ETNtaG_33_FD_65489 | JGI IMG/M metagenome (GOLD analysis project Ga0066846, IMG submission 65489) | Marine microbial and viral communities from oxygen minimum zone, Eastern Pacific Ocean - ETNP201310SV76 | ecosystem: Environmental > Aquatic > Marine > Oceanic | place: Pacific Ocean: Eastern... | reverse complement strand
TCGACCGAGGCGGTCGCCGTCCGCCACCACGACGGCGACATGGTCCACGTGGTCGTGGCACCGTGCAGCCCTTTCTCGGTTACCACCGAACTCATGGTCGAGTCGGCGGAACTGGCACGCAGGCTGGGACTGCGCCTCCACACCCACCTCTGCGAGACCGTCGAGGAACAGCAGCACTGCCTCGAGCGCTTCGGCCGACGACCCGTCGAGATGCTCGAGGAGTGGGGGTGGGTCGGTGACGACGTCTGGCTGGCCCACGGCATCCACATCGAAGACGCCGAGATGGGCATCCTCGGTGCCGCCGGCACAGGCATTGCCCACTGTCCCTCGTCCAATGCCCGGATCGCCGCCGGCACGTGCCGGGTCACCGACCTGATGGCCGCCGGCTGCCCGGTCGGCCTGGGCGTTGACGGCGTGGCCTCGAACGAGGTGGGCGGCCTGTTCCCCGAACTGCGCCAGGCCCTCTACACGGCCCGGCTCCGGGAGATGAGGCCCGACGCCCTCATGCCGTCCGACGTCCTCGAGATCGGCACGCACGGAGGCGCCCGGTGCCTCGGCCTCGACGACGTGGGACGCCTGTCGCCGGGAATGCGGGCCGACCTGGTGGTCTGGCCGGGCGACGACCTGGGCGACGTCCACGACCCGCTCGCCGGCCTGGTGCTGGGCCCGGACCGCCGGGCCCGCCACGTGCTCGTCGGCGGCAGGTCGGTGGTGACCGACGGCTTGCTCGTCGGCGTCGACCTGGCGGCCGCCCACCGCGACCTCGCCGAACGCGCCAGGCGGCTCTGGTGAGCGGAGCCCACGCCGGTGGGCCATGATGGCGGTGTGACCGCCACCGCAGAGTTCACGATCGAGCCGTTCGTCGACGGCGCCCCCGGCCCGCACGTCCAGGCCGCCATCGCAGTCGCCGAGGAGGCCGGACTCGAGGTGGAGGTTGGCCCGTTCGGCACGTCGGTGACCGGCGAGACGCCGGTCGTGGTGTCCACCGTGGACGCCGTACTGCGGGTTGCCGTCGAACACGGCGCCACCCGTGTCTCGCTGCAATTGACTGTCGATCCGATGTCCGAATGAGGGTCGGATGCATCCGCCGAAGGTGGACCGGATCCACGATCGCCACAGGAGAGGAGCCCCGATGAACCGACGCCTGATGTGGCTGCTGGGCACCGTTGCCCCATCCCGTGGTTCCGAGGGCGTATCCACGACCAGGACGGCTACGAGGCCGTGGCCGCCGGCGAGGCCCTCGAAGACGGCGCCATGCTCGGCATGGAATTCTTCGTCCATGGCGCCATCGGGACACTCGGGTAGAAGAGTTTGACCAGTACCCGCCCCACACGGTCGGTCAGGAGGGGTCCCCCCTCGCCCTCCCGGGCGTCCGGCCGCCTTGAGATCCTGCTGGACTCGCCATGACCCAGACCGCCGCCGTCGAACTGGTCGACATCTGGAAGCGGTTCCCCGGTGTCGTCGCCAACGCCGGCGCCCACCTGCGGATCGACCGGGGAACCGTCCACGCCGTCCTCGGCGAGAACGGGGCGGGCAAGTCCACGTTGATGAACGTGTTGTCCGGCGTGTACCGGCCCGACGAGGGGGAGGTGCGCCTCGACGGGGTCCTGCACCGCTTCCACACCCCGGCCGATGCACTGGCGGCGGGTATCGGGATGGTCCACCAGGAGTTCCGCCTGGTCCCTTCGTTCACCGTCGCTGAGAACGTGGTCCTCGGTGCCGCCGAGCGCATCCTGCGTCGCCAGGAAGTGGAGGCCCGTGTCGACGAACTGGCCCGCCGCTTCGGCCTCGCCACCGAGCCGGACCGCCCGGTCTGGCAACTGTCGATGGGGGAGCGGCAGCGCGTCGAGATCCTCAAGGCCCTGTGGCGCGATGCCCGGATCCTCATCCTCGACGAGCCGACCGCCGTACTCACGCCCAAAGAGGCCAACGAGCTCGGTGGGGTGCTCCGACACATGGCCGACGACGGCCGTTCCGTGATCTTCATCAGCCACAAGTTGCACGAAGTCACGGGGTTCTGTGATGTGGCGACCGTGCTGCGCGGCGGTGAGACCGTCGCCGCATCGCTCCCGGTCGCCGAGACCGACGCCGCCACCCTGGCGGGCCTCATGGTGGGATCGACCTCGCTGGCCGGCGAGCGGCCCCCGGCACGGGCACCGGGCGAGGTCCGACTGGCTGTGTCCGGGCTCTGTGCCCTGGGCGACCGTGGACTCCCCGCCGTCCATGACATCAACCTGGAGGTCCGCTCCGGAGAGATCGTCGGGATCGCCGGTGTGGCGGGCAACGGGCAGCGGGAACTGGCCCAGGTCCTCGCCGGGCTGCGATCCGCCACGGACGGAACCGTGGACCTGGGTGGGAAGGACGTCACCACCGACCCGCCGCGTCGGCGCTTCGGTTCCGGACTCTGCTACATCCCCGAGGACCGCCTCGGCGTGGGCCTCGCCCCGCGACTCTCGGTCGTCGAGAACGCCGTCCTGCGCTCCTACGCACAGCACCGACGGGGACCGTTCCTCCTCGAGGCCAGCATGACCGCACACTGTCAGGACCTCGTCGACCGGTTCGGAGTCCGGACGGGCCCGCTGGGCGATCCCGTTGCCGGGCTCTCCGGGGGCAACCTGCAGCGCCTCCTCGTGGGCCGCGAACTGGGCAGCGGTCCGGGTGTCGTCGTGGCCGCCCAGCCCACGCGCGGCCTCGACGTCCAGGGGGTCAAGGCCATTCAGGACCTGCTCGTGGCCGAGCGGGACACGGGGACAGCGGTGTTGCTCATCTCCGAGGACCTCGACGAACTCCTGACGCTCTCCGACCGCCTGCTGGTCATGCACCAGGGCCGCATCCTGGCCGAGTTCGATCCGAGGAATTCGGAGCGGAGCGTCATCGGTGAGGCGATGGCGGGTCACCTTCCCGAGGAGGGGGCGGCATGAGGCGGCCGGTCCTCGTCCGGCGCGATCGACCCGTTCGTGGTGGGCAGCCCCTTGCTTTCGCCGTCGGCCTGGTCGTGGCGCTCCTCGTGGGCGCCGTCCTGCTCATGGCGGCGGGCCACGAGCCGATGCGCGTGTACCAGCGCATGTTCGAGAAGTCGCTCGGAGACTCGAATGCCTGGTCGCTCACCCTGAACCGGGCGGTGCCGCTGGGACTTGCGGGACTCGCCGTGGCCGTGGCCGGTTCGATGGGGCTCTGGAACATCGGGGCCGAGGGTCAGATCCTGGCGGGGGCCATGGGCGCCGCATGGGTTGCCCGCATCGGTGGGACATGGCCGGGCCCGATGCTCCTGACAGGGATGCTCGTGGGCGCCATCGTCGGTGGCGCCCTGCTGGCCCTGGTCCCGGCCGTGGCCAGGGCACGCATCGGCGTCAACGAGATCATCACCACGCTGATGCTCAACGAGATCGCCCTGCGCCTGCTCCAGTGGCTGATCCACGGGCCGTGGAAGGACCCCGCATCCTTCAACTTCCCGTTGACCCCGATGCTGCCCGACCAGGCACACCTGCCGATGCTGTTCGGGCGGGCGCACTACGGGGTCCTCATAGCAGGTGCGGTCATCCTGGTGTTCGGCGTCGTCGCCAGCCGCACGGCGTGGGGCTACGAGTTGCGGATCGCCGGCTCGTCTGCCGACACGGCCCGCTACGCGGGCATCTCGCTGAAGCGCAAGATCCTGACGGTTCTGCTGCTCAGCGGGGGCGTGGCCGGCCTCGCCGGAGGGGTCGAACTGTCCGGCACGGCCGACCGGCTCACAGAGGGCATCTCGAACGGTTTCGGCTATGCGGGCATCATCGTGGCCGCCCTGGCCCTGCTTCGACCGTCGGGCGTCGCAGTGGTGGCACTGCTCTTCGGTGCGGTCCAGGTCGGGGGCCAGAGCATCCAGATCATCGGGGTCCCGGCTTCGGTGTCGACGATCCTCCAGGCGTTCATCCTCTTCGGTGCCATCGGGGCCGGCGTGTTCGTCCGCTACTCGGTTCGGCTGATCCAGATGGGCGTCGACGCATCGGGCGAGGGGGAGGAGGCCGCATGACCGAGGCGTCGATGATCGGCCTGCTCGTGGCAACCGTCTCGTTCGGGGCGCTCCTCTACCTCGCAGCGCTGGGCGAGCTCATCTCGGAGAAGGCCGGGGTGCTCAACCTCGGCGTCGAGGGGATGATGGCCATGGGAGCGGTCAGCGCCTTCATGGCCGCCCACCAGACCGGCAACCCCTGGATCGGACTTGCGGTCGGCGTCCTGGCCGGAGCCCTGACGGGGTTCCTGCACGGCTGGTTCACGGTCGTGCTGGGCGCCGAACAGGTGGTTTCCGGCCTGTCGCTCACGATCCTCGGCCTGGGCTTCGCGGCGTACATGGGCAAGAACGTCGTGGGCCGTCCGCCGGGCGGCGTGCTGGCGCCGGTCGACTGGGGGCCCCTCACCGACATCCCGTGGGCAGGGCCGGTGCTGTTCGGCCAGGCGCCCTTCGTGTACCTGGCCGTGTTGGCCGGCCTGGCAACATGGTTCGTGCTGTCACGCACCCGAATCGGCCTGGCGCTGCGCGCCGCGGGCGAGTCGGCGTCCACCGCGGACGCTGCCGGACATTCCGTGGTTGGCCTGCGCCTGGGTGCCGTCGTGGTCGGGGGTGGCCTGGCCGGCGCCTCCGGTGCCTACCTGACCCTCACGCTCACCCCACAGTGGGCCGAGGGCATCACCGCCGGTCGGGGCTGGATTGCCGTTGCGCTCGTGATCTTCGGCGCCTGGCGTCCGGGCCGGGCCGCCGTGGGCGCCCTGCTCTTCGGCGGACTGCTGGCCCTCAAGACCCGTCTGCAGACCTTCGGCGTCGACTTCTCGCCGATCCTGCTGTCGATGCTGCCCTACGTCTTCACCATCACCGTGCTGATCGCCATCTCGGTCCGCTCGAGGAACCGCCCGTCTCCGGCGCCCGCCGCCCTCGGTACCACCTACCGTCGCGAGGAGCGCTAGCGCTCGACGCCGGTGAGGAGGACGACGGCTGGTTCGTCGGCGTCGATCGTGTGGTCTCGGCGGGTAGCCAGCAGGCCCGCCACACCTGCGGTGCCGGTCGGGTCGGCGGGCACGTCGGTGTGTGCATGAACCAGTCGGTGGGCCTCCGCTATGTCGGCCTCGGTCGCCACGACGGGAGCGGTCTCGTCCTCGAGCATCGTGGCGACGAGGGGCTGCCAGTCGTAGACGACGTCGTCGAGGATCCCGGTGGCCAGCGAGGACGGGTCGTGCCACGGCCACATGTGGGAGTCGTCGAACGGGTCGTCGGAGTCGACGGCGAGTGCGAATGCCCGAGCCAGGGGAGCGCAGCCTTCTGTCTGGACTGCGTGGAACCTGGGCCGGGCGGGCAGCACGTCGAGGTCGGTGGCGTCGGCGAGGGCCTGGATGCAACTGCTGGCCAGCGCCCCACCGCCCACCTGCACGACCAACTGCGATTCGTCGACGCCTGCTTCGGCCAGTTGCTCCGCCAACTCGAGGCCGAGTGTGCGGCCTCCGTCGAGCGTGAGCAGGTTGTCGGTGCCCTGACAGGTGAACGCCACAGCACCGTCGGCCACCAACTCGCGGACCCGCAGCACGCACGGGTCGCCGACCTCGTCCTCGCGGCGCTCGCAGACCCGGATGTCTGCGCCGAGGTCGGCGAGGCGATCGACGACGGCCGGGTCGGCCCAGACCGGGACGTGCACCGCCAACGGCCGTCCGGCTGCCAGGGCGATGACCGCTGCACCGAGTGCAGCGTTGCCGCACGAGGCGATGGCAAGCGGCGTTTCTGCGGGGACTCCCTGGACCTCGAGGTGGAGGGCCAGTCCGAACAGGTGGCGGGCCTTGTGGGTGCCCGACACGTTTCCGGTCTCGTCCTTGGCCCAGAGCCCGCCACGCTGGCCGAAGGCGGCCGCCAACTCCGACACGGGCAGGAGGGGCGTGGTGCGAAAGCCCGTGCCGTCCACCTCGGCCACGGCGTCGTCGAGGCGCCGGACCATGTCGACGTAGGCGCTGTCTGTGAGGGCGGCGGCGAGGGCGGCGTGGTGCGCCCAGAGCAGGTGGCGGAACCGGACGAACGGGTTGGGGTCGTCGCCGTGGGGCGTGTCGGGACCCGGCCAGGCGGAACCGGGCGGTGTGCCCAGCAAACCGGCCGGATGGGAGGGGGTCACGACCCGGAACGTACCCCGGTGCGGGCGTTGAACTCGTCGATCATGGCGTCCCAGACGGGTGCCATCCCCTGGATGCCCTGCCAGAAGCCCTGGTCGCGGCGGACCTCGAAGTCGTCGAGCTCGACACCCCGCTGTTCGACCCAGGTGAAGTAGCCCAGGTTGAAGATGCGGTTGCGTCCGGCCTCGTCGAGCATCTCGACATGGGAGGTGTCGGCACCGACCAGGTGCTCGTCGACGGCTGCCGCCGCCTCATCGGATCCGAAGCCCGTGGCGTAGCGGCCGGCAGCCATCGCCTCGCGCTCGCTGCCGTACATCTCGGCGCCGTCGGTGGCGACCGTGACCAGGGCATCGTCGGGGCCGAGGTCCAACTCCCTGGCGGTCTTGATGCATGCCAGTACGTTGCAGATGCTGGAGAGGCCGAAGTCGCCGAGCGTGGCGACGACGGCCTCGTCGACATCTCGATCGCCGGTGAGGTACGAACGGCCTTCGTCGGTGTTGAACACCATTCCGAGCTCGTCGCAGGCCCGGTCGCTGACAGCCACGACACCGTCCATGTTCGTGACGTTGTGGATCAGCGAGATGTGCTTGTCCCCGATGCCCTGGATGTTGTGCTCGCCGAAGCCGTTGTAGAGCATCGTCGGGCACTCGAGGGCCTCTACGCCGACGATTCGGGCACCGTGGTCGGACTTGAGCCGTTCACCGGCGGCAAGGGTGCCCCCCGACCCGGTGGCCGCCACGAAGGCCGCCAGGCGCAGGCCCGGGTTGGCCTCACGGTGGTGGAGGTAGAGGCTCTCTAGCGCACGGCCGGTCACCTCGTGGTGGCCGACGTGGTTGGCGAACTCGGTGAACTGGTTGAGGATGAAGTTGGCCGGGTCCTGCGACAGGTCGTCGCAGGTGTCGTAGATCTCCTTGACGTTGCTCTCGGAGCCCGGCGTGCGGATGATGTCGTCGGGGTTGGCGATCCAGGCCTCGAGCCATTCGAAGCGTTCGCGGCTCATGTTCTCGGGCAGCACGGCGACGCCACGGCAGCCCATGAGGGTCGAGATGGCCACCCCGCCCCGGGCGTAGTTTCCGGTCGAGGGCCAGATGGCACGGTGCTCGGTCGGGTCGTACTGGCCGGTCACCACCCGGGGCACGAGGCAGGCGTAGGCGGCCAGTACCTTGTGGGCACCGATCATCGGGAAGCGGTTGCCGAAGGCCACGATGATCGGGCTGTCGACGCCGGTGAGTTCTGCGGGAAGGACGACGTGCTCCGGCAGGTTGGTTCGGCCCCCGTCGAGGTCGTTGTACCAGTGGACCCGGAACAGGTTGCGGGGGTCGGCGGCGTTGCGGTCGACCCCGGCCAGGGAGGCGGTGACGTCGTCGGGGATGGTCGACGGGTCGGCCAGCTGGGCGAACGTGGGAAGCACGATGGCCTGTTCGCGGCAGCGGTCGACGCTGCGCCGATAGGACTGCTGGTCGACGATCCCGGTCAGGAGTCCGAATCGGCTGGCGTCGAAGGAACCGGTGTCTGTCATGCGCCGCAGGCTATCCCGCTGTTGTAATAGGGATTGACAAAAAGTTGAAGTGGGGTGACGCGGATTCCGACCAGCGGGATGCGAGCATGGGGGCATGTCCAGGCGGATTCTCCAGATCGGTATCACCGCGATCCTCGTCGTCCTCGGCATCTTGGTAGCGGCACGCTCGGCCGAGCCCTCGGTGCGACCGGTGCTGTGGCCGCCCCGCACCACCGTCGTCGAGGTTCGCAATGCGGCGCTTCCCGATCCGGTTGAGACGACCACCTCGAGTACCTCGACGACCACGAGTACGACCACCAGCGAGCCGCCCGCCACGACGACTACGAGTACGACCACCAGCGAGCCGCCCACCACGACCACCACTGAGCCCCCGCCCGACGAGCCTGTCGTCGACGAGTTGGCGGTGTTGGCAGGCCAGTACGGGTGGTTGGAGCAGGGCGACCGGGTGCGCGACCTTCAGGCGTTGCTGGGCCTTTCCGCCGATGGCGTCTACGGCGGTGCCACCCGCGCCGCCCACCTGGCCGAGGTGCAGGAGCGGGGCCTCGCCGCCGACGGCATTCCATCCGTACCCACCACGACCACGACCACGACCACGACCACGACCACGACGACCGAGGTGCCCATCGACGAGGAGGCGGTGCTCCTGTCCTCCTATGGCTGGAACGAGCGTGGTGCGGGGGTCAGGGTGCTCCAGCGGGTCCTCGGGGTCAGCGCCGACGGTCACTACGGGCCGACAACGCGGGCCGCCCACCTGGCCGAGGTGCAGGAGCGGGGCCTCGCCGCCGACGGCATTCCACCCGTACCCACCACGACCGTCGCCCCGACCACGACCGTCGCCCCGACCACGACCGTGCCGTCGACGACAGTGCCCGAGACGCCCGTAGATGGGTCGACCGACACGACCACGACGACCGTTGCCGCGACCACGACGACCGTGGCCCCGACCACGACGACTGCCCCGTCGGTCTTCGGGGGGATGGGGGCCGAGATCGTGGCGCAACTGCTGGGCCAGCCCTGCATCGCCGACGGCGACCTGTCCGACTGCCCGCCCAACGTCGTCGACCTGGTCTCCGGACTGACCGGGGGATCGTAGGCACCCACCGGTTGGGTATCGAACATATGTTCGATACGGTTCTGCTGTGGAGTGGGACCGCCGTTCGTTGTCCGACTTGTCCCGGAGGGAGATGCCGTGGCGCGAGATCGAGCGCCGCCTGGCCGACCGGCCCGGAAAACCCCTGTCCGACCCGCCAGCACCCCCGCCCCACGCCCCACCGTCCCGTCGGATCGAAGGATCCGTCCCCTACGCCGAACTGCACTGCCACTCAGGCTTCAGCTTCCTCGATGGGGCCTCCGACCCGGCCGAACTGGTGGCCGAGGCGGCCCGGCTGGGCCTGACCGCCCTCGCCCTAACCGACCACGACGGTTTCTACGGCGTGGTCCGCTTCGCCGAGGCGGCCCGCGACCACGGCCTCCCCACCGTGTTCGGCGCCGAACTCTCGCTCGGGGCCGGGCCGCGGACCGGTACCCCCGACCCGGCGGCCGAGCACCTCCTCGTGCTGGCCGACGGCCCGACCGGCTACGCCCGCCTGGGGGCCGCCATAACCGAGGCCCAGATGGCCGGCCGCAAGGGCGCCCCCCGGCTCTCCCTCGACCGCCTCACGGAACTGGCCGGAACGGGCACCGGTGGAACCGCCGATTGGGTGGTCCTCACGGGCTGTCGCAAGGGAGCGGTGCCGGCCACCCTCGAGGCAGACGGTCCGGCCGTCGCCGCCCGCCGGCTCCACGACCTGGTCGACCGGTTCGGCAGCGACCGGGTGTTCGTCGAACTCTGGGACCACGGCCACCCCCTCGACGTCGAGCGCAACGACGCCCTCGCCCGCCTGGCCGTGGCCGCCGACCTCGACGTGGTCGCCACCAACAACGTCCACTACCACCGGCCCTCCCGTCGCCGCCTCGCCACGGTGTTGGCCGCCGTGCGGGCCCGCCGCCCGTTGGTGGACCTCGACGGGTGGCTCCCGGCCGCCGGGTCGGCCCACCTCCGGTCGGGTGCCGAACAGGCCCGCCGTTTCACCCGCTGGCCGGGCGCCGTCGAGATCGCCGCCGAACTGGGCCGCCGCTGCACCTTCGACCTGCGCCTCGTGGCCCCCGACCTCCCGCCCTTCCCATGCCCCGACGGGCTCGACGAGATGGCCCACCTGCGCCGCCTGACCGAGGCCGGAGCCGTCGGCCGCTATGGGAACCGGGCATCCGAGCGGGTCCCCGGGGCCTGGGCCCAGATCGACCGTGAGCTGTCGGTCATCGGACAGTTGGGATACTCCGGCTACTTCCTCGTCGTCTGGGACCTGGTCGAGTTCTGCCGCCGCTCCGACATCTACTGCCAGGGGCGGGGGTCGGCCGCCAACTCCGCCGTCTGCTACGCCCTCGGCATCACCAACGTCGACGCCGTGGGCCTCGACCTGCTGTTCGAACGCTTCCTCTCCCCGGCCCGGGAGGGTCCGCCCGACATCGACATCGACATCGAGAGCGGCCGCCGCGAAGAGGTCATCCAGTACGTCTACGAGCGCCACGGGCGTCGCCACGCCGCCCAGGTTGCCAACGTCGTCAGCTACCGGCGGCGCTCGGCGGTGCGCGATGTCGCCCTGGCCCTCGGCTACGCCCCCGGCCAACAGGACGCCTTCGCCAAGGCGGTCGGACGGCGCCTCCCCGGAGAGGCGGATCCGGGATCAGGGCAGGAGAGAGCCTCCGTCGTGCCCGCCGAGGTGCAGGAGCTGGCCGCCGAGCTGGCCGATGCCCCCCGCCACCTCGGCGTCCACTCCGGCGGCATGGTCATCTGCGACCGTCCCCTCGGCGAGGTCTGCCCGATCGAGTGGGCCACCCGGACCGACCGCAGCGTCCTGCAGTGGGACAAGGACGACTGTGCAGCGGCGGGCCTCGTCAAGTTCGACCTGCTGGGGCTCGGCATGCTCAGTGCCCTCCACGGCACAGTCGACCTGGTCGCCGCCCACCACGGCGTCACCGTCGACCTGGCGCTTCTGCCCCAGGAGGACGCCGTCTACGACATGATCTGCGCCGCCGACACCATCGGCGTGTTCCAGATCGAGAGCCGTGCCCAGATGGCCACCCTGCCCCGGTTGCGGCCCCGCTGCTTCTACGACCTGGTGGTCGAGGTGGCCCTCATCCGCCCGGGCCCCATCCAGGGCGGCTCGGTCCACCCCTACATCCGTCGCCGCAACGGTCGGGAACCGGTCACATATCCGCACCCGCTGTGCGAGAACGCCCTTGCCAAGACCCTCGGCATCCCGCTGTTCCAGGAGCAACTCATGCAACTGGCCATCGACGTGGCCGGGTTCTGCCCCGTCGAGGCCGACCGGCTGCGGCAGGCCATGGCCGCCAAGCGCAGCCACGGACGCATGGCGGTCCTGCACGACCGCTTCACCGCCGGGGCGGCCGAACGGGGGGTGCCGTCCGGCGTGATCGAGCGGCTCTGGGACAAGTTGGCCGCCTTCGCCGACTACGGCTTCCCCGAGAGCCACTCGGTGTCGTTCGCCTACCTGGTGTACGCCAGTTCCTGGCTCAAGCACCACTACCCGGCGGCGTTCTGCGCTGGGCTGCTCAACGCCCAGCCCATGGGCTTCTACGCCCCGCACACCCTCGCCCAGGACGCCCGCCGCCATGGAGTCGAGGTACGCACCCCCGACCTGAACCGCTCGGTGGCCGGCGCCACCCTCGAGGGCCCGACCGACGCCCCGGCCGTGCGCATGGGCATCGGATCGGTGCGCGGGGTCGGTGGCGACCTGGCCGAGGCCATAGCCGACGGGCGCCCCTGGCGATCGATCGAGGACCTCCGACGACGGGTCGGCCCCGACCGGGCGGTGCTCGAGGCGCTCGCCACCGCCGGGGCGTTCGGCTGCCTCGGCCCCGACCGTCGCCGAGCCCTGTGGTCGGCCGGGGCCCTCGCCGCCACCGGCGTCGACCGGCTCCCGGGTGTCGTCACCGGCGTCGATGCCCCGCCGCTCCCGCCGTTGACGGCTCCCGAGACGGCACGGGCCGACCTGTGGGCCACCGGCGTGTCACCCGACGGGCATCCCACCCGCTTCGTCCGCAGCGAACTCGAGGCCGCCGGGGTGGTGACGGCCGACGGCCTGCGCATCGTGGCCGACGGGGCCAGGGTGTGGGTGGCGGGGGTGGTCACCCACCGTCAGCGACCGGCAACCGCCGGCGGGGTCACGTTTCTAAACCTCGAGGACGAGACGGGCCTCGTCAACGTAGTGGTGTCGCCCGGCTGCTGGATCCACCACCGGGAGGTGGCCGCCGGGGCGCCGGCCCTGCTGGTCCGGGGGCGGGTCGAGTCGGCCGAGGGGGCGGTCAACGTGGTCGCCGAGCGGCTCGAACCGCTGGTCCTGGCCTCGCCGGTCCGCTCCCGCGACTTCCGGTGAAACACCGCACCTGCCAAAAGCGCCATCTGATGGCCGATGGTCAAGCACACTGGGGCCATGCCCTCGAGCCGACGTGCCCCTGCAGGCCTCCAGCGCCTCCGGTCCGGTCGGGCCGACGCCGTACAACGGCTCGCGGCGCTTCTGATCGGGGTACTGTTCGCCACGCTCGGGGGGCTCGTCCTGGCCGCCGCCGAGGGGACGCTGCGCGAACTACCCGGCCTGCTGCTGCTGGTCCCGGGTGCGGTGGCGTTGCGCGGCAACGTCTTCGGCGCCATGGGAAGCCGCCTCGGCACGGCCGCACATGCGGGAACGTTTCGCCTCAACTTCCGGCCGGACGGGGTCGTCGGCGGCAACCTCCTGGCTGCCGGGGCTCTATCCCTGGCCTTCAGCATGGTCCTGGCGGTCCTGGCCAAGGGCACCGCCACCGTGTTCGGACTCACCGCATCGATGACCCTGGCCGACTTCCTCGTGGTGTCGACCCTGGGTGGGTTGATCGCATCGGCCGCCGTCGGGATGGTGACCGTCGTGATGGTGGTCGGATCGGTCCGGTTCGGATGGGACCTCGACAACGTGACCGCACCGCTGGTGACCACCATCGGCGACCTGCTCACGGTGCCGGCGCTCGTGATCGCAGCGGCGGCAGCCGGCCATGGCGTGTCCTCATCGGCATTGGCCGTCGCCCTGGTAGGTGGCTCGTCGGTCGTGCTGGTCACTGCATGGCGCGCACCGATCGAGGAGGTCGGACGCATCGTCCGCCAGTCGGTGCCGGTCCTCGTGGTGGCCGTCGTGCTCGACCTCCTGGCGGGGATCATGATCGAGCGCCGCCTCGACGACCTGCTCGGTGCCGAGGCTGTCCTGATCCTCCTGCCGGCCTTCCTCGGCGGGGCGGGGGCACTGGGCGGCATACTCTGCAGCCGCCTCTCGACCCAGTTCCACCTCGGACTCGACGACGCGACACCGCTACCGAGCCGTGCCAGCGGACGCGATATCCGGTCGGTCGTGCTGCTGGCCCTTCCCGTGTTCGCCCTCGGTGCCGTGGCAGCCCATGTGGCGGCGGCGCTCACCGACCAGACAGGACCTGCCCTCGGCCAGATGCTGATGGTGGCGCTCCTCGCCGGCGGCCTGGCAGCCGTGTTCGTGGTGTTGGTCGCCTACTACTCGACCATGGCGTCGTTCCGGTTCGGCCTCGATCCGGACACCTACGGGATTCCCCTCGTGACGTCATCACTCGACCTGGTGGGGGCCTTCACGCTGGTCTTCGCCATGGTCACCGTGGGGGTGGCGTGATGGTGCACGTTTCCCACCGTTGTTCCTTCTGCCGGCATCCCGCCGGACCTACCATTGCCCCCGACATCGAGTGAGGAACTGATGGACGACAAACCCCGCAACCTGCGGGCCATGCTGGCCGAGGCCAAGGACACCTCGGAGCTGATGGTGGACCTGGCCTACGCCTCGGTCTACTTCGGTGACCCCGACATGGCCGAGGAGGTCGACGAGCTCGAAGAGCAGATGAGCGAACTGGTCCACGACATGCGGGCGGTGTGCGTGCTCGCCGCCCGGAGCCCACGGGAGGCCGAGGGGATGTCGTCGGTGCTTCAGGTGGTGTCCGCCATCGAACGCATGGCCAACGACGCCGTGGACATCGCCCGGATCGTCACACACCGGCTGGGCATTCCGGCACAGCTCGTGGCCGACCTCTCCGACGCCGAGGAGGTGTCGCACCGGGTGCTCGTGAGCGAGGGCTCGCACATGGCGCACCGTCCGTTGTCGGCCCTCGAGCTTCCGGTCCAGGCCGGGATGCGGGTGATGTCGATCCGTCGGGGCCGTGACTGGGACACCGACGTGGGTGGCGACACGGTCCTCGTCCCCGACGACGTGCTGTTCCTGCGCGGGTCGCCGGAGGGCATCAACAGGTTGCGCGAGCTCGCCGCCGCACCGGTCTGGGAGCCACCCCACGCCGATGATGTAGCTGCGGTCACCGACCTCGACCGGGCGGTGGACGTCCTGGTCGAGATGAAGAACCTCTCCGAGACCGCCGTGGGCCTCGCCTACAGCGCCCTTGTCTTCGGCGACCGGGGTCTCGCCTCCGAGGTTCGCCACCTCGAGGACCGACTCGACGAGATGAAGGACCACCTCGAACTGTGGGTCCTGCGGTCGGCCGGCGCAGATCTGGAACCATCTGCGCTACGCGGGCTCCTGCACCTCGCCGAGGCCGCAGAGGACATCGGGGACCAGGCACAGATGATGGTCTGGATCGTCGAAAAGGACGAGGAGCTGCATCCGATCCTCGGCATCGCCCTGGGCGAGGCCGACGAGGTCGTGGTGCGCTACCCGGTGGCCGAGGGGTCGCCGACCGACGGCTCGTCGCTTTCCGACCTGGGCATGAACATCGAGCCGGGTTTCTCGGTGCTCGCCATCCGGCGGGGTGGCCGTTACGTGTACCGGCCGCGGGGCGGTGTGCGGCTGGCTGCCGGCGACGAACTCATCGCCAGCGGCCCCGACGAAGGGCGGCCGCTGTTGGCCCGCATGTGCGGCTGGGACCTCGTCGAGGACGAGGACGGCGACGACGAACTGGTCCCCGCCGGAACCGGTTCTGCGAGTGCCTGACTCCGACTAGTCGGCGGACTCCTCCCGGGGTGCCGACGGGACCGTCACGGGCGTTGCACCGCCGTCGCCGCGGAACAGTTCGGCGATGGCGCCGAGCGAGCCCAGCGTCGCCGAGAGGTCGGTCGGCAGGAAGATCTTGGTGGCACTGCCGTCGGCGACCACTCCGAGTGCCTCGAGGTACTTGATGGCCAGCAGGTCGGGCGTCGGGTTGCCGTCGTGGATCGCCTGGTACACGCTGCGAACGGCCTCGGCCTCGCCCAGGGCGACCGTCTCCTCGCGGAACCGGTCGGCATCGGCGACTTCCCGGATGGCCTGGGCCTCGCCCTCGGCATGGAGGA
>Ga0066846_10000828_pt1 | contig 15056 bp, 13 predicted proteins | sample ETNtaG_33_FD_65489 | JGI IMG/M metagenome (GOLD analysis project Ga0066846, IMG submission 65489) | Marine microbial and viral communities from oxygen minimum zone, Eastern Pacific Ocean - ETNP201310SV76 | ecosystem: Environmental > Aquatic > Marine > Oceanic | place: Pacific Ocean: Eastern... | reverse complement strand
AAATTCCTTGCAGCACCAAAAAATCTTTTAGGTCTTTCAAGTGCATTTGAGTCCACACCACCAGATAAAATTTTTCCTGAAGCGGGTTGAACTGAATTATAGGCCCTACCCAATCTCGTAATAGAGTCAAGCAAGATCACTACATCTTTTTTATGCTCAACAAGTCTTTTGGCTTTTTCAATAACCATGTCTGCTACTTGAACATGTCTTGTTGGAGGCTCATCAAATGTACTTGCAACAACTTCACCTCTAACTGTTCTAGACATATCCGTGACTTCTTCTGGCCGTTCATCGATCAGCAATACTATTAATTCAACTTCAGGATTATTTTTAGTAATTGAGTGGGCGATGCTTTGCAGCATTAATGTTTTACCTGCTTTGGGTGGAGAAACAATTAACCCACGCTGCCCCTTTCCAATTGGAGAAGCAAGATCAATAATTCTAGAAGAAAGATCCTCAGCAGATCCGCTGCCCTGCTCAAGCGTTAGGCGTGATGTTGGAAAAAGTGGTGTTAAGTTTTCAAAAAGAATTTTCTTTTTTGTTTTTTCAGGAGTCTCTTTGTTAATTGTGTCAACATAGACTAAAGCAAAATATCTTTCGCTATCTTTTGGAGGTCTAATTTTTCCATGAATTTCGTCTCCTTTCCTGAGACTAAATTTTCTAACTTGGCTGGGAGATACATAAATATCATCTGGACCAGAACAATAAGATCCCTCAGGGGATCGCAAAAAACCAAATCCATCATTTAAAATCTCTAAGACGCCTCCACCATAAATGTCTACTCCTTCTTTGGCTTGTTTTTTAAAAATACGGAAGATAATTTCTTGTTTCTTAAGTCGTCCGACATCTTCGATTCCGAGACTTTCGGCTATATCTACCAATTCATTGATTGGCTTGGTTTTCATTTCAGTTAAATTCATAAATTTTTCTCAGGTTGTTTAGGAGTAAAAGATTGTGATTTGATAGGTAGCTATAAAGCTAGGATGGAGAAAATGATAGTTCCTTTTCCCGCAAGATGCAAAGTTTTTATACTTCTGCTGCTATAAAATCCTCCAATTGTTGCTTACTGATAGCGCCTATTTGAGTTGAGGCCACTTCACCATTTTTAAAAATCAAGAGAGTTGGAATTGATCGAACGCCATATTGAACGGCTAAATCCTGATTGGAATCTACATCCATTTTACATACCTTCATTGAGCCGACCATTGCATCAGCTACTTCTTCAACTGTTGGAGCTAGTTGTTTACATGGGCCACACCATTCTGCCCAAAAATCAATTAAAACTGGCAACTCTGATTCTAGAACTTCCTGATTAAAATTTTCAGATGAAATTTCTTTGACGTTGTCACTCATTAATTTAACTCCGATGCTATTTGTTTTGCTGCGTAGGTTAAGATGGCGTCAGCGCCAGCTCTTTTGCAGCACAATAGAGATTCTAACATAACATCTTTATCAAGCCACCCCTTCTCAATACTTAACTGAAGCATTGAATATTCTCCACTCACTTGATAAACAAATGTCGGAATTTGAAACTCAGATTTAATAGCATTAACAACATCAAGATATGCTGTGCCAGGCTTAACCATAACAATATCCGCGCCCTCCTCAATATCCATGGCTGCCTCATGGAGGGCCTCATCTAGGTTAGCAAAATTCATTTGATATGTTTTCTTTGATGCCTTTCCAAGATTTGCTGATGAACCAACAGCTTCTCTGAATGGGCCATAAAAACTAGAAGCGTATTTAGCAGCATAAGACAATATTATTGTATCAACGAATGAATTTGACTCTAAAATATCTCTAATAACCTTTACCCTTCCATCCATCATATCCGATGGAGCAAGAATATCAGCACCAGATTGGGCTAAAATTAGAGCTTGGTTTTGAAGTAATTCTAATGTTTGATCATTATCCACTTTCCCATCTAACAATACCCCATCATGCCCATGATCCGTGAAAGGGTCGAGCGCAACATCTGCAATCTTAATAACCTCTGGAAATCTCTCTACCAACCCTTTCAATGCCAAACAAACTATATTGTCATCATCGAATGCATGTGATCCTTTTTGATCTTTTTTATCAGCATCAATTGCGGGGAAAATGGCAACTGATTTTATTCCTACCTTGATTAATGCTTCCGTTTCTGAATAAAGAGAATCTAGATTATGCCTATAGATACCAGGCATAGAAGGTATCTCAACTGTCTTTTCAGATTGATCTGATATGAAAATTGGCTGTATTAAATCATTGGTACTTAAATTATTCTCTGCAACAAGATCTCTTAAAAAACTCTTTGCACGTGTTCTGCGCAGTCTTGACTGAGGATAGGTTCTTTTAATCATAAATATTAATCCGTAATCGCACCTTTTGATGCTGACTGAACTGTCTTTTTATATTTTGCCAGTACTCCACTTTTTGGGGACGAATTAGGATTTTTCCACATTTTTGCTCTTTTTTTCATCTCATCATCAGAAATATTAAGGTTTAAAATGTCCTTATTAGCATCAATTGTAATCTCATCTCCATCTTGAATAAGAGCAATAGGGCCACCTAAATCAGCTTCAGGACTAATATGTCCAACTACAAAACCATGGGTTCCACCAGAAAATCTTCCATCAGTAATAAAAGCAACCTTATCTCCTAAGCCCTGCCCCATGATTGCAGAAGTAGGTTTGAGCATTTCTCTCATTCCAGGTCCGCCTTTTGGGCCTTCAAACCTAATAACAACCACGTCACCGTCTTGAATCTGCTTACCAAGAATTGCCTCCATACCTGCTTCTTCAGAATTAAAAACCTTGGCATTGCCAGTAAAAAGAGTTCCTTCTTTCCCTGTAATTTTTGCTACCGCCCCATCAGGAGCTAAGTTTCCATAAAGCACTCTTAGATGACTAGAATCTTTAATGGGGCTTGATAATGGCAAGATAATTTTTTGATTACTAGGGTATGGATCTACTTCCCTAAGATTTTCTTCTAATGTTTTTCCAGTAACGGTTAAGCAATCTCCATGCAAAAGATTATTATCAATCATTGTTTTCATCATTGGTGCAATGCCGCCTATTTCATTTAGTTCAGACATAAAATGAACACCAAAAGGTTTTATGTCTGCTAAAACAGGGGTGACTTTTCCAATCCTTGTAAAATCATCAAGATCCAACTTAACACCGATACAATGCGCTATAGCTAAAAGGTGTAAAACAGCATTTGTTGAGCCTCCTAAGGCAATCACAACTGCTATAGAATTTTCAAAAGCTTTTTTTGTCATGATGTCGCTAGGCTTTATATCAAGGTCTAACAAATTTTTAATAGCATCTCCTGCATTCATACAATCTTGTTTTTTATCCTTAGAAACTGCATCTTGACTACTGCTTCCTGGTAAGCTCATCCCCAAAGCTTCAATGCTTGATGCCATAGTATTTGCTGTATACATACCGCCACATGATCCTGGTCCAACAACTGATACTTCTTCAATAGCTATAAGTTCTTCTTCAGTAATATCTCCTTTTGCATATTCACCCACCTTTTCAGAAACTGTTACATAATCTGTATTAATTGAGCTGGGTCGAATAGATCCACCATAGATAAATATTGAGGGCCTATCCAACCTCGCCAATCCCATCAATGCTCCGGGCATATTCTTATCACACCCACCGATTGCAATCACTCCGTCATAGCCAAGACAGCCAACCACGGTTTCAATTGAATCTGCGATAACCTCTCTTGAAACTAATGAAAATTTCATGCCCTGCGTACCCATAGATATTCCATCCGATACAGTGATGGTATTAAAGAGAATTCCTTTGCATCCTGAAGCATCTATTGAATTCTCAACAAGATCAGCTAATTCATTGATGTGCATGTTACAAGGTGTAACTTTCGACCAAGTTGATGCAATGCCAACTAATGGTTTCGAGAAATCAGCTGTTTTAAAGCCAACACCCCTCAGCATTGATCGGGATGCAGCCTGAAATGGTCCGTCAACTAAGTTCTTTGAATATTTTCTATTAGACATAATTAAACAGTTGAATAACGCAATGCGGCATTAAGAAGTTTATCAGTATAGTCTTCTTCTGGGTTTGAGAAAACTTGTTTAGCAGGCCCGGATTCAACAATTAGCCCATTTTGCATCACAAAAATATAGTCTGACATTGATCTAACCACCTTCAGATCATGGCTAATAAATAAATACGTCAATTCATACTCTGCCTGAATATTTTTTAATAGTTCAATAACTTGAATTTGAATTGATCGATCTAATGCTGAGGTAGGCTCATCCAAAATCATAAATGAAGGGTTTAAAATCAGCGACCTTGCAATTGCAACTCTTTGCCTCTGCCCACCAGAAAACTCATGTGGATATTTAAATCTATCATCTGGATTAATCTCAACTGCCTTTAAACAATCCGCAATACGTTCATCTTTTTGTTTTTTGTTTAGATTAAAGTGCACATCTAAACCCTCTCCAACTATTTCTCCCACAGTCATACGAGGCGAGAGGGAACCATAGGGATCTTGAAAAACAATTTGAATATGTTTTTTAATTAATTTTGATTCTTTTGAATTTAATTTACAAATATCCACACCATCATAAAGCACTGAACCCTGATAATTAATGAGTCCAGCTAGAGCTTTGCCAAGGGTTGATTTACCCGAACCTGATTCCCCAACTAGCCCTATTGTTGATTTTCTAGGGATAGAAAAATTCACATCTTTCACTGCATGAAAAAAGTCTTTCTTAAAAAAAGTTTTATTTGGTAAAGGATAAAAAATATTTAGGTCCTTTACAGTAATTAGTGGGCTCTCTCCAGCCAAGCTCTCTTCCTTAATTGATGGTTCAGAATTAATAAGTTTTTTTGTATATACATGCTGTGGATTTGAAAATACTGATTTTGTGTCTCCCTGCTCCACAACAACACCCTCTTGCATGACTGTGATGGTGTCTGAAAATTTTTTAATCAAGCCTAAATCATGGGTGATGAATAATATTGACATTCCCACTTCATCCTTAAGTTTTGTCATTAAATCGAGTATTTGAGCCTGAATGGTTACATCTAGTGCCGTTGTTGGCTCATCAGCAATAAGCAATTTCGGTTTATTAGCTAGAGCCATTGCAATCATAATTCTTTGACGTTGCCCACCGGAAAGTTCGTGAGGATAGGATGAAAATCGTCTTTCTGCCTCAGGAATTTCAACCAGATTCATAAGATTCTTTGCCTCTAATATAGCTTCAGATTTAGCTTGTATTTTATGCAATAGAATAGATTCAACTATTTGATCGCCAACTCTATGATATGGGTTTAATGAAGTCATAGGTTCTTGAAAAATCATTGATATTTTATTTCCCCTAATCTTTCTTAGCGAGTTCTTATTCGTGCTGAGGATTTCTTCTCCATCGAACATGATTGATGACTGATCACCATATGATGCTTTGGGCTCTGGAAGTAATCGCATGATAGACATTGCTGTAACGGATTTACCTGATCCAGATTCTCCCACTAGGCCAACGATCTGATTCTCTTCGATTGCTAGGTCTAAATTCTTTACCGCACGAAACTCAGCTTTCCTGACTTGGAAATTAATAGATAAATTAGAAATTTTAAGCAATGGTTTCATTATTTTAGAAAGTTTTTATATGCCTTCAATAAGTCTTTTGTCGCATCTTTAGCAGCTCTTAAAGCGGTCATATTAACAAAACCATGGATAAGATGGGGATAATGAATTTGCTGGACTTCATTATCAGAATTATCAAGCAACCTGGCATATGCCTCTCCCTCATCGCTTAAAGGATCAAAACCTGCAGTAATTATTAATGTTTTGGGAAGTTTAACATTAGGGTCGATAGTTAAATTGAACACTGGATCGGTAAGATTCTTGCTTGATTCCATCAACTGCTGCCAAAACCAAATCATAGCTTTTTGACTTAAAAAGAATCCATCTCCAAAATCATTTTGAGATTTTGAGTTACAAGAAGGATCAGTCATAGGATATATAAGGCATTGTGAAAGTGGCAGCTCTAAATGATTAGTAGCTCTAAATGTTGAAAGTGATGAAGCAAGATGGCCCCCAGCACTATCACCACAGACACTGATTTCTCCAATGGGCATATTCAATTTTTCTGCAAGCCACTCAAGAGCAAGGTTTGCATCTTTCAACGAGGAAGGAAATTTATTCTCAGGAGCCAACCTATAATCAAGGGAAAAAATTTTTGCTCCCATTTCTGCGGCAAAAAATTGTAAAGCGGCATCATGACTTTCTATGCCGCCTAATACATAACCACCTCCATGAAAATATAAAATTGGTGAGCCAGTTAACAATTTCTCAGGGTAATACTCTCTGATCTTAAGATCCCCAGATTTAACGGATAATAAATGGTCTGTTAATTTAACTGGCATGCAAGGTTTTGAGCTTAATGGCAATCCTTCCATAAACATTTCTCTTAATTCTTCAACAGAATCATAAGTACTAGGATCAATTTGTAAAGATTGAAGCCCTAAAAAAGCCTGCGTTTGATGATCAAGAATTTGATTATTAATAACAATGCTTTTTTGAAAAGTAAATAGCCGCAGAAGCCAGATGGGGAGAATGAAAAAAATTTTTAAAAATAATTTTATTGCCATGCTTTCTTTTATAATGCGCGAATGAATTCTAGTTCATTATTATACGCATTTGTTTTTCTTCCTGGCTTAATATTTAGCCAAGCTCAATTTTTAGAAGAAGACATTTTAAATGTTGATGAGGCATTCATTATCAATACATCAATTGTCGAAAATAAAATACTTATATCTTGGGAGATCAAACCTGGATATTACCTATATAAAAAATCAATCTTAATTCAAGCTGGAGATGATGTTCTAGAGCACAATTACATATTAAAGAATGAATCAAGAATATCTGATGAATTTTTTGGAGACTCAGTAATTTTAAAAGGCATTTTAGAGGTTGATGCTGAGCTATTAGATGCCAACCTAAGCAAGCTTAAGAACGTCAAAGTAATTTACCAAGGTTGCGCTGAAGGAAAGTACTGTTATCCAAAAAGAGTTAGAAGTCTATAAAATCGTATAACTTCTATGAAAAACAATATAAAATCTATAAAAATGAAAATATTAATAATACATGGTCCTAATTTAAATCTACTTGGCGTTAGAGAGCCTGAAGTTTATGGCTCTGTAACAATGGAAGAAATTAATCAGGGTTTGGAAGAAAGGGCAGGCTCTCACAATATTGAGGTTGAGGCCTTTCAAAGTAATGCTGAGCATGAAATTGTTACTAAACTTCAAGATTCAATGAATCAAATAGATTTCATAATAATTAACCCTGGAGCACTAACCCATACCAGCATTGCAATTCGTGATTCTTTGCTGGGAATTGGAGTGCCATTTTATGAGGTTCATATATCTAATATCTTTGCGAGAGAAGAATTTAGACAAAAATCCTATTTTTCTGATATTGCAAGTGGTGTGATCTGTGGACTTGGCACTCAAGGATATGACCTAGCCCTTAGACATATTATTGATAACTATAAGGATAAGAAATAATGGATATTAGAAAGATAAAAAAATTAATAGAAATGCTGCAAGACTCAGATTTAACTGAAATTGAAGTTCAGGAAGGCGAGGAGTCGGTTAGAATTGCACGAGAGAATTCTCAACCCTTGAAAGTAAAGCCAGCCCCAGTAGTCGAGACTTCAGTAAACTCGCGACCAGAAAAAGCTGAGGTATCCGCTAATGAATCAGGCTCTATTATTAAGTCGCCAATTGTTGGGACGTTTTATAGAAAACCCGCGCCAGAAAAACCTCCCTTTATTGAAATTGGCGGTCATGTCAATACGGGAGATGTTGTGTGTATTGTCGAGGCAATGAAGATGATGAATGAAATTAAATCGGAATTTACCGGTAAGGTCTCCGCTATAAACATAGAAGATGGCGAACCTGTTGAATTTGACCAATCACTAATCGTCATAGACTAATGTCCAAAAAAATTCTTATTGCCAATCGAGGGGAGATTGCTCTGCGAGCTCTTCGAGCTTGCAAGGAGCTAGACCTAAAAACGGTTGCAATATACTCAACCGGAGATAAAGAGCTTAAACACTTAAGATTTGCAGACGAAACTGTTTGTGTTGGGCCGGCAAGTCCACTTGAAAGCTATCTAAACATCCCCTCAATTCTCTCGGCTGCAGAATTAACAGGAACAGATGCAATATATCCTGGGTATGGTTTTCTTGCAGAAGATGCAGATTTTGCCGAAAGATGTGAAGCTAGTGGGTTTATATTTATTGGCCCTTCTTCCAATGTTATTCGACAAATGGGAGATAAGATTACTGCAAAAGGTCTAGCTGAAGAGTCCAATATTCCCATCGTGCCAGGCTTCAAAGGAGAAATCCCTGAAGCTGATGAGGAAATAAAAAAAATAGCTGCAGGGGTTGGCTATCCTATGATGATTAAATCCTCCGCAGGAGGAGGCGGCAGAGGGATGAGGGTTGTGCAAGAAGAGTCAGAATTGATTTCATCATTGCATCTTACTAAACAAGAAGCAAAGAACGCTTTTGGAAATGACACCGTGTATTTTGAAAAATTTATTCAAAACCCTCGTCACATAGAAGTTCAGATTGTTGCTGATGGAAAAGGTAATGCCATACATCTTGGTACCAGAGACTGTAGTATGCAAAGAAGACATCAAAAAATTATTGAAGAAGCCCCTGCTCTTAATATTAATCAAGAGTCTCTAGAAGAAACATTAAAAGCATGCTTAACACTCTGTAAAAATATTCAGTACTCTGGTGTTGGTACTCTTGAGTTTCTATATGAAAATGGGGAATTTTATTTCATTGAAATGAATACTAGAATCCAGGTTGAGCACCCTGTTTCTGAAATGATTACTGGTTTTGATATTGTTAAAGCACAGCTAAAACTTGCTCTAGATATGGAAATAAACCTTGATCAGGAAGAAATCATATTTCGAGGCCATGCAATGGAATGCAGGATTAATGCTGAAGATCCAGAGACATTTATTCCATCGCCAGGAATAATAAATAAAATGCATCTGCCTGGAGGTTTTGGAGTCAGGTTTGATGCTCATATCTATTCGGGGTACATGGTACCCCCCCATTATGACTCTCTGCTTGCAAAAATTATTACAACTGCTAATACCAGAGAATCTTGTATCAAAAGAATGGTAAGTGCTTTGGATGAGTTTTTTGTGGATGGCATAAGCACGAATCATTCTTTGCATCAAAAACTCATGGAAGATAAAACATTTTGCGAGAATAAGCATAATATTAACTATCTTGAAGGATCTTTTTTAGAAAAATGAGTGCCAAAGAATATAATCCCGCTGAAGTAGAAAATCTAATCCAGGAGTCATGGAAACAAAATAATTCATATAAAGCGTCACCCTCAGAAACAAAAGAAAAATTTTACTGCCTTTCAATGTTTCCGTACCCTTCTGGAAAATTGCACATGGGTCATGTTCGCAATTATACGATTGGAGATGTGATTTCTAGATTTAAGAGAATGCAAGGCTTTAATGTTTTTCAGCCAATGGGGTGGGATGCATTCGGTCTTCCGGCTGAGAATGCAGCTATAAAAAACAAAGTTGATCCTCAAAGTTGGACTGAACAAAATATTGAAAATATGAAATCACAATTAGAGAGGTTGGGCTTTAGTTATGATTGGTCAAAAGAGCTTAAAACTTGTGATCCTGATTACTTTAAATGGGAGCAAGAAATTTTTACCTTGCTCCATAAACAAGGTCTTGTATATAGAAATAAATCCTTAGTTAATTGGGATCCTGTTGATGAAACAGTTTTAGCAAATGAACAAGTGATTGATGGAAAAGGATGGAGATCTGGAGCAACTGTTGAACTAAAAGAAATTGATCAATGGTTTTTAAAGATTACTGATTATGCTGATGAGTTACTTTCATCAATTGAAAATTTAGATTGGCCAGAAAATGTAAAATCTATGCAAAAAAACTGGATTGGCAAGTCATTTGGCTCAGAAATAACATTTTCCTTGCTTAACGAGAAAAAATTAACTGCCTTTACTACAAGAATTGATACTATTTATGGCGTAACTTACATAGCTATTTCTCCAAATCATCCTTTAGCTCAAAGTCTTGCAAGTGAAAATCCAGAAATTAATGAATTCATAAAAAAATGTAACGCAACTAAAATGGCAGAAGCTGATATGGCCAAGGCAGAAAAGTTAGGGTTTAAAACAAATTTAAAAGTTAAACATCCTTTCTTGGATATTGATCTTGATGTGTGGATTGCAAATTACGTTCTTATGGACTATGGAACAGGGGTAATAATGGGTGTTCCAGCGCATGATGAGAGAGATTATGAGTTTGCCAAAAAATATAATATTGAAATTAAAAAAGTTATTGAATGCGATGAATTACCATCTCCCAAGAAAGGAGTCCTTGTTAACTCTGAAAATTTTACTGGACAGGAATCGGATGAAGCGATTCATAATATTAATGCTCACTTGAAAAAAAGCGGCATAGGTAAAAGTATAGAAAATTTTAGATTAAGAGACTGGGGTGTAAGCAGGCAGAGATTTTGGGGTTGTCCAATACCTGTTATCTATGAGGATGGTGAGCCTATTTTTTTAGAGAACAAAGATCTGCCAGTGAAGTTGCCTAGAATCAAAGATGGAGAATCTCCAAAACCATTAAGTCAAAATAAAACTTTCTTTGATTTAGGCCCTGGAAAGTCTCGCGAGGTAGATACTTTTGATACTTTTGTAGATTCATCATGGTATTACGCAAGATTTACAGCAGCGGATAACAATAAAAAAGCATTAGATAAAAATTCTAAGTATTGGCTTCCTGTTGATCTCTATATTGGAGGAGTTGAGCACGCAATATTGCATCTTCTTTATTCAAGATTCTTCCATAAGGCAATGAGAGATATTGGTCTTGTTGAGGGTGATGAGCCTTTTAAAAAACTTCTTACACAAGGCATGGTTCTAAAAGATGGTTACAAAATGTCAAAGTCTAAAGGCAATACCGTGGATCCTCAGAAATTTATTGATCAATATGGAGCTGACACAATTAGACTGTATATGATGTTTACCTCGCCACCTGAACAGTCTCTAGAATGGTCGGATACTGCAATTGAGGGCTCATACAGATTTCTCAAACGCATTTGGACTCTTTTATCAGAAAGAAAGAAATTTTCTGAAAAACAGCCAAATAAATTTACAAAACTGGAGCTTGAACTTCGTCAAAAGAGTCATCAAACTCTAAAAAAAGTTACTAATGATTTCGCTGAGCGCAACTCATTTAATACTGCAATAGCTTCAGTGATGGAGTTATTAAATGCAGTGCCGGAGTCTTTTAAAGAAGATAATGCGAGTGATTCTGAAAAATTCTGTCTTGATGAAGTGATTCAGTTTACTTTAAAAATGTTATCGCCAATTACTCCTCATATAAGCCTGTATTTATGGAAACAATATTCAGAATCTGATGGAGAGGATTTTGAAAATTCTTGGCCAATGTTTAATGAAGAATTTCTTAAATTAGAAAATTTTCAACTCATCATTCAAGTGAATGGAAAAGTCAGAGGCAAAGAGAATATTTCAGTAAATACTGAACAAGTCGAATTAGAAAAGCTAGCAAAAGAAAATGAAAATGTTAAAAAAATTCTAGCTAACCAGCCCATAAAAAAGGTAATCTATATAAAAGAAAAATTAATTAATTTCGTAATTTAAATGAACTACATCACCCCTTTTGACGATTATCCAATCCATCAAGCAATAGAGCCAATTACTATCCCCGGCCCCACTGATAGAAATTTTTATGACAGGTACTTTTTTAATGGCATGGATCCTGAAAATGAATATATTTTTGAAATAGGGATAGGGATTTACCCAAATAGACATGTAATTGATGCTCATTTCAGCATTTCTTATAAAGGTAAACAGTATTCATTTCATGCCAGTCAACGCCTAGATCAAAATAGAGTCCCTATCAATATTGGCCCTATGTGCTTAACAATTGATGAGCCCATGAACGAACTAACATTTTCTTTGAGAGATCCTGACAATAAACTAAATTGTAATCTCAAATTTTCAGCTAATTCTGTTGCGCACCAGGAACCTAGATCGCTTCTTATGGAGGGTACTAGAACGATCATGAATACAATGAGATTTACCCAACTGGGTAAATGGACAGGTGAAATATCAACTGAAGCTGGGACACTTCATCCTCAAGCAATATATGGAATCAGAGATAGGTCATGGGGTGTCAGACCAGTAGGAGAGCCAGAAGGCGGCGCTCCTGGAATGCTAAATCAAGAACCTGGAGTTTATTGGTGCTGGGCTCCGGTCCATTTTAATGGCTTCTGTACACAATTTGGAACATTTGAAGATAGAGATGGTAATACAACACAAATTTCTGGACATAAATTACCTTTATATGAAAATATGTCTAATGCTCCATCTGATATCGAAGTTGAAACTATTCACTCTCTTCATCACTCTGTTAATTGGCAAAAAGGCTCACGCTGGGCTACCGGAGCAAAAATATCAGGAATGCTAGAAAATAAAAAAAAGTTTGACCTAGAATTAGAAACTATGGCTCCTATATTCTTTTGCAAAGGAATTGGCTATCAACACGATGAATGGAAACATGGAGTTTGGAAAGGTGAAAGTGAAACAGGCTATGAAGTTTGGGACTTGTCTAAAATTGATCCAGGAGACTATACTTTTTTCCATACTCATCAAATTGCTAAGGCAACATTAGGCTCAGAGCAAGGTATTGGAATGTTAGAGAACTTAGTGGTTGGAAGACACGACCCATCCGGCTTTGAAGATTTTTTTGATGGAGCAAAATAAACTTAATAAGTATTTCTTAATACTCATATCTCTTCTTTCAATCTCTAACTGTCAGTTAGACTTGATTGAAGATCGACATGTACACCTAAACAAAATTGAGTTTGGGTTGAACGTTAAGGATTCATTTAAACAAAAATCAAGAAAATATTTCTTCCAAGATCCATCCAACAATAATTACGTCCTTAAAATATCCAACCTGCAATTTAAAAAGAAAAATTTTTATGGTGGCTCTGCTGCAAGAGCGAAACAGATAGAAATCATCGGTGAGCTAGAATACAAGTTTATGAATATGACCTCTAGTATTGACGGCAGACTTCAAATCTCAGACTGGATTCCAGTTAATGAAACTAATCCACAAGCAGAAATGATGGCACAGAAAAAGATTGTTGAGGAGTTAGAATTCTTGCTATTAGAGGATCTTTTGCAGGAGTATTGGTTAATTGAAGGTTAATTTTCTTAATTTTTCTGACCCCAAAGATCATAAATACTTTTTGATCACAGGAGGAGAATTTATATTAAAACAAGATACTGTTGAGAGTATTTTAGAAAATTTAAATAATAGTGGGTTTAATGAAAAGGTATCAATATATCAAGATGAATTAGATAGAACTCAAGAAATAGTCTCAAGCAATATAGGAGGTTCTTTATTTCAAGAAAATCTAATTATTCATATCAAACATACTTCAGGAAAATTTCCAGAAAAAATAAAGTCTCTTCTTGAAGACGAAAATATCTTTAAATCTCAAAACATTGCATTGATTATTGAATCTAGCATTGAAAAAACGCCAACAAGTGGGGCATGGATTAAAAATTTTGATGCTAACGGCCTCATCATTAATTGCAGCAAATTAAGGGTAATAGAAGAAAAAATGTGGCTTAAAAGACAGTTGAGCTTTTTACCAAAAGATCTACTTCCAATCTTTGGGGGCTCAATTTTTCAGAATAATGAGGCAAATCTTTTGGGTCAAAAAAATGAAGTCGCATTGCTGAAGCTTTTATTTTTGAGTAAAGATGGATTGGATGGATCTAAAACAGATCATATAATTTTTGGCTCTGGGATCAGTGCATTTGAGCTTGAAGATTTGTTACTTAATAGAGATTTTAAAAAAGCGCTCAGGACAATTAACTTTATGCGTGAGCATGACCGGCAGAACTCTGCTCCAATTGTTTGGATAATCGCCAAAGTTATTAATTCTTGCTTTGAATCGCTAAAGGCTGCAAATAAGAAATCTGCCTTAATCAATAGTGGTGTATGGTCATCTAAAATTAATCTTTATTTAAGCTTAATAAAACAGGCGAATGCTAAAGAATTCTTACATTTAAATGAGGAGATCTTAAAAATCGATCTCATAAATAAAGGTTTGATAAAAGCTAAAACTTGGGAGCAAATTGAAAGAGTTATCCTGAAGCTGCAAGATGCAACTGCATTGCAGAATTAAATAATTCAGTAACATCCTTATAACCTTCATGATTTTCTTCAAGCTTGTACTCCGTTCCAATTAAGTTGGTCAGAGGCAACATTCCTTTTGTTGAGCTAGTCAACCACATACAAGGAGAGTCATTAAAATCTGAAATTGCACAGCTACCTTCCTTTACGCAATAGGGAGTATCTTTCAATGCTTTTATTAAGATCTCTCTTGTTATTCCAGGAAGAATATTTTCTGATAAGGATGAAGTTCTGACTGATCCAGTAGAATCAAAGTAAAATACATTGCATGCTCCTGCCTCAGTCATTAAACCACCTCTATGCATTACAACTTCTTGGCAACCCAAAGACTTGGCTTGATTCAATGCCAAAACATTTCCAAGCAATGAAGTAGATTTAATATTACATTTACCCCATCGCTCATCATCACATAACATAGCGCTTACAGCTGAAGAGGGGAAACTTAAAGGCATTGCATAACCAAACCTCTCTATCTCAAGATCATCTTGATAAAGATGAGATCTAACCATATCAACGCCCCTTGAAATCTGGTAATACACATATCCATCTTGATTGGTTAAAGTCGCTGCAAGCTCTTTAATATCATCGGTCGCATTCTCAAAATTAACGCTCAAAGCCATCAAGTTAGCGCTTTGTATCAAGCGATCAACATGTTCGTTAAAACATAGAGGTTTCCCCAAGAAATATGGAATAACCTCATAGATGCTATCTGAAAAAGTATAAGCCCGAGATAAAGGTGAGACTCTAATCTGGTCTAATGTCTTTAATTCACCCTG
>Ga0066846_10000827_pt1 | contig 15111 bp, 10 predicted proteins | sample ETNtaG_33_FD_65489 | JGI IMG/M metagenome (GOLD analysis project Ga0066846, IMG submission 65489) | Marine microbial and viral communities from oxygen minimum zone, Eastern Pacific Ocean - ETNP201310SV76 | ecosystem: Environmental > Aquatic > Marine > Oceanic | place: Pacific Ocean: Eastern... | reverse complement strand
TATGAATATAGCGTACCTGGTGAAAACAAAGATTTTTTACCACAAACTGTTAAATAAAAGGATTATTGAGTGCAGGTACCATACGTTGTTGATGAAAGACCAGACACCGGGTTAATTAATTCAAAATTAGCGATCTGGATATTTTTAGCATCTGAAGTAATGCTATTTGGAGGACTTTTTTCAGCTTATGTATTTTTACGGATGGCTGCACCAGAGGGTGATTTTGCTTATTGGGGTTCAAAATTAAGTATCCCAATGGCAACTATAAATACACTTGTTCTAATCACATCCAGTGTAACTGTAGTTTTATCTTGGGCTTCATTAAAATTGAAAGATTTTGAAAAATATAAGTTATACATGGGGCTCACACTTCTTTGTGCTTCAATCTTTTTAGTTATAAAATATTTCGAATACACAGGAAAATTTCACCATGGGATCTATCCGTCTTCCAGCACCTTCATGGGAATTTATTTCACCCTTACTGGTCTTCATGGTTTGCATATAATTGGTGGTATGATTGTCATGGGATATATGTGGCTCCCAATGGGATCAAAATTATGGGATACTGATCCAGATCATTTTACTAACCGTGTAGAGACTGCGGGTCTTTACTGGCATTTTGTTGACTTGGTCTGGATTTTCTTATTCCCAATCTTGTATTTACTTTAGGGAAAACTATGAGTGGTAACAATCAAGCAGATATTCAAGAACATATAAAAGTTTATTTAACCATTTTTGGAGCCCTTGCAGTATTAACTATCCTTACTGTAATGGCCAGTTATCTGGATGTATCTAGTTCGGAAGCAATAATTTTGGCTTTAACGATCGCTACTATAAAAGCAAGTTTAGTGGCAGGCTATTTCATGCACCTGATTACGGAAAAACAGACAATTGTATGGATATTGATCCTAACATTTTTCTTTTTTCTTGTGCTCATGTTATTACCCTTAATTACCGCTACGGACCAAACCGGGGTCTAAACATGATCTCTCTAAAAACATTTCATCTGTTTTTCATTGCTGCCTCTGTATTGCTCACTAGTTATTATGGCTTGTTTGAACTCAATACCCCTACAAGCCCAGGAATCACATCCTATACCATCAGTGCATTCTCTTTTCTAATAACAATAGGATTAATAACCTATGGTGTTAAAGTGATGAAGAAATTCAAAGAGATATAAATTTATGACTCAATTCGCCACTATTTTCATTATTGTTACTATGGTATTCTTGTTCCCGGATACAGCCTATGCCTGCGCTACTTGTTTCGGCGCTCCCGATGCTCCGGCAACATCAGGTATGAACTGGGCAATTATCACTTTGCTCGGTGTAACAGGTGGAGTAATGGGTGGCGTTATAAAAACAATAATTTCTATTCGTAAGAAAATGAAATCTTTTGAAAAGTTACATAATGAACTGAGACATTATCCTTGATAGAATTTCTCCATAAATTTGGCTTGCCAATAAATATGTCTGTACAGGGAAGTGGTATTGATGAAGTCAATGCTATTATACACTGGCTTATGCTGGTTTTATTTGTTGGCTGGGGAGGTTTTTTTATTGTAACCCTAATCAAATTCCGTGCATCAAAAAATAAAAAAGCAAATTATGGCGGTGTACAAACTCATGTCTCTTCCCTTTTAGAAGCAGCAGTCGCAGTTATTGAGATTGTTGTTCTATTCGGCTTTGCTTTCCCCATATGGGCTAGTCGTGTTAATGATGTTCCCGCTCCATCGGAGTCTGTGCATCTCCGAATAATAGCTCAGCAATTTGCATGGAATATCCATTATCCTGGTCCAGATGGGAAATTTGGAGAGGTCAGGCCAGAATTAGTGGATGAACAGGAGAACCCTATCGGCTTAGATAGAGAAAGTGAAAATGCAGAAGACGATTTTTTCACCATTAACCAACTGCATATTCCAGTACATGAAAAAATTAGGATTGATCTAACATCAAAAGACGTAATTCACAGTTTTGGTCTTCCAGAACTACGCGTCAAACAGGATGCCATTCCAGGGATGAGTATCCCAGTGCATTTTGAAGCGACCATGACCTCGGATGAATTTCTAAAAACAACCATTGGCACAGCCCGTCAAGGTCAGGGACTTGAAATAGCTTGTGCACAATTATGTGGATTGGGCCACTATCGGATGAAAGGGTTTTTAACCGTACATAATGAGGAAGATTACCAAGCCTGGCTGGATGAACAGGCAGAATATCTGCTTGAATCCGAGGAGGATGACGATTGGTAAAACATTATATTTAATTAGCCAGTCCTGAAAAGCCACAAAACTATTGTGGCTTTTTTATTTTCCGGCCTTCCCTGATCCAGTATTCAATTGCCAGCGATACACCCAGACGCTGTGTTGTCAACCAAATGAAAGTACATAGCAAAAAGACACATAACCCAAACACTGCCTTAATATTGGTGCCAAAATAAAAACACACAACAATTGGAAAAATAAACAGGGCCCTATCAAGAAATAGTAAAAATGCCCAGCCATCACCGGATTGATCGATGAATTTTAACCCGCAAGAATCACATATTTCTTTAATTGCTATTCTTGAGTGAACAATACTGCCATGCCCGCATTTTGGGCAAAGTCCCTTTATTGCTTTCCAACAGCACCGCAATAAACTCATTTTCTTTATCTACCAATCATTCCACAAACAAAAAACCCCGAGTGACCGGGGCTTGATAGGAATTCAAATATCTTCAATCCAATTTTGAATCAACATGGCAAAATCTGGAACTAATGAGTGTCCATTATCTTTTACCAAATATTGTGTTTGTATACCCAACTTATCTAATAAATTTTTTCCTGCACGTGCAAACTTTACATCTAATACATTATCCTTCTTTCCGTGAATTATTAGTGCTTTAATGTTCTGATACTCCGTTAATTCGTCTTTAATCGAATATTTTACTGGTAATCTTGCACTACTAGCAATAAACCCTTCAAATAATGCAGGATTACCTAGAGCAATTTTATATGCCATTATTCCACCTTGACTATGTCCACCTAGGTACAAATATTTTGATTTGATATCATTTTCTTTAATGATTCGTTTTATGGTTTTAAGAATTTTATCAGTACTTATATTAATTTGTTCTTGATTCGAAATAGTATCACCATTAGAAATCTCAAAATCGTACCATATCTTTTTATTCATTAAAGGAATTATTTTAAAAGGAGCTTCAAGATATATAATACTGAACTGTGAATCAAACTCTCCATTCTCGCCAATCTCCTTTTTGAAATTATAAGCATTGCCGCCGTATCCATGCATTAAAACTATTAAAGGTGTGTTGAATAAATTTTCATCAGATAAATTAATCTCATAATTGAGAACTTCTTTTTTACAACTCCAAAACCCAAATAATAAAACTATGAATAGAGTTTTCTTCATACTTACCAAATCTACCCATCATCCCACAAACAAAAAACCCCGGGTGACCGGGGCTTGATTAAACCTTTTTGTGTGGTTTGCAGGTATACGAAAACATCACTTTAACCACACGCCTGCAATGGGGCAATTTATAATATTATTAAAATACCAAATTCTTGATCATACCAATCATCATATTCCCCAGATTAATGGCAAAATAAATATGGCAGATATCCAGAAAATAACCGCAAGAGGTAAGCCTACTTTTATATAATCGATGAATTTATAACCACCGGGACCGTAAACCATGAGATTTGTCTGATAGCCTACAGGAGTAATGAATGAAGCTGATGCCGCAAACGCAACAGCAAAAATAAAAGTCCTTGGTTCGAATCCCATTTGCTGACTAACCGCTAGTGCGATAGGTGTCATAATTATGGCAGTAGCAGCATTTGATGAAACTTCTGTAAGAATCATGGTGATTAGATAAATGAGGGCCAACAAAACCCGGGGTTGCCATTCAGAGGGTGTTAATTGTACAACTGAGGTAATTAATCCACCAATCCAATCCGCCGTACCGGAAGATTGGATCACAGTCCCAACAGGTATCAAAGCAGCAATCAGCACAATCACCTTCCAATGAATAGACTGGTAACTTTCCTGCGGTGTGAGAACACCAAAAACTAACAGAATAACAACACCAGTCATGGCACTTTTTACAATGGGCATGATTCCAAGTGCGGTGAAAGTTATGGCACCCAAGATAACAACAATTGTCATCCACCAAAATTGCTGTTTACGCAGTTCAGTTTTCACTTCTCCCAACACGATGAAATCACCACTTTTGGAGAGTCCTTCTATTTTATTGACTGGGCCATATACCAAGAGAGTATCAAAGGCATTTAGAATAATATGGGCGATTTTTTTTCGAAAAATGGTCCCCTCACGGCGAATGGCCAAAATAAACGCACCGAAACGGCGTCGGAAATTGGCAGTCATTAAACTATTACCGATTAAGTTTGATTGATCTGATAATAAACATTCAACCAATACATTGTCTTCCTGTTCCAGTTCCTTTTGGGTCAGCTTTTCATCTGTTAATAAGCTAACTTTTTCTACCTCCTTCATCCGTAGAAAATTCTCCAAGGTACCCCGGACAAATAAAATATCACCTGTTTTCAATTTCTTTCTGCGAATATTCCGGGATATCAGTTCCTTATTATCTCTGTAAATACTCAAAACCATTACATCATAATTATAGTTAATTCCCCGGTCCAGACAAGTGTTGCCCACCAGAGGAGACTTCTTCGATATTCTCATTTCCGTTAGGTAACCCCCAAGATGATAACTCCTAGTTAAACTGGAGGTAATACTGCGTGATGGAAGAATTTTGGGTGCAATAATAACTATATAAATCAAACCGATTCCCAACAGGATTAAACCATATTTAGTGAATTCAAACATACCTAAAGGTTTTACGGCTCCACTGGCAGAATAAATGGAATTCACCAGTAAATTTGTGGATGTACCCACTAGGGTTAGAGTGCCTCCCAGAATTGCGGCATAACTTAATGGGATCAGTAATTTAGAGGGGCTTATTTTAAATTTTTGTGCCATCCGAATGGTAACAGGAATAAAGATAGCTACAATAGCCGTATTGTTTACAACAGCAGAAGCAAATCCAATTGCCAGGAGATAAACAGTTTTACCAAGAGACTTTGATTGACTGGTCAGTCGATTAATACGCACAACCAAATATTCCAAAAGCCCAGTTTTTTCAAGTGCATGACTCAAAATGAATAGCAAAGCAATGGTGATTACAGCTGGGTTAGAGAAACCAGATATGGCTTCTGAAGGACTTAAATATCCAAGAAGCAGTAATATGGTCAGTAGCAATATAGCTGTTACATCAATACTGAATAATTCTATAACAAATAGCACAAACCCGCAGGCCAAGAGGGCAAGGACAATAGCAATAGAGAACGTCATTGTAAGTGATTTGAAATAGTAAAGCTGGAAACGAAAGTATTTTCAACTGTTAACAAAATGGTATCTCCGTCATTATATCTAATTTTTGCAAATTTACGACATCATTCCCACTGACTGCATCTTATAAAATAGCATTACACTGTGTGTAAGTTTTATTATTTGACCCCACCTCCGGATATGGTGCTTTTGGGTCAGGGAAATTAGGTTGAGATTTTTGAATTGATGTGTAGGTGATGAGATTTTAAGGCTGATTTAGACACCTCCCTTAGTATGGCCCCCTAAACTTCTCATAATAATACTTATTACCGGGGACAAAGGATATTTATATTGGTAAAAATTAATGAATGCAAGTGATATGCAAGCAGAAATGGCTGATATTAGCTGATCAGTCTAATAAATAACTGACCGTAGATTAACACGATATAAAAAGCAAAAAAAACCTTACCTTGACGAGAATAAAGGTTCAATTTTAATGTACCGCGGAAAGGACTCGAACCTTCACACCCAGAGGGCACCAGATCCTAAATCTGGCGTGTCTACCATTTCCACCACCGCGGCATAAAATCGGGAGAGAAAATTACATAATTCTTGTAATAAAAAAGCCCCGCAAGATTGCGGGGCTTTTCCTAGTTGAATATTGAATCCAATTATTTTATCAATATCATTTTCCGGTTAAAGACGTGATCGTCTGCCTGAAGTCTGTAAATGTATACACCGGCGCTCACCGGGTTGCCAAAGTTATCGGTAGCATTCCATACCGCTAAGTGGCGGCCAGCAGGCTGCATTTCATTGATAATATTTTTGATCATTCTACCCATAAGGTCATAAACCTGCAACCGAACATTTGCTTCACCTGCCAAGTCATATGTAATTATGGTAGATGGATTGAATGGATTAGGATAGTTTGGATACAAGGAAAATTCGGCTGGTATCGGTTTTTCATCCCCTGCTGAAAGTCCAGAGAGAAAAAATTGACCAAAACCACTATTAACGGATAAGATCGGACCAGCGTTCACATCTCCTGCTGATACTGACGCCAGCATCATAATCACGGATGGATTTTGTATATTTTCAGCAAATTGAACATCAACCTGCAGGATGGCTCCTTCTCCAGGAATAATTCCAGTGGTGAAATCAAAGCCCAAAACGTATAAAAGGCCTTCCTCAGTTTCCCCTGAACTGCCATCAATGATTCCCGATGAAAAGCGATCCAGACCTGTGACATTAGTTACTGTAAGATAATTAGGCATATCTACCATTGAAAGTTCTACAATATTAACAATTTCAGTATTCAACATATGAATTTCAAATGACCCCATACCACCCGGTGTCAATCCATCAGAAACATTTTCAATTGAATAAACTACAGGCGGTTGACCAATATAAACTGTACTGGGAATTCCTTCTACATGCATCGGCAATCCATTTATATCAGAAACAACTGCATCATCAACAGAAATATCCACAATGGACGAATCAGGGGCCCCTGTGACCACATCATAGGTAATTTCAGCAATATGGGCAGTTCCAGGATTAAGCGGGTTTGATAACGTATTATCATAGGCAATCAGGCGATATATATTACCTACCATATCCGCAGTTAAAGTCCAGTCCGTCAGATCCAACAAGGGATTGAAATAATAATTTGTACCAGTAAGAAAAGGTGGATTAGCAAGAATATCAACTTGTATTCCATACACCGGTTGTGTATTCTGCATAATAATTGAACTGGTGAATTCCTCTCCAGAAATTCCATAACCGCCGGTAAGAACCAAATACTGGGTCTCGATGCCTACTTCGTAGATAGCACTCTCTGTCGTCCAATTCAATTCTATAAAATTCTCATCCTGCACACTGGCACCAGCATAGGATAGGTTCACTGTTATTTCTTCCTCAGCTACAGGATAGAGGACTGCTCTACAAACAGCGCCGCTCCCCGATGCAAGGGCTGTAGAAAATGCAATCCCGGTGATGGCCATATTACCATTGGCAATATCCACAACTTCCAGGCTCCAGTCTTCCGTGCGTTCAGTGGGTAAAATGGCAATGCTGTTCAGTACATCTGGGTAATCCATAATTTCAAAATAAAATAAGCCAAGGGAGGTTTCATTATTTACATAAAAATCAAGCGTATCCATCTGACCTGATAAAGATGCACCATTATCCATCCACAGTTCAACCCACTCAACCGGGGTCGCAGTAACAGTGTTTGTAGGATCTGATTCTGAGCCTGAAGGATAAACTGCAGTTACATAATAGTAATACGTGGTACTGTTTACAACATTTTCATCTAAATAGGATGTTGTTTGACCATCCACAATATCAATGTTTTCAAAATTTCCGTTATCCATGGATCGATAGATTTTATATTCATCAATCTCTACTGGACGAGTATTCTCAACTTCATCAATTTCCCACGGTGTAAAGGAGCCAGAAGTAACAAAAGTTGGTTCTCCCAATATCATATTCATAGCGCTTATTGTTTCCGCATTGACCATTGATTTATCCGGTAATGGTTGTTCAAAAGAACGATTTGTGACTATAAAGCGTCCTGCCGTCACATCAAACACTACAGATTCTTCAGAACCAGACCATCCGATACCAATGTTTGAGTATACTTCTTCATCCTCAATAAAGATCGCATATCCACCAGGTGAATAGATACCGTCACCATATGAATCAAAAATTGTAAATGTATAAGATCCAAAGAGTAACTCAATATCCCACGTGTATTCTGTTTCATTTTCCAATGCACCATCTGTATAGGCTTCAACAATTTCACCTGTTTCGTTATCTGTGATTTGCCATGTTGTTTCATATCCCCATGAATCTGTTTCAATAATAATCGTCACAGGACGTGAGAAAATCGGGCCAATTGGCGGATCCCATGTAAGTAAGACCTGAGCATCCATACCATCTTCAGCAGTTAAATTATGAGGTTCCTCAATATAGCCTGGGTAAACTGTGACCGTTCCAGAGTCTGTACTGGCAATCCAGTAAAAACCGCCAATATCATCTGTGACAGTTACATTTTCAAAATTGATACCCACCTGATCGGCATAAGCATTCGTATGTATCACCAAATCCACCTCAAGAACAGCACCGGTCCCTGCTGAAATATTACTATTATTCTGGTCAAACATCACAACCCGTGTATTGCCATTTTCCAGGACACTAAAATCAGCTGTAAATCCTTCTGCACGGCCCATCGCAGTCAAATCAACAATATCTAAATAATTCGGGGTATCATAAAAGTCAAATTGCATTCCACCCACAATATCGCTGTTTTCCAGTTCGATGTTAATTGAGACAGTATCCTCCACATCACCTGTATCTGATGTAGCACTTAAATAAATCACATCCCCAATTGTCATTGATCCATTTTCACCGGATGAAGAAAGAATATTGCCATTTTCATTACTCACAATGAGATTATATATATTTAGACTAAGTACAGCTGAAAGGACATCTGTTCCATCAAAATGTAGATTTAATACAACACCATCACCGCCTGCGGGAATACCGTCAGGGCCACTCCCATTGTAGAAGACAACACGGGCCGACCCATCACTGAAAACAGTATAATCAGAAGAAAAAGATGAGGCCTCGCCTGCAGGTGTGGTCCCCGACATTTCCACCATTGCCGGCACGGCAATTACATCAAATTGGATCCCGCCTACAGTGGAGTCTGGATTGGTTAAGGTTACAGGAACAACAATATCATTTGTGTAGCCATCAACCTCAACATGGCCAAGGCTTACAGTAACATCCTGACCAAATACTGCAATAGGAAACGCAAATGCGAACAGTAATAAGTAAATTGACTTTTTTAATGATGACATTAAGTTCTCCGACTTTGGTATTTGGTCTTCAATAATATTACTAGGTTGAAACAGAATTTAAACTTCTCTTTCTGGGAAAAACAGTTAATTGGTTTTCTATAAAATAACGCTTTTATCCCGAGAAAACACTTATAATTTAATACAAAAGTGCCTGGGAAAATCTTCCATGAAATCAAATAAATATTCACTGCCGACAGATAGGGTGATTAGATATTTTCTTAGACTTTTTTTCTTTTTAATCCACTTGGCATAGATCTTGCTTTCAAATTTTTCTTACCGGGTCATGGTGATCACACCTGGGTAAAGCCCTGATTTAAATAATGCTGAAGTTTTTTATACTTAATCTCAATCTGTTTTCCATCCGGACTTTTAACCATTACTTTTTCATTCCGGCCAATTTTCTTCCCTGCAGTGATAGGTGTTCTTACCTGCTGGGGCTGGTTGGCTTTTTGCTGCGGTTCGGGCTGGCCGGCGAAACCCATGCCCGTAGTATCCTGATGCTGCATTTGTACATTGCGTACAGAACGGTCCTTTGCCTGTGGTTGCTCGGTAACACCTTGAATTTGCGTTCTGAATAATCGTTGGACAGTGATGGCATTCATATCCGCCATCATTTCCTGAAACAGTTTAAAGCCCTCCGATTTGTACTCTAAAAGTGGATCTTTCTGACCATAAGCTCTTAAGTTGATCCCTTCACGGAGCTGGTCCATGGCGTATAGATGGTCTTTCCATTTTTCATCAATTGTTCTCAAAATAACAAAACGCTCAAAGCCGCGTATCATCTCCGGCGGCAATAAGGATTCCCTTGCTTTATAAATCGCCTGGGTCTCACTTAAGACCCAATCCCCTGCTTGATCGGCCGTAAAATCATCCTTGTTGAATGCATTCTTTATCCTCTCATATGAACCATCTAACATAAGATGGGATGCAAAAATCTGCTTCAGGTGGTCCCAGTCCCACAGATCAGGCGGACCCATTTCAGCCTGCGCTTCCACCTCATCCATAATGAAATCATCAATGATTTGCAAAACCGTATCATACATATTTTTACCAGACAGTGCCTGTCTGCGGATATCATAAACAACCTTGCGTTGCTGATTCATCACATCATCGTATTCCAGCAAATGCTTTCGAATGCCAAAGTTGCGTACTTCCACTTTTTTCTGGGCATTGCCTATGGCTTTGGTAACCATTCCAGCTGAAATGACCTCACCTTCTTCTATCCCCATGCGATCCATGATGGAAGCCACTCTATCTGATCCGAAAAGACGCATCAAATCATCTTCTAACGACAAATAAAATCTGGAGGATCCAGGGTCTCCCTGCCGTCCGCTGCGGCCTCGCAATTGTAAATCAATCCGCCGGGATTCATGACGTTCTGTACCGATGATATGCAAACCTCCCAATTCCTTGACGCCATTCCCCAGTTTGATATCTGTTCCCCGTCCTGCCATATTGGTGGCAATGGTTACCGCACCCGGCTGACCGGCACGGGCTACAATCTCTGCTTCACTTTTATGCTGCTTGGCATTTAATACATTATGAGGAATATTTTTTCGTTTTAGCATACGGGATAGAAGTTCCGACACTTCCACGGATATTGTACCAACCAGCACCGGCTGGCCTCTATGGTGGCATTCAGAAATCTCATCAATAGCCGCATTATATTTTTCCCGTTTGGTCTTATAAACGAGGTCATCCCGGTCGTCTCTGGCAAGGGGGCGATGAGTCGGCATAACAGTAACATCCAGTTTATAAATAGATCCCAGTTCCTCAGCTTCTGTTTCCGCTGTACCAGTCATTCCTGCCAGTTTATCATACAGCCTGAAATAATTTTGAATAGTGATGGTGGCCAGGGTCTGTGTTTCACGTTCAATGCGCACATTTTCCTTAGCCTCCAATGCCTGGTGCAAACCATCTGAATATCTCCTTCCCGGCAGAACCCGACCGGTGAATTCATCCACAATCATCACTTTACCTTCTTGTACAACATAATCCACATCTTTTTCATACATGGTGAACGCACGCAATAACTGGTTAAAATTATGAATGGTGCCGCTGCGCTCTGCATGAAGTTGGTGGGCTTTTTCTTTTTCCTGTTCTTTTTCAATATCATTCAAATCATTTTGTTCATCAATCTCATTTAGCATTTCACCCAGATCAGGGATGATAAATGTTTCAGGATTTTCGGGCGATAACAGGTTTCTGCCTTTTTCCGTGATATCCATAACATGGCTTTTTTCATCAATCGAAAAATAAAGATCATCATCCACTTCATGCATTATTTTATCCCGGATATGCATTGCTTCAATATCCTGGGACAATTTCAACATGCCCGTTTCCTGGAAGATTTTCATGACCTGACGATGTTTTGGCATCCCCCGACTTGCCTGTAGCAGTTTTAATCCAGCATTATCCTCATCATCTTCATCCAGGTACTTTTGCGCTTCTCTGACAAGATTTGATACAAGTGTCGATTGTTTTTTGACCAACTGCTGAACATCCGGCTTCAATTTTTGAAATGTATCATCTACAGGTGCATCAATCGTGCCTGAAATAATCAAAGGAGTTCTGGCCTCATCAATCAATACACTATCTACCTCGTCTACTACGGCATAGGCATGATCGCGCTGCACCAAATCTTCTTTTTGCAGTGACATATTATCCCGCAGATAATCAAAACCAAACTCATTGTTTGTACCGTAGGTGATATCCCTGTTGTACATTTCACGCCGCTGGATATTGTCCATGGAATTCAAAATAAATCCTACCGTAAGTCCCAAACGCTTATAGACCTCACCCATCCATTCTGCATCCCGCTGGGCTAAATAATCGTTCACAGTAATCACATGAACCCCTCGACCGGTCAAGGCATTAAGGAAAATTGGCATGGTTGCCACCAGTGTTTTCCCTTCCCCGGTTTTCATTTCTGTTACTTTCCCGCGGTGCAGGGTAACGGCACCCATGATCTGGACATCGTAAGGGATCATTTCCCAGACGGTATCATGACCTGAAACACGCCAGGATGAGCCGCACATTCTGCGGCAGGTTTCTTTTACAAGGGCATAGGATTCAACCATGATACTATCCAGTACGTCCTGTTCTACTTTTAATATTGAATCTTGCCGCTCCTGGCGACTGATATTGTCAGGAAGGGATTCTTTTTTTGTTTCCTTGGAATTGATTACAATTTCACGCAGTTCATGGGTCCTATTGGCCAGGTCTTCATCTGACTTCGAAGAAAGAGTTTCGTAAAATTGGTTTATTTCATTAATGAGAGGCACAAGTTTTTTTGTTTCTCTTTCAGATTTTGTTCCAAATAATTTTGTGAGTACCATATTCAATTCACTTTCTGCTGGTAATCTTTGAAAACAGAATCCAGAATACCATTAATAAAACCGGAGCTCTCTTCTGTGCTGTATATTTTCGCTATTTCTACCATTTCGCTGATGGTGACTTTTGGGGGTATATCATCCATAAAAAATATTTCACATACGCCCATTCTCAGTAAAACTTGATCGACCTGTGCAACACGATCAAACTCCCAGTTTTGTAAATGACTTTTTATTAGGCCGTCAGCCCAGTCAGAATGTTCAATGACACACTGGTAAAGTTCTTCGATAAAAGACCTGCTTTTCCTGCGATTGGGGAATGAGTCTAGAAATCTAGCCAGTATCTCTGGAGACGATTCATCGGAAAACTGACTGGCAAAAAGGGCCTGCATGGCTCCTTCCCGTGCATCTCGTCTTGGATGGTGTTTAGAACGGGTCATGCGGTCCAACCAATTGATTCTGCTTATCCACTTACTGCTATGGCCCATCCAAAAGGGTCATCTATTTCCTGAAGTTGAATGCCCACTAACGTTTCACGGAGTCTTTGTGTACAGGGCCCCATATTTCCATCACGGATCACTATTTTCTCCCCTTGGTGGGTAATTGTGCCAACAGGCGTCACCACAACAGCTGTCCCTGTGCAAAATACCTCATCAGCATGTAAAATTTCATCAATGGTGATTTCAGTTTCCAGCACATCGTGGTTATGAATTTTTTTTGCAATGGTGATTGTTGAGTCACGTGTCACACCGGGTAGGATAGAACCATCCAATTTTGGAGTTTTAAGAACATTATCTTTGACGATAAAAACATTGGCAGAGCCAACCTCTTCAATTCGGCTCTCATGTTTTGCATCTAGATAAATCACTTCATCATAACCCTGGCTTTTCGCTTCCATCAATGGATAGAGAGAGGCAGAATAATTCCCAATTGCTTTGGCGTTACCTATGCCTTTTGGCGCCGCGCGGTGGTAAGCTGTGGTTACTTTTAGATTAAGAGGCTTCACACCTCCTTTAAAATAGGGCCCTACCGGCGAAACAAAGACCATAAAAGTGTATTCAGAGACAGGTCGAACACCAAGCACAGGTGCCGTCCCCCATACAATTGGCCGTACGTATAGGCTGCCCTTTCCACAGGGGGGTATATAATCTAAATTATCCTTTACGGTTGCCGTCACTGCCCGAAGAAAAAAAGATTTCTGCATTTCCGGAATACATAAGCGTCTGGAAGACCTAGCCATTCGTTTTGCATTCATATCCGGGCGGAATAATACCACATTCTCTCGTGCTGTTCTAGATGCTTTCATTCCCTCAAAAACACCCTGGCCATAATTCAAAACACCTGCTGCAGGTGACAATTGAATAGGTCCGTAGGGGATTAACTCACCATTAGACCACTGACCATCTTCGGTACAGATTGCATGAAACATGCTTTTTGTCGCCATCACATCAAAACCAAGGCTATCCCAGTTAATATTAACTTTTTGATCTTCTTTCATTTCATCAATTCCCGACCAATTACAAGTTGTTGAATTTCAGATGTTCCTTCATAAATCTGAGTGATCTTGGCATCGCGCATCAAGCGTTCTACCCCGTATTCCCGCATGTATCCATAACCGCCGTATATCTGGACACAGTCTGTGGCTGCTTTCATGGCCACAGTTGATGCATACAATTTTGCCATTGAACTCTCTTTCACGTACGGTTTCCCTCTATCTTTTAATTTTGCCGCACGCCAGATCAACAATCGTGCAGCATCAATTTCTGTGGCTGTATTTGCCAGTTTATTTTGTATAGCTCCAAATGATCCTATAGTTTTTCCAAACTGTTTGCGCGCACCAGCATAGGATACTGCAGCTTCCAGGGCGGCACGGGCAATGCCCAACCCCTGGGCGGCAATACCAATCCTCCCTCCCCCCAGAGTATTCATTGCTATTTTAAATCCAGCCCCTTCCTCTCCTATTCTGTTTTCCACTGGTACTTCGCAATCCTCAAAATACAATTCACAGGTGTCCGAAGCCCGGATACCCAGCTTGTCTTCCTTTTTTCCAGTGGAAAATCCTGCCATCCCTTTATCTACAATGAAAGCGGAAATTCCTTTGGATCCAAGATCTTTATCCGTGAGACAAAACATGACCACAATATCAGAATTGATGCCATTGGTTACCCAGTTTTTCGTGCCATTGATGATATAATGGCCATTTTTTCGTCTGGCATGGGTTCTTAAGTTGCTGGCATCAGATCCAGATTGAGGTTCACTGAGACTATAGGCACCCAGTTTTATACCACTGGCTAACGTTTTTAAATATTGATCTTTTTGGACATTGGTGCCCCAATCCGCTAAAAGCTGACAGACCAAAGAATTATTTACGGACATAATCGTGGACGCTGCCGCTTCTACCGCTGCAATTTCCTCCAACGCAATAACATAGGTCAATGTGTCCATTCCCGCACCACTATATTCCTCCGGCACCATCATTCCCATAAAGCCTAATTCACCCATCAATTTTATTTGTTCATATGGAAATTCAGCATTTTCATCACGATCCATCACACCAGG
>Ga0066846_10000803_pt1 | contig 15372 bp, 8 predicted proteins | sample ETNtaG_33_FD_65489 | JGI IMG/M metagenome (GOLD analysis project Ga0066846, IMG submission 65489) | Marine microbial and viral communities from oxygen minimum zone, Eastern Pacific Ocean - ETNP201310SV76 | ecosystem: Environmental > Aquatic > Marine > Oceanic | place: Pacific Ocean: Eastern... | reverse complement strand
AAAATATGCTATCCCCAATGAATTTGACAGACTGGTAGAAAGTATTGGCGGCACTGGTGTAAATGCATTTACAAATGATGATATGATTGTCTATATCAGTAGTTTTCCTGGCCACCAGATCAATAAATGGTTGGATATAAACAGTCATCGGTTTGTAAAACCTGTGTTTCGGCTGTTTCAATCTGAACTGGAAACAGTATATGAAGAGAAAAACAGAGCTATGGACAATATGTTCAGAAAACTCGTTGAAGATTACCTGTCAAATTTTTTCAGGAAACACCCATACGGACAGCAGACGGTAATAGGAACAGTAGAACACTTAAAAAATCCATCTTTATCAAAAATGAAGGAATATTATGAAACATATTATGTGGCAAATAATATGTATCTATTTTTATCTGGAGATTTTGATATAAACGGCTTAAAAGAAAAAATTGAGCAAACGTTTGGTCAACTTAAATCTGGTCCGGATCCATCATTTGTAAATATACAGGAGGATTCATTCCAGGGACGTGAAGTTGTATCAAGAAGGCTCACACCGATTCGTATCGGTGTAATTGGTTTTCGCATACCAAATCCTCGACATGAGGATTATGAAACTTTAAAAGTAATTCAAAATTTATTTAATAATAGATCATCTACAGGCCTTTTGGACAGGCTAACTGTTGAAAATAAATTGTTGGCTACTCAGGCAATTCCAGATCTGGCTGGTGCCGACTTGGGTGGTATGGCTTTTCTATATATACCAAAATTGATTTTCCAAACCTTTAATGGTGCGGAAAATCTTGTATTAGGTGAGATAGAAAAAGTAAAGAATAACGATTTTAGCAATGATTTTTTTGAATCGATCAAGCTTTCCATGATTCAGGATCATGAATCAGCTATCGAAAGCACTAACAATAGGTTAAACTATTTTCTAGAACTTATTTATAATTTTGACACTTGGGATGAAATGATGGCCTATCCTGATCGAATAACAGCCATAGATAAAGAAGATATTGTCCGCGTGGCAAATAAATATTTCAATGATGACTACCTTGTATTTAAATCCAGAATAGGTTTCCCCAAAAAAACAAAACTGGAAAAACCACCCTATAAAGCGGTAGAACCAAAAAATACAGAAAGTAAATCCAATTATACTCGAAAATTTGATACTCTTCCGGAAGAAGAACTAACACTTAGCTATGTAGATACTGAAAAAGATGTTTTAACTGCAAAGATCGCAGAAAATTATTATTACTACCATGCCAAGAATCCTATTAATACCATATTTACCATGCGCCTGGAGTACGGTATTGGGACCAGAGAAAATCCTTCGCTTCAATATGCTGCAGGACTATTGGGAATGATAGGAAATAATGAATATACCTTTGATCAATTCAAGGAAGAGCTTCAAAAAATTGGAGCGACTATTGATCCATTCGTTGATAGGAATTATTTTGGTTTTAACATCAAGGGTTTTGACAAGTATTTTGATAAAACTGTTGAATTAGCAGTTAGTTTTATATCGGGGATGAATGTCCGAAAAGAAGATGAAAAAAAATTAAAAAAACTTATTCAGGGTAGTATTATTGGACGGAAATTTGAAGCCAGAGAACCAAGTGCAAAGGGGAATGCTCTGAAGAATTTTGCTCTTTATGGTAAAAATTCGCCACTGCTAACCCGGGCAACCGTGAAGGAAGTGAAAAAAATGGATGCCCCTTTTCTTTTAAAACAAATAAAGCAGGCTATGCAGGTAGAAACCAATATCTTCTATACAGGAAGCCTCGATAGTGAAAGAGTTATAGAAAGAGTGAAAGCGAATTTTGTATTAAATGATGATTTGCGGAAATCAAAATCTCCCATTGTAGATGAATTAAAGTTGACAAATTCGAATACAGTTTATTTCTTTAATGATAAAAAAGCTGTGCAGAGCCAGGTTTATATTTTGACTGAAGGGGATGAGATGAGTCTTGAAGATCGAAATACGTCCTTGGCATTTGATCGTTATTTCGGAGCTGGCATAGCTGGTATCATTTTTCAGGAAATCAGAGAATTCAGATCCTTGGCTTATTCTGCCAGAGGCACGTACCAAAAACCCTATTATCTTAATGGAAAAGGATATTTCCAGGGTTATATGGGCAATCAGGCAGATAAGACGCTTGAGGCATTGGATGCATATTTGGAATTGTTAAGGAATATGCCGGAAAAGAGCGGCAGGAATGAAAAAATTAAGTCAGGTTTGATCCAGTCCCTTAATTCAAAAAAACCAAACTTTAGATCGATTGCGCTACGGGTCAAAACCTGGAAACACCAGGGTTTTCAGGCAGATCCCAGGGTTGCACAGCATGAACGCTTTCAGGAATTGAAATTCCAGGATATTGTAAAATTTTATCAAAACTATATCAAAAAAGATGTGGTGACCATTGCTATTGTTGGCGATAAAAGAAAAATTGATATGGAAAAACTGGCAAAGTTTGGTACCGTTATTGAAGTATCCAAAAAGGATATTTTTAATTAATTAAAACATAATCTTATTTCTTTGGCTTTATCTTCAATTACATTTGTGATAGTGACTGAATGAAAATGTTTCAATGGCCATTTTTAATAATTATTGTAATAATAATTATATCTGGCTGCTCATCGTCGATCCCGGAACTGAACTATACACCAACAGAACAATATTCATTAGATAAATACTCATATTCGGTTGATCTAACCCGAGTAAAAAATGACAAAGTCTATGTTCATCTCCATTGCCCGGGGCTGGACCAAAAACGGGTAATCTTTCATTTTCCAAAAACCATCCCTGGAACCTATAGGGAACTGGATTACGGAGAGATGATCCAGGAGTTTAAAGCAAAGGACAGCCAGGGGGATAGCCTCCCTGTTCAAAAGATTGGGGATAATATTTTTGAAATAACTCAAGCTGAAGATTTAGCTACGATCCATTACTGGGTAGATGATACCTGGGATCATCCCAAGGCAAAAATGCGTATCTGGCCTATGGGCGGAACCAACATTGAAGATTCCACCAATTTTGTCATCAATGCTTCCGGGTGGTTTGGGTTTTTTGAAGAACTGGAAAATGTTCCAGTCCAGTTGGCATTGGAAAAACCGGAAGGAACAATGTCCTTTTCCGCCCTGCCTGCTTTCGACCAATCGGATGAAATAGATATTTTCCGGGCAAGAAATTATCATCACTTGATTGATTGTCCGATCATGGTGTCTAAACCGGATACGGCAACATTCACTATTGCCAATACAAAAATCTATATTGAATCTTTTCACGCCAATGGTCAGGTTGGTTACGCAGACGTGATCGAAAAAGAGATACAGCCATCCATGGAAGCGGTGGCCGCCTTTACGGATTCCCTGCCGGTGGATGAATATCATTTCATCTTATATATTAGTGACGGGAAAAAATTAATGGAAATTTTACAGTCTAAAGAAAAAGGATTCTTTACGAAAGTAAGAACTGTAATGGATAATGTTACACTTTTTGGTTCCGGAGCACTAGAACATGGGAATTCTTCCTTTTACTTCCTTCCCGATTTTGGAGATACAACCTTCACATCGATGATCAAAAGGGTGGCCTTGCATGAATTCATGCATATTTTTACGCCGCTGAATCTCCACAGCAAGTACATTGGTGATTTTGATTATGTGAATCCACAAATGTCAAAACACCTTTGGCTTTATGAAGGAATCACGGAATATTTTTCCAGCCTTATATTGGTTCAAGCTGGCTTGATTACACCAAAAGAATTTTTCTCGGACCGATTTTCAAAAAAGATCAGAAGTGCTGCCAGATATCCGGAAAAGAAAATTTCTTTTACAGAGATGAGTGAAAATGTATTTAAAAAAAAATACCAACGGCATTATTATCAGGTTTACCAACGTGGTGCTTTGATCGGGTTATTACTTGATATTGAAATTATCCGGCTTACCAATGGAAAAAAGACGTTGAAAGATGTGGTGATTGAATTGGCGGGAAAATATGGCCCGAACCGATCGTTTAATGAGCAAACCTTCTTTGATGAATTCGCATCTTTGGTACATCCAGAACTCCGGCAATGGTTCAAGGATCATGTGGAAGGAACAGTACCCTTGGATGTAGAAAAAGGACTTGATCTGATCGGTGTTGAATATTCCAAAAAGGGAAAACACGTTGTCAGCAAACGAATTATTAAGGATTATGGGTCCAAGACCTATACGATTTCCATGGGAAAATACCGAAAAATAAAAAAGGTAGGAGAAAAAGATCCCATAGGGTTCTTAGAGGGTGACCAGGTGGATATTGCACACCTGGAAAAAGTGCTTTATGATGATTTGGGCTACCCTGTGAAAGAGAATACAATCGTTGATATTTTCATTAAAAGAGATGGTAAAATCATTTCACTACCCTATACTGTTGAACATAAGGAAAGGAAATATAAACATCGTCTTAGAATGATGAAAGATCCATCAAAATCTCAATCCGATTACTATTCAATCTGGATGGGCAATTAAAAAGTAAATACCATTCTTTTATCAAGCCGATCTTATTTCGTAAATTCCACCTCGCCTGTTGCATACTAAATAATATTTACAAGGGAAACGTACATGTCAAACTGGGACAAAGAACAGTTCATTAATCACCTGCGGGAAAACTGCAGTAGGGAGGTTGCTAAAATTGGTGTTTCTGTTATTGAATTTTCTGAAAAACACGGGACAGATGTTTCTTGGGGGCGCGGCGGAGATCATGGTACGTTAACTTACCGCTGTAATACAGATATTGGACCGCTGCCATTATTTCATATGACCTCGAAAGGACAATTGAATCTGCAAATCAATTTTATGCGCAATAAGGAAATACCGCCGATGGTAATCCAGGATATTGTATTGAAACTTGAATCTAATTTCTTACGCGATTACGATGAATATGAATATCCAAGCGATGTGTTTGTACCCATGGAAGAGTTGTTTCATACCCAGGCACAGGTGGATAAATTCCTGAAAACCATGGAAGGTGCCACCTATCGTTTGAAACAGTGAACCTGTCGAAAACTCTCTTTTATAAAGGCTCCGTAATTGGAGCTTTTTTATTTACCTGCTCCAGGCCTTTTGAAAAAGAGGTGGGAGCAGGAGCAGAAATATATAAAAACAATAAACGCACATATGTCAATTCTAAAATCATTATTGGGTAATTTCCTGACCGATATGGTTCATTGATTGGTGCAGAAACAAATTACAATTTTATTTTTTCTTTCGGTTCTTCTGGCTAGTGACCGTTTTAATGACGAACTGCCCATCAGCCTGACAGAGGAAGAAAAAACCCGAATCCATGAGATCTATACCATGGGTAGGGACACAGATCCGCCGCCAACATCGATCCGAAATGTAGCGGAATATGAGCGAATGCAGGGCGCTCTCATTCGATATCCATTTGGAATCTCTACGTCTATAATTGCAGAAATGTCGGAAGATATTACGATCTACTGCCTTGTATCTTCCAGCCAACAGAATTCGGCATCAAATTCTATGGAAAATGGTGATGTGAATATGGATAATGTGGAATTTGTATTGGGTAATACGGACAGTTACTGGACTCGGGATTATGGACCCTGGTGGGTGGTGGATGGACAACAGAATATGTCCATTGTGGATTTTACCTACAATCGACCCCGTCCCAATGATAATCAAGCACCTTTAAAAATGTCTAACCATCTTGGCGTTCCCTATTTTGCTACAGATCTTGTCCACGCCGGTGGGAATTATATGACAGACGGACTGGGTATATCCGCGTCCTCTGATCTGGTTTTTGAGGAGAATGACATATCCAATGATTCTGTACTGCAGGTTATGCAGGACTATTATGGCATCGACAGCTACCATGTGATTACTGATCCCAATAATAGTTACATTGACCATATTGACTGCTGGGCAAAATACCTGAGCCCCACCAGGGTATTGATCCGGGAAGTGCCTGCAAGTCATCCCCAGTATGATGAAATTGAGGAAACTGCAGATTACTTCGCAAATACTGTGAATGAATGGGGTGAACCCTGGGAGGTGCACCGAATCTGGACGCCGAATGACCAACCATATACGAATTCCCTTATTTTAAATGAGAAGGTGCTGGTGCCGGTTACTGGAAGCAACTGGGATGATGAAGCCTTGGCAGTTTACCAGGAGGTCATGCCTGGTTATGAGGTGTTGGGTTTTACCGGATCCTGGGAATCCACAGATGCGCTGCATTGCCGCATCAAGGGCATCCCTGACCTGGACATGCTCCAGATTTTTCACAATCCCGTCAACGATACTACGGGACCAGGAGAACACGGATATGAAATGGAGATTATTGTGGATGATCTGAGTGAAGCGGGATTGATAGAAGATTCCATCAGAATTTTCTGGAAAACACCTGAAACAGGTACCTGGTTAGCAGCGCCCATGTATGACTTGGATATTCCAGAAGAACCGGACACCCGCATTGGCTGGATTTCCGCTATGGCTGATACCGGGACCATCCAGTACTACTTTCAAGCCGCGGATTCATCGGGGCGGGTTGAGAAACATCCTCTGGCTGGCTACCATGAATTTATGGCCTTACCCACGAATGTCTGTCTTCAGTGGGCTGTAGGTGACCTAGATAATTCCGGCAGCATCGAAATCATTGATGTGCTGCTGCTTGCGGATCAGGTGATCTCAGGCATACCGGCCGGTATCTGTCCTGGTTCTGTTGCTGATATCAATCAAGACGAAGCGATCGATGCCATGGATATCGTGCTACTGGCCAACCAGATCCTATATCCTTAATGCCGGGTATGCTTAATTCATTATTCATAATCCCGGGAGCACTATAAATTTCGACCCTTTTTTAGGAGAAAATGTGAAAGTTGATGTAAATAAGGTCAATGAATATACCCGGGAATTCCATGTGGATATTTCCTGGATGGAACTGAAAGATGATTTTAATGTCAGCCTGAAAAAATTTAGCAGGAAGATTAAAATGCCCGGGTTTCGTCCGGGAAAGGTTCCCAGGGAAAGATTGCTGCAGCAGTTTCAACCCAATATTGAAGCGGATTTCATGGAAGATAATTTCCAAAAATATTACCTGATGGCAGTTCAGCAGGAAGAAATAATCCCGGTAAATAAAGCGGAGATCAGCGATGTGCATTTCCATATGAATGAGCATTTCTCCTTTAAAGCCCAATTTGAGATTGAACCTGATAATACGCTACCCCGATTCAAGAAAAATATGCTACGGGTTCAGAAAACCAATTATATCCATGATGAACAGGATATTGAGGATGCCATTGACCAGTTGCGGAAATCTCATGCCCGTATCCAAACAATCGATGACGGCGCCAGAGAAGGAGATTTCATTATTTGCACATTGCAGAAACTGGATGAGAGCGGTTTACCGATCATCGGTAAAAAATATGAAAAACAATATTTAAAGGTGGGGGATGGTTCTTTTACCGATGAGCAAAAGGAAAGGCTTATTGGGCTAAAGACAGATGAGAAAACACGGCTGACGCTGCCCATAAACAAAGAAGGGGATCATGCTGAATATGAGCTGACAGTAAATAATGTTGAGCGTGAAATATTGCCCGATCTGGATGATGATTTTCTTAGACTTGTCAATCCGGAATTATCGTCTTTGGATGCCTTGCATGATGAGGTGGAGAAAAAAATCCAGGCTAATTTTGAGGAACGTTCCCAAACAGCCTTCGAAAGGGATCTGACTGACGCACTCATTGAAATGTCCAACCCCTCTTTCGCCCCAAGTATGGTTGACAATTACCTGGATAATTTTGTTGAAGATCTAAAAAAACAGAATAACGGTGAACCCATTGACGAAGCCAAGGTCCGGGAACAGTATAAGCCTTTAGCGGAACGTAACCTGAAATGGCACTCTCTGCGCAAATTATTTATCGAACAGGAGAGTATATCGCCCAGCAAGGAAGATGTGGAAGCTGAAGTGGAAAAACTGATCACTCGTTCACCCGATTCGGAAAAAGAAATAAGAAAATATTATAAGAAACCCAGTAATCGGGATCGACTTGGGGATGATATTGTTGAAAAGAAAATCTTGGAATACCTCAAGCAATTTGCTAAAGTCAAAGAGGTAGAAGTGGAAACAAAAGATATACGCGGACAACACCATGAACATTGATGAAAAAACACTGAATCAGTTGGTTCCCATGGTTGTAGAGCAATCAGGACGTTCCGAACGCGCGTTCGATATCTACTCCCGGCTGTTGAAAGAACGAATTGTATTTTTAGGGACACCGATCGAAGATTCCATTGCGTCACTGGTCATTGCTCAACTGCTTTTCCTGGAAGCTGATGATGATAAAAAAGATATATATCTGTACATCAATTCACCAGGTGGAATCATTACTTCAGGGATGGGTGTTTACGATACCATGCAGTATATCAAGCCAGATGTTGCCACCATTTGTCTGGGACAGGCAGCCAGCATGGCCGCTTTTCTGCTGGCCGGCGGTTCAAAAGGGAAAAGGTCTGCGTTGCCCAACTCCCGGATCATGCTCCATCAGCCCCTGGGCGGGGCGGAAGGTCAGGCAACAGATATTAAAATTCAGGCAGATGAAATCCTGAGAATGAAAAAACAACTGAATACGATCCTAGCCAAGAATACAGGCCAGACCCAGAAAAAGATTGAAACAGATACGGATCGTAATAATTTCATGAGTTCTACCGAAGCAAAAAAATATGGTATTATTGATACAATCCTGACCAAACGAAAATGAAACCAGATACGGGTAAAGGGAAAAAATTGGAAATTAACCTGGAACCGGAAATGGATAAACCTCATTCCGGTTTTAAGGTTACCCTGCAAAAACCAGCAAAAATAAAAACACATTTAGACGCCCATGTGATTGGACAGGAAGGGGCAAAGAAATCCATTGCGGTGGCGGTATATAACCATTATAAACGTATCATTCACCAATCCTATTATTCTGATGTGGAACTGGATAAGAGCAATATTTTATTGATTGGTTCTACCGGAACAGGCAAAACACTTATCGCCCAGACCCTAGCACGATTTTTATCTGTCCCTTTTGCCATTGCGGATGCCACCACATTAACGGAAGCGGGATACGTAGGTGAAGATGTTGAAAATATTCTGGTGCGGCTCCTGCAGATATCCAACTATAACATTGCTGCAACGGAAAGAGGGATCATTTATATCGATGAGATCGACAAGATTGGCCGCAAAATTGCCAGTGCCTCTATCACACGGGATGTGAGTGGCGAGGGGGTTCAGCAGGCCCTGCTGAAGATCTTGGAAGGAACCGTGGCCAATGTTCCTCCAAAAGGCGGTCGTAAACACCCTGAGCAGAGCCTGATCGCAGTAGATACATCCAATATTTTATTTATTTGCGGTGGCTCTTTTACAGGATTGGAAGAGATTATTTCCAGACGCATGGGAAAAGGTGAACTGGGGTTCGGAACCAGGAAAACAGCTAGGAAAAGAAGTGAAAACTCCATTTTCAGCGATGTTCGTCAGGAAGATTTAATTGCCTATGGTATGATTCCAGAGCTTGTGGGTCGCCTGCCGGTTGTCAGCACCCTGGATACCTTATCTGAAGAGGATTTAATGAGTGTGTTAACCGAACCTAAAAATGCTTTGGTGAAGCAGTATAAAAAATTGTTTATGCTTGAGGGAATTGAACTGGAATTTCACGATTCTGCTTTATCCGCGATTGTGGAATTATCATTGGGACGCAACGCAGGCGCACGGGCACTGCGTTCAGTGATGGAAGAACATCTGCTGGATATCATGTACTACATTCCGGAGATGGAGGGAATTGAACGGGTTGTGATCACCAAAGAAACAATTTTAAAGGGCAAGGATCCATTATATAAAAACAGCCGTAAGCGGAAATCCGCCTGATCATGCGCCCCCTTGAACCCCAGGATTATTTTATTTCAATAAAGTAACTTTTTTAATCTGCCGGACCTGCCCTGCCTGGAACTCAGTAAAATAAATACCCGCACCCAGATTAGACGCATTCCATTGCAGTCGATGTGTACCGGCACTATAAACCTGGTCCGTGAGTGTTGTTACCCGGCGACCGGTAATATCATAAATCAAGATTGAAACAGGCGTATTCATATTATTAGGTACAGTAAAGACAAATGTGGTACTGGGGTTGAATGGATTCGGATATATATGACGAAGGGCAAATCCGTCCGGTATGACCTGTTCCTGGCCCTGAGCTAAAACTTGATCAATGGTAATGGTGCCGCTGATATCTGGTGATGGGACGCCTGTATTACCCCAGCCATCCATTAAAAGAAAAACCTGGGCAGATATGGTGACCTGGTCATCCAACTGGGCCTGTGCATTGACCATGCCGTTTATTTGAAAGAGAGAGTGTGTACCGGGCGCCAACGGTACCGACCAGTTGGAAAAAGCTAGGTCCAGATTTGAGCCAATTCCCTGGCTTTCCAATACCCAGTCAGTTGCCAGTCCTGTATGCTCAAGGATGGGTGACCAGAGGCCATTGTTATTCCAGTCTGTGAAAGGTTCATCACTGTCATAGAGCTGATTGCCGTTCAAGTCTTGGAAGGGTTCATCAGAAAAAGTAATCAAATCAGGTGAAAGGGTAAACTGCAGCACACCCAGCTGCAGCGGAACGGTGTTTACCAGTGAAACAGAAAATGAAGCACCGCCATTGATAGTCCCTGATCCATTTCCAATATTGAATAGCTGATCAACGGCAGCGATGGAGAAAGTGCCGAAATCATTGGCAATGATTCCAACTTCATCCCCGGCGGCATTGACCCCATAGGCAATGGGTATGGTGATTATTACATCTGTGCTCACACCGGTATTGATTTGAACGGTAAAATCCAAAATGTCACCATTGCCGGCTGTGATCAAAGGGTTAACCAGTGTTATTCGTTGCGCATCAATAATAATTGAATCAACACTTACCCTAGCTGTGGGTGATACTTCTGTAATGGAAATGATGCCAGGGTTAAAAAACAATTCTAGCTCTAACTCAGTCATGTCCTGATCATTTGCCAGAGCAATGCTGAAGGTGCCCTGCTGGTTGGTGAGCCCTAATCCGTTACCGATACTGGCTTCAGCGAGAATAATTTCATTGAGTTCGATATCCAAGGTCATGCTTGGGACAGGATCAGAGATATTATCAATGCGGATCATGGAAATTTCACCATACATACTATGGGTGGAGGGGATGGTTGTATGGCTGAATTCCCGATTTCCGGTTGTGCCGGGGAATACATCGCCGCCGTCGCTGGGGCCGCCGTTCTCCAGGGCAAAAAGCCCATCTGCCTGTTCCAGCGCTACCCCATAATAAGGTTCATCATTGTTTGGGGACCATCCGCTTGCTATCGATTCTTTGATATGCCAGATGGTTAAACCGGGCCGGGGCATAAGCGTGTCGGAACCAATTTTTTGCCTGTTCTCAATGTACCAGTATTCATCATCCACGGTAGGATGCTGCAATTTATAAATGGTATTACTGCTATAAGTTTGTTCGACCTCTACACCATCTTGTGAATTTGTGAATTCAATAACATCCACCCAGCCAAGCTCATTTTTGCACCAGCCAATCATGGTGGATGGGTACCAGGGGCTGGTTCCGGTTGTGCCCCAGGAGCCGCTGGCCATTAGAGCCAATTTTCCTGCACCTGTGGAAGAATAGTCCGTATCATACAAATCAGGGAGGCCCAGGGCATGGCCAAATTCATGGGCTAATACACCGATGCAAACAAAATTGCCCATCTGCTTTTCCGGATTAATATTGTAACTGCTAATTGTTACACCGTCATAAGTCACTGCAAGATTTCCCAGGCTGGATTTATGGGACCATATGTTTGTTTCATCTCCTTCTTCCGCGCCGGGTCCGGCATGGGCCAGGTTCAGAGCATCCACATAGCCATCGCCATCGTTGTCGTAGATGGACCAGTCAAATCCGGCTGCTTCCAGCGAGTCCACCATATTTCTGACCAGGCGCTTGACCCGCTGGTAACCATTATTGTAGCCATAGTAATCATGGTTATGTTCTGCCGTGAACCAGTCACTGACATCCACGCCGGCAATGAACTGACCGTAGGATATTTCCTTATAGAAATCACGGAAGCTGCCTGTACTGCTGTAGTTCAAATGAGTGTATCCTTCGTAGTTCATCAAGCTGTCAAATTTGCTGGTTTCATAGGTGGCACCGTAATCAGGAAATTCGACCAGTATCATGGGAACTTTGAATGTATCATCCCTGGTGCTGTATAGATTGGGAATTGGGGCATCATCTTCCAGGACCAGCGCTTCCGGGATTAATTTCCCGGTGATACCTGATAGCTGCAGGTTATGATCTGGCTCCGGGTCGATCCCTACCCTCTGGTCACTTGCCAGAAGTTTCTGTCCGTCCACTCCGCTGGCATAGACCCACCAGTCAGCCGTATTCTTCACAATGGACCAGCCATGATATTCGTACCAGTTTCTCAGGTGGTTGCCGCGGATAAATATATTTAATTCCATTCCAGTGGGCTGTCTGACAGTGAACGGTGTGGGACTGGCCAGATCACCAAGAAGAATAGTAAATAACGATAGAAATATAAAGGTTGGATATATTATATTTTTCATATTCGATAACTATTGGAATTTAATGATTCAAAAACAAAACTATTCTTTAAAATCATAACGATTTGTGTGAATTAAACACCTAAATTGAATACTTTGTATTGAATATTTACCCATCATTAAATAACTCCATGGATAAGAAAAGATTATTCTTTATTATTTTCGCAGGTGTTTTTGGATTCACCCAGTGGGGATGTGAAAACCCTGAAAATGACCAGGCTGAATTAACTTCAACTTCAAATAATACTCTTGGCAGCCCTTCTGTAGGAAATGGGCAAACTGGTCAAGTCTCTGATTATTTTTACAATTTTGAAAATGATATTAATGCTAGTTTTTATCGGTTCCATCCATCGATACTGGGATATGACTATGAAAAGTATTACGGCTTATTCCAGAAAGATCCGCCCGCTATGTCATACAGAACCTTTCCAGATTATCTGGTTACCATGGAACCAGATGATGCCCCAGAATACACTCGAAGGTATTACATTGATTCCCTTTCTGTACAGGATTCCATCGTTCCCGATTCTGTTTTGATCACATCTACACAGTTTAAAAATCTTGAATTACTGGAGTGGGACCTGGATGCCGAACCTTCACAGCAGCGATACCAGCTGAGAAATTCAAACTGGATCCAGAGTGATACAATGATCCATTATGAGGAAACCTTTGACGTGAGTGCCTACCGTGCCGTGGTTGATACACCATTCATTGAAACCGGGATTCTCTTTGTGGATTCGTCGGAATGGAAGGATACAAATTATGTTTTTATGGCAGATGAACAGATCCGATTCACCGCCACATTTGATTTCATCCGCCAACAGTTAAGCTTGGACTCACTTGTATTTAGAGAAAATACTGATTGTAATGACAATGGCGAGTGGGATCAGCATGAAGAACAGATCGAAGATTATAATAATGATGGGAAATACCAGGTTCTATATGAATACACCGACCAGAATAACAATGGTGTCTACGACGAAGGTACAGACATCATTATTGCAGATTATAATGCAGATGGTATTTATGGCGTTGTCTATGAATTTGAGGACAGAGGCAACGGGTTGTGGGACCCTGCGGAAGTTTGGTATGATATTAACGAAGATGGCCAGTATGATCTCAATGAACCCTATGAAGATCGGAACTGTAATGAAAAATGGGATGGGTCCGAATCTTTTACAGATGCCAATGCAAACAACACCTATGATGATGGTGAGGAGTTTGTCGATAGTGGCAATCGTCTTTACGATGCTACTGAAGGATTTACATTGAAGGATATTGACGGCGACGGTGTTCCGGATAAACTACTGTATACCATTCAAGATAAACCCGCAAACTTGTTGGTGGATTGGTCCGATCAGGAAAACCCTGTTGTACTCCTGGAAATTTCATTAAATGATGATTTAACAGACAGGTGGGGTAATGTATACACTGATATCATTGAAGAAGTTGATTTCTTGGATTTCAAGCAGCAGTATGTGAATGACGTCGATTCCGTAGTGACTCTGTATACCCGTAAAAAAGTTGGGCACATTAAGCATCATGACCAGGTTCCGGAAGATTATTTCATCACCAAATCAGAATGGACTACTGCCAGCGGCGGTGTGGAGGAACGACACTATAATTACCAGATATTTTATGAGCAAAATCACGTCAATCAGGTAGTTTACCCGGCATATTTTTTACCTATAGGGTTTTATTTCAGCCCCGGTGAGATCCAGGATGGGTTCTGGCACAAACGACAGCTAGAGAGTGAAGTATTGTATTTTACATCCAATGGTACTATTCGGGATGGTGAGCAGGTAGATACCGCTTATTATGACACCACTGCCATTGCGATCTATTTTGTAGAAAAATCTTATACTGTGGAAAGTTCCCAGGCCACGGTGCCTGCGGCCAGAAAACGCTATGAGAATGATGGTTCGGGAACATTTACCTGTCTTTTCGACAACTCGATGGTGACCGATCCGGAAGAATGTCCGGCAGTGGATACTACCTTTACTGACTGTTTTAAGGTGACCCGTCTTCTGACTATGACCATGCTGGGTTCGGGGGTACAGTTTGGTCAGCGAACCGAATCCTGGCTTGCTAATGGATATGGGGTTGTTAAAAGTGAGGTTCATGTACGCTGGACCGAACATCCCTATATGAGTGATTTAACTTACAACGGCACCCCGGATAGTTCGAACCAGGCCTGGGTTGGATTGAATCGTCTGGAACTGGCATCAATCCAGCAAAGCAGTCAGAATGGTGTCTTCAAAAGATTAACCCATCCGGCCCAAGTCATTCAACTTCGGGATATCGCGAACCATCCTGATTTTGATTATGACCCCTTTCGGATCAGCACCCAGGCAGGCATTCATACTATCAACCTAAGGGATTTCGCGGAATAATGAGACAAAAATTATTTCTAATATTTTTCATTTATTGTTCTTATTTGAATGGAGGAACAGATGGAACCATACGCGGTAAGGTTACGGATATAGATGGTGTTCCGATGCCTGGGGCCAACATATATATTCCTGCCATAAGTATGGGTGCAGCAGCAGATTTAAATGGTAATTATATCATCCTCAATGTTCCTGTAGATGATTATGATGTTGTGGTTCAGATGATGGGTTATCAGAAGCAAACCATAAAAGAAGTCAGAGTCATGATGGATCAGACTGTCTGGCTGAATTTCACTTTAAATGAGGCAAATGTTGAACTGGAGGAAGTGGTAATCCTGGGTGAACGCCCCCTTGTTGAAAAAGGTACAACATCAA
>Ga0066846_10000801_pt1 | contig 15377 bp, 17 predicted proteins | sample ETNtaG_33_FD_65489 | JGI IMG/M metagenome (GOLD analysis project Ga0066846, IMG submission 65489) | Marine microbial and viral communities from oxygen minimum zone, Eastern Pacific Ocean - ETNP201310SV76 | ecosystem: Environmental > Aquatic > Marine > Oceanic | place: Pacific Ocean: Eastern... | reverse complement strand
ATGTCGTTGTAAATTCTTAATAAAGGAATCAATGACATCTGCAAGGGCACCACCAACAGTCCGACCACAATCACGAACAAAAACTGCCGACCTGGGAAACGCATCCAAGCAAACGCGTATGCCGCAAAAGCAGCAATGGTGATCGGGATTACGGTGGCTGGTATCGTCACCACAAAGGTGTTGATAAACGATTGACTGATTCCTTCCGTATTGAGCACCTCTACATAATTATCCAAAGTGAAGGTAGGAGGAACCTTGGCGACATAAAAGATACGTTTTCCCCTTTTGTGTCTGAATGGCTTTTCTGCAATCCACTCATAGCTTCCGTCCTGAAAGAGGGTGAAGAGGCTGCCGTCTTTCATGGTCAACGGTTGTCCTGCACGATACGCATCAAGCTTGTGGAAATTGGTGTTGTAACTCTCGATGGTTTTGGAACCTGCTTCAAAAAAATTACCGGATAGAACGTACCTTTCGTCTCGTTCGAACTCTTCCCCGGCCACTCCGGTACGCCCATAGGCATTTTGAGTGGAGGTGGTGAAAGCCGTCCACCAGCCCGTTAGGGCAAGCTGATCTTTGTCCCGAAAAGAACTGATCAAAAGCCCCATCGTTGGCAGGATCCAGGCCATTACCAAACACATCAGGCTAAAGTGAACCAGTAACCGACCCAGAGTGAGGTTCAGGAAGGGAATGCGGAAGCTCATCATGATTCCTCTTCACTGCGAAAACGGCGGATGTTCCAGATCATGACCGGTACCACGGCGATCATGATGAACAGGGTGATGGCACTGCCCCGACCGGAGTCACCTCCCCCACGAAACATCCAGTCGAACATCAGGTTGGCCAGAACCTCGGTACCCCATTGTCCATTGGTCATCGCCAGCACAATGTCGAAGATCTTGAGCACGATGATGGTGATCGTCGTCCATACCACAAGAATCGTGCTCATGATCTGAGGAACCATAATTTTAAGAAAGACATGGACCTCATTCGCTCCATCGATCCTTGCTGCCTCCAGAGTTTCTTCAGGAACTCCACGCAGGGCCGCACTCAGGATCACCATCGCGAATCCCGTCTGAATCCAGATAAGAATGATCATCAAGAAAAAATTATTCCAGAAAGGAATCGTGATCCATGCCTCCGGTTCCAGACCGAAGAGCATCACCAGCGCATTGAGACTTCCAATCTGCTCCGAATCCGGTCCACGGAAATCATAGACGAATTTCCAGATCACACTCGCACCGACAAAGGAGATCGCCATCGGCATAAAGATCATTGATTTTGCAAAACCACCCCACCAAACCCGATCGGCAAGTACCGCCACCAGCAATCCAAAGAAAACACTCAACAAGGGCACCACCACCAACCACATGGCGTTGTTGCCGATCGCCTGGAGCAATTCAGGATCCTGCACCGCCCAACTGTAATTCTTTAAACCGACAAAACGCTCCCCGGTAAAATCATGGAAACTCAGGCGCAACGTTTCGTATACAGGATAGACAAGGTAGACAAAAAGCATCAATAACGCCGGCAGGAGAAACAGCCATGGACGTAGCCTGTTGCGCAGATTTTCCCGACTTAACACTCCACCTTGAAGGCTTCGGACGTCGGCAAAAACAACTTCAAGCAGATAATGGGTGCCGATGAAATAAAAAAAACAGATGCCGACCCCAAAAACCACAGCAAAAACTGCTCCGAGCAGTTGATCGATCACAACACCTTGAGGAATAAAATAAAGAGGTGGGACGGTTGATTATCAACCGCCCCTCATAGGATAGGCAACGATGCCTGGAAACAGATCTCTACTTGATCGAATCCCAGCTGTTTTGAATGTTGTCTGCCACTTTTTGTGCAGAAGCTCCACTGACATAGAAGACCATCTGGCTCCAGAAAGAACCTGCTCCGATCGCCCCGGGCATCAGGTCCGAACCGTCAAAGCGGAAGGTTGTCGCGTTCTGCAGGATTTCGCCCTGCTTGCGTAGAATACCACTGGAGTAGGCATTGAGATTCACACCCTTGTGTGGAGTCAGGAAGCCTTTGCTTGCCATCCAGATCTCGTGGGACTTGGGATGCTGAAGATACTTCATGTATTCCCGAGTCGCATTGCTGTCCTTAGTAATCGCAATCAGCGTTCCACCACCCAGCACAGGATTCCCTAAATTCTTTGTGGAATAAGATGGGAAGTAGAAGAAATCCGCGTCGGTACCAACTACCACGCCTTCGGGAAAGAAGGCAGGGATAAAGCTTGCCTGGCGATGCATGTAACACTTGGGCGGAACGGTGAACATTCCCTTGGGGCTGTCGCGGAAATCGGTTGCTCCGACCGCACGGGTACCGCCTTCCACGTAATCGTTGTTCTTGGCAAATTTGCCGAAGGTCTCAATCGCGTTGATGACACGGGGATCATTGAACTTCACCGTGTTCGCGACCCAGCCGTCATAGACTTCCGGCTTTTGCGTACGAAGCATGATATCCTCCACCCAGTCTGTCGCGGGCCAGCCTGTAGCATCTCCGGACCCAAGGCCGATGCACCATGGAGTCCCACCGTCTTTGACGATCTGATCACTGAGTGCAATCAGTTCCTCCATGGTTTTTGGAATTTCATAACCGCCGGCTTCAAAGTTCTCCGGTACATACCAAACCAGTGATTTCACATTGACGTTATAGAAAAAACCGTAGAACTGATCCTTACCGCTTTTGTCTGCATAAGTACCGAGATCAACCCATGATGATCCTGCGGCATAATTTTCCCGGACCCAGTTTTCCACATCACTGCCCAACGGAACCAATCCGCCAATGGCCGCCATATTCGCTGCAAGCCCAGGCTGTGGGAATGCTGCCAGGTTGGGAGGGCTTCCTGCCTTTATATCGATCACGATCTGCTGTTCAAAACTGTCCGAACCTGCATAATCCACCTTGGCTCCAGTGGCTTTTTCAAAATAAGCGTTTACTGCATCATAACTGTCTTTGTCTCCTGTCAGCCAGGGACCGGCAATGGTCACCGTTTGGCCGCTTAAATTCGGGCCTTTGTATTCTCCTGCTGTTAAACCCGACGCCATGGCAATCGTTAACAGAGCTCCCAACATGCCTTGAATGATTTTTCTCATTTCGCTTCTCCCATTAGAGATCATGAATACAGGCGATCATTCCTCGCCAAGAAATCCTGATTTTTCCAAAACGTTTTGGAAAATGATTCAACAGGTATAAAAACTACGTTAGAGAAGTCCTAAGACGCTGTCAAATAAATAATCAAGCCCCTTGGAGAACGAACCTGCTAGGATATATGAAACATTCATTGACTTAAGCGCTTTTTCATGAAGACATTTCCAAATAATTTTCTCTGGGGGGTATCGACTTCCAGTTATCAAATTGAAGGCGGAGTCCATCAAGGAGGACGGGGTGAGAGCATTTGGGACCGCTTTTCCAGCCTTCAGGGTCGGATTGCGGATAGCAGCAACGGAGAAATCGCATGCAATCATTACCATTGCTGGGAAGAGGACCTCTGCCTGATCAGCGAACTCGGAGCAGGAGTCTACCGATTCTCTACGGCATGGCCCAGGATCCAGCCGCGTGGAAGCGGCAAATTCAATGCGGAAGGCCTTCAGTTCTACAGCAAGTTGGTGGATGGTCTGCTTTCCAGGGGAATCGAACCTTGGCTCTGCCTTGACCACTGGGACTTGCCTCAGTTGCTTCAGGAACAAGGCGGTTGGTCGAATCGTGATACAGTCATGCGGTTTGTCGAATACGGTTGGAGAGTCGTGGAGGAACTGGGCGACCGGGTGAAACATGTGATTCCCCACAACGAACCGAATGTACTTTCCATCCTTGGTCACGGAATGGGTATCCACGCCCCGGGCCTTCGTGATGCCGCATCCTGTTTCGCGTCGGCCCATCACCTCAACCTCAGTCACGGGATGGCCTCGAAGGAATTGAAGATCTGTCGCTCTGATCTTCAACTGGGGCCTGTGGTTTCACTTCAACCGGTGGTGGAAGTGGATCGTGATTCCAAGGCAGCAGAGAGATTGGATGCATTATGGAACCAAATGTTTCTCGATCCAATTTTTTTCGGGACTTATCCTGAAATCCTACAGGAGGAACTCAAACCCTGGATTCAAGAAGGAGATTCTGAAATCATCCAGATCGAACCTGATTTTTTTGGACTCAATCACTACACCGTGATGCGAGCCCAAAGCAGCAAAAAGTCTGTGTTGGGAGTTAGTATCATGGAAACACCTGCTGGACTGCCAGTGAATGACAGCGGATGGGAGATCCGCCCGGAAGGGATTCTGGAACAATTGCTTGATTTCCAAAATCGCTATGGAGGCGTTCCCATCTACATCACAGAAAACGGCTGTTCCTGTCCAGACCACCCCGACACTTCAGGAAAGGTCCAGGATCCGCAAAGGTCAGCCTATCTCAGGGATTATCTTGACGCAGGTTTGGAAGCGATTGAGCAGGGCGTGAATCTTAAAGGGTGGTTCTTCTGGTCTCTGCTCGACAATTTCGAATGGGCAGAAGGTTACTCCAAACGCTTCGGGCTGGTCTATGTGGATTTCGAAACCCAGAAGCGAATCCCCAAAGAATCCTATCGGTTTGTCCAGAAATTGATCAGGGACAACGCCATTCCGGACTAAAAAGACTCAAGTTTTGGAAGCGTATAACTGATCCCAACTTGTGACTCAAAGGTGGAATCCTGGGTGATGATTTCAGATAGGGAATCCTCGACTATCTTCCGATGAAGAGATCAGGGTCCTTTTTTATTAAAGAAAATGCCTAGGCGGCCAATCTTTCGTATGCCAAACCCTGCTCACTGAAGACATGACAGCTTTCAGAATTGACACCAACAGAGATTTCCTGACCTTCCGTAACGACCTTGTCTCCCGGTGCGTGGACGGTTAATTCACTTCCATCCCGAGTGTTTACATACAGATAGGTTTCTCCACCAAGCCTCTCCACTGCGAATACCTTTGCTGTTATTTTCGCATCTCCATTGCCTTCAGGATCCAGATGTTCCGGCCGGACTCCAAAATGGACCGGCGCTCCGGTCTGGGCATTTTCATTGGGATTGCAAAGAACTTTCACTTTTTGCTGACCTTGCAGTTCCACTTCAAGCGCTTTGTCAGAGATGCCTGAAATTTTTCCTTCCATCAAGTTCATGGCCGGGGAACCAATAAAGCCTGCAACAAAAAGGTTGGCAGGATTGTGGTAGAGATCCAGAGGACGACCAATCTGCTCTACATAGCCATCGCGGAGGACGACGATTTTGTCAGCCATCGTCATCGCCTCAACCTGGTCATGGGTGACATAGATCATGGTTGCATTCAACTTCTGGTGAAGTTTCGTCAATTCGATACGCATCTGGACCCTAAGCTTGGCATCCAGGTTGGAAAGCGGTTCATCGAAGAGGAACACTTTCGGTTCTCGAACTATCGCTCTTCCGATGGCAACCCGCTGGCGTTGTCCACCTGAAAGTTCTTTGGGTTTACGTTGAAGCAGTTCGGTGATCTGCAGGACTTCTGCGGCCTCCTGAACCCTTTTCTGGATGAAATCCTTCTTTGCTTTTGCCAGCCGAAGGCCAAAAGACATGTTTTCAAAAACCGTCATGTGCGGATAAAGTGCATACGACTGGAAAACCATTGCAATCCCACGTTTGGCAGGAGGCAAATGTTCGACCCGTTCCCCGCCGATGCTGATTTCGCCATTATTCACATCTTCCAACCCGGCAATCAAACGTAATAGGGTGGACTTGCCACATCCTGAAGGACCAACAAAGACCATGAATTCATTGTCTTCCACCCGGAGGTCCACTCCATGGATTACTTCATTGTCGCCAAAACTTTTGGAAACGGATTGCATATCAACGTCTGCCATAATTTTCTCTATATTATTTATGATTTTTTTGTTTTAAGGCAATCGTAAACGAATTGATTCAGGATTTCAAAATAATTCATGATAAAGACATGACTGGAATCCTGAATTCCTGGGTGAGGTCAGGAAGGAGGCAGACTGGTTTCACGGATCACGAGCTCCACATCCCGGATTTCCTGAAAGGTTTCTGGATCTGCACCACCGATGACTTCCAGCAGAATTTCTACCACTCGCTTTCCCGCATCTCTGGCAAATGGACGAAGTACACTGAGAGGAGGACGGTGAATCCTAGCAATCTCAAGGTCGTCATAACCAATCAACGCAACATCCCTGCCCGGAACCAGATTCAGTTCCTGAAGACCATTCAGAATGCCGTTGGCTACCTCGGTTTGAAACACGATTGCCGTGGGCGGATTTTCATTTTTAAATAATTCCAAGGTCCAATGATAACTGGAAGAGGATAAATCTTTGTGTTTCCAATACCGGATCAAGTTTGGATCCAATTCCAGTCCACAAATGGAATGTCCTGATTCGTAACCCTCCCGACAATTGACGGGAAACATGAATCCAGGTTCACCGTTGAGCAGCGCGATTCTTTGATGACCTAGGCCTGACAGGTAGATACAGGCTTTTTCAAAAGCCTTTTTACCGTCCATGTCGACAAATGCATAAGGGCGGGACTCACGGGTCCTCCCATAAAGCACAAAAGGGAACTCATGATCGAGTAGATAACTGACCCGAGGATCCTGTTCCCGGATCAACGTCAGGATCATGCCGTCGACCCGCTTACCTTCCACCATACGACGAATCGACTGCATCTCATGCTCTTCATCGCTCGCCACTCCTAAAATCAGTTCGTATCCGGCACGGGTGATTTGATTGCTGATCCCAGCAAGCAGGTCAATAAAAAACGTGTCACTGAAATAATTCTGCTCTGGTGTGATCACAATCCCGATGGTTTCAGTCTTGCCTTTCTGAAGCCTGCGGGCTACTGGATTGGGCTGGTATCCGTGAAGCCTGGCGGTTTGCTTGACCCTTGCCCTTGTAGCAGCATTGACATCCGGATAATCACCAAGCGCCCGGGAAACCGTCGTAGGAGAAAGTTTGAGCAGTTTTGCAAGTTCCTTGAGATTGATTGTCATATTGTGAAAGTTCCAAGTTAGAACAAGGGCTGGTCCACACTTTTTCCTACTAAGGATGCAATTGAAAAATAGAATACAACCCCATTCCCAAAACGTTTTGGGAAGAGCTAAGGAGATCCTTGGGCATCAAGTCAAGCATGTGGATGCGTTTGCCCGTAGTTCCTGTGAATGTTATAAATAGGAAAAGGGTCTTTAGAGGAAGGGCCTTTAGAGGAGAATTGACGAGGAAGGATGCGAGGATATTATGGAATCGGGCTCGAGCAGTCGAGCAAACCGATGAATGCCGGGAACCTGTTCCGCACCGCACATGCGTTTGGAGCAAGTTTTCTGTTCACAGTCAATGCAACCTACTCGGTCAAGGATGCAAAATCCGACACATCCATAGCTCCACGGAACATCCCCTGGTTCGATTATGATTCTGCTTCGTCGCTCAAACTTCCAAAAGGATGTCTGTTGGTGGGAATTGAGATTCATGAAGAAGCAGTCGAGCTTCCTGTATTCCGTCATCCTATTAATGCGGCCTATATTCTTGGCCCAGAAATGGGTTCTTTGAGTCCTGACGTAGTAGAACGCTGTTCGACCCTGGTCAGGATTCCCACCCGGTTTTCCTTGAACGTGGCCACCACCGGAGCAATTGTGATGTATGATCGGTTACGCTGCCTGGAAAAACACGGGGAGCGCCCGGTCAGCATCTTGGGTGAATCCCTTCCTCCGTTGACGCACGTCCAGGGAGGTCCAGTGAAGCGGAATAAAAAAAATCCGGAGATGGAATGAGCTTACAGGGTTAAACTTTCTGCATCAATGAGCAGATAACTAAAAACAACCTTCATTAAAAAAAACTATGGATGAAATCAAACGTTTCAAAGTTGGAGAGAGGATGAGTCAGGCCGTGGTACACGGAGAAACCGTATACACCGCAGGGCAGGTGGCTCAATCTGCTCCCGGTGCTTCTGTGGCAGAGCAGACCCGTGGAATACTGGCTCAAATCGATGACCTCCTCCGTGAGGCCGGTACCGACAAATCTCGGTTGCTTTCGGCCAGCATCTGGCTCAGTGACATTTCAACATTCAATGAAATGAACGGCGTCTGGGACACATGGGTAGTTCAGGGGCAGACCCCTTGTCGAGCCTGTGTTGAATCGAAGCTTGCAGCACCGCAGTTCACTGTTGAAATTTCGGTCATCGCCGCACTCTGATTGTCAGAAAGACCTTGAACAATGCGGATTCTGATTCTGGGAGCCGGGGTTGTAGGCCTTACCTCTGCCTGGCACCTGCTCAAAGAAGGACACGAAGTAACAGTCATTGACCGTGCATTGCCGGCTCAGGGAGGTGCGAGTTTTGGAAATGCAGGATTGATTGCTCCAGGACATTCCTTTGCCTGGGCCTCTCCGAAGGCTTTGAAGATTTTACTGAAATCCCTCTATCGACAGGATCAGGCATTCCGCATGCGTTTTCCTTCAGACCTCCAACTCATACGTTGGGGTCTGCGTTTTCTCGCCCAATGCAATAGCAACGCAGCCAGAAGCAACACCCTGGCCAAGCACCGACTTTGTCTTTATTCCCAAAAAATCCTTCAGGAGATGGTGGATGAGCTTGGGATCCCTTTCGAACGACGTCAAGGAGGATTGCTTTATCTACACCGCAGTCAAGAATCCTTGGAGATGGGTTCGGCAAATATGAAAATTCTTGAAGAGGATGGGCTGCCGTTGGAAGTCGTGGACCCTGACCGGGCTTCCGAAATTGACCCCTGCCTGAAAAAAGTCCGGCATCGTTTCGCGGGTGGAATTTACATCCCTGGAGATGAATCTGGTGACTCACTTCTTTTTACCGAGGCCTTGACTCAAGCATGCGAAAAAATGGGAGGGAAATTCATTTTCGGCCCCAGCATCCGTTCCATAGAAGCCAATCAGCACCATGTGGAGCGTGTGGTCACCCATCAAGGTGATTTCGAGGCCGATCTTTATCTGCTTTGTCTGGGATGCTGGAGTCCCAAACTGACCCGCCCCCTGGGAGTGCATTTACCCATTTATCCGGTCAAGGGATATTCCATCACCTTCCCGATTCAAAACGAAGAGGATGCCCCACGTATGGGAGGTGTCGATGAAGATCACCTGTTGGCTTATGCCCCAATGGGGAAACGGATGAGGCTCACCTCCTATGCCGAATTCGCAGGCTATGACACCCGTCACCAACCTAAGGATTTCGAACTGATGGTTGAAAATGCAAAAAGCCTTTTTCCTGATGCCTGTGATTATGAGCAGCCTTCCTATTGGGCCGGGCTGAGACCAATGACCCCAGAGGGATTTCCCATTTTCGGTACGGGAAAACACCACAACCTCTATTACAACACCGGTCATGGACACATGGGCTGGACCATGTCCTGTGGTTCAGCAAAAATCCTTGCGGACCTGATAGCAAGCCGGAAGCCGGAATTTGATATCAGTGCAATGGGGCTTCGTTGAGATAACTTTCTGGCCGACTCCGTGCATCCCAGATTTCCAACATGGTTTCACCAGTGAAGCCCTTTTCGGAAGACGATGCAATAAATGAAAAAAGCCCCTCCCATCGATTCAAGTCCTTGCAAACGGACCTCATTATGGATGTTAATTCCTGTGCTTGTGTTGCTTTTTGCTTGTGAAGAACCAACCCGGCGTTACCTCAAAGCACGTTCACCCGAAGAGCTTAAAACGGGTGCCTATGACATGTGCGGCAGAGATTATAAAGTTTTGAGTTATGAAGATGATACGGCACTGGTTGAGTGCCTTGCACCGTTGAAGGGAAACTGAGATCAACTTTTGATAAAAGATTTGATCATCACTTGCCTTTAAATCCAAAGATACACTTAGAGGCTTTGAAATCCTGCTCGCTTAATGAAAAGGCACTGCAGTCTTTTTGAATTTTCAAAGTTTGAACGTCTTTTCCACTCCTAGGTATCGACATCGACAACATATGAACGGTAGTCAAATTGTCGGTACCGGTAAAGTTGATGGTAACACTACCATCAGCTGAACAATCCCCCTTTTTTTCAAAGGCCCAAACCGTCAGTTCAGTAGTTTTGTCCAGCGTTTGATCCGTGGAACCACAATCAACGGGGCCATAGACGCTGACTTCCACCTCGACTTTTCCCTCACTGCAGGATTGAAGCAGGAGAGCAAAAAAGAGGATGAGGAGAACTGTAAAATCAAAGAATCGTTTTTTCATTGATGAGTCAAATACCTCATTTGGCTGATATAAATCAAGTCTTCAAAACACATTCAACCCTCCATCAGGAGATTTCAGCCAGTGTTGGGCAGAATCAGTCCAAAGATGTGCCATCGGTTTGATCCAATCGGTGGTTTCAAATGTACCCGAGGTCAGAAACACACCTGGACGGCCCTCAATGGTCCCATAAAACGAATTCCCGCAATCGATACAGAAATACAGATTCACCCTATTACCTGATTCTCCCTTTCGGCTGTATTGTTTCATCCTGCTCAAATCAAGATCCACCTGTTCCTGCCGGAATTCAAGCCAGACCAGAAACGCACTGCCGGACATTTTCTGGCACTCCCTACAATGACAGGCAAAAACCGTTTGAGGAAGACCGAGGCAACAAAAACGGTGCTTTCCGCAGGAACATCCTCCTCGGACAGAGGTCATGGAGTTTCCAAAATTTGAAGTGTTTTCTCTGGAGTTCATGGTCTTGATTGGATAACAAGGCACGAAAGTCGCAGATTGATAATGAAACAAGTAAAAATCATGCGATGAGTAAGAAGATCAAAAAACGAAAAGGACTGGATCGCATCAAGAGCGTTCGCACTCCAAAAAATGTACCCCATGAAAAGAAATTTCTGGCTCTTATGGGGGATGAACTTCTGGACGAGGTCAGTCTCGAAATCGAAGTGATGGCGATCATGGATGAGAAGGATTCTGAAAATAAAACCAATTCAGGTTAATCAATTCAGAAAGGCTCAAACCGTAACTTCTGATTTCAATACTCCACCTTCCCCCTCAACATTTTCGAAACACCTCTTTTTTTCTTCTCTTCCAGACGTTTGAGTTTCGAACCGTGACTGGGTTTGGTGACTTTCCTAGGTTTTTCTTTCCTGTAAGCTCGCCCAATCAATTCATTCAGCCTTTCGATTCCGGCTTCTATGTTCTTTTCCAGACTCCTGTATTTTTGGGATTTGATGACGATCTCCCCAGATTTTGAGATACGGCGATCCTTCATTTTGAGCAGGCGTTGCTTGACCTCCTCAGTGAGTTCCGATGGATGGATGCTGAAACGAAGGTGGACCGCGGTGGAGACTTTATTGACATGCTGCCCTCCTGCTCCCTGGGCACGGATTTGGCTGATTTCCACATCAGCCACACTGATGTATTCTTTCATCTTATCAGATTAGAAAAATCGATCGAATCAAACCAAGGTCTATGGAGACCAAAAAATTTAGTGCGAATTGTCACTTTTTACGTTTGATTCGACTAAAATCAAGTTGGTTCTTCATCGCATCCGTGTTTGAGCTAGAGAATGATTCAGGCTATGATATTTCATGAATCCAAAACCGGATCTGGACCTTGAGAGGATTTCCGAAAAGGTTTTTGCATGGACTCTGCATTTTTTCAGTCACAAAGGAGATCGTCGATGAAAATGGAATGGTTTGAACTAGCATCACGCAGTATCATGGTGATGGACCAGGTGAACTCCTTTCGGGAGGATTCAGGTCAGCAATGGGGACCCGTCGTGGGTTCTACACTACGTGTCGTCAGCAGTGAGGCAATGGATTCACTGGAACAGGGATCTCAGGATTCAGGAGAACAGAATTCTGTCCTTCCCGACAATGAAGATGATCCAATTTATGAAGAGGTTTACGACCTGGAGAAGGTCTTCGGCTTCTTCCTAGAATACTGCCAGGACCGTAAAAATTACAGGCTTTGATGAGTGCTCAAGGAACCTTAGCTTTGAAAAAACAAGCTCCCAGCGAAAATCGATTTCACGAAGAGATCAATACCTTTCGCTCCAATCTCAGTGATTTCCGAACCAACCTAGGAAAACTCGGAATTTCTTGGGTAATACGATTGCTGATCTCTGTTTTTCTGCTGATAGGGCTTTATTACCTCTATTTCATCTGAGCAGATTCGAAAGGTTCAAGCTCGATGAAAGTTACTGAGAAACGGCGCCCTTGACCCGATCCAACTGCTCCTCCACCTGATCTCCCAAATCCTGGTCGGTAATCCAGTCCCAGAGGCCTTCCCAGGTATCAGAAAAGAATTCGGGAAGTCCCGTATTTTCCATCCAACCTAGCAAAACGTCTGTCCCCCATTCCTGATAACCTGCATAATAAGCAAAAAAAAGCAGGCCCAGAAAGATCAGAATACGGATAAGCCTCATGACTTCCAAAACTGATCAGGATTGAGCACAATCGTATCCTCCCGTTTCGGTCCGGTGGAAATGATGGATGCTGGAGCGCCCACCAGTTCTTCGATCCGTTTCAGATAATCGAGAAGACGCATTGGCAGATCGTTGTATTTCGTAAGTCCTGCAGTTTTTGTTTTCCAACCCGGCAATTCCTCATAGATCGGTTCAACGTCTTCATGGCCTTCAAAGGGGAAATCGGTATGGGTGCTTCCATCCGTCATTCGGTAACCTACGCAAAGTTTTAATGTTTCAAATTCGTCCAGAATGTCAAGCTTGGTCAACGCCAATGAAGTGATTCCATTCAGGCGCACGGCATAACGCACCAGCACAGCGTCAAACCAGCCGCATCTTCTTGGACGGCCGGTGGTTGCTCCAAATTCCTGCCCTACGCTTCGTAGGGAATCTCCGGTTTGATCAAGAAGTTCCGTGGGAAAGGGACCACTGCCGACCCTTGTGGTGTAGGCCTTGACGATACCGACCACATCGCTGATATGCCTTGGACCAATCCCTCCTCCTGCACAGGCGTTTCCAGACACCGTGTTCGAAGAAGTGACAAAAGGATAAGTCCCGTGATCTATATCGAGGAATGTCCCCTGGGCTCCTTCGAACAGCAGACGTCGACCTTTTTCAACAAGGGAGTTGACCAGAGTCGGGGTTTCCGTCACATAAGACTCAATTCGCTCGAAATATTCAAGGTATTCACGATGGATCGAAGCCGGATCAAAACACTGGTCAGAAGCATCGTAGAGGTGATTCAGCATCGCATTTTTCTCGGCAATAATCTCCTCGAGCCTGTCCAGAAATTGTTTCGGATGTCGCAGATCTCCCATGCGGATTCCACGTCTTCCAACTTTATCTTCATAGGCTGGACCGATCCCTCGGCCCGTAGTACCAATTTTTTTCTCTCCTTTGCCTGCCTCGCGAAGTTGGTCGATGAGGCGGTGCCAGGGCATCACCAGATGACTCCGAGCACTGACATGCAGTGTTCCTTTGACTTCCACGCCGTTTTCACGAAGTTCCTCAATTTCCTTCAACAATTCCGGAAGGTCGATGACCACCCCGTTGCCGAGAATCGACATCGTATCCCGCAATATTCCTGAGGGAATGAGGTGGAGGATATGGGTCTGATCCCCAAACATGACCGTATGTCCGGCGTTATTCCCCCCCTGGTATCTCACCACTGCATCTGCCTGTTCCGTGAGCAGATCCACGATTTTGCCTTTGCCTTCATCCCCCCATTGGGTACCAACCACTACCAGTGCCGTCATTGAGTCTACCTTGCGATTAAATTGTTCATGCCTGTGCCCTGTTAATGAAAAAGATTCACTTTAAATTTGAATTGCTTCTGATTCGATCCTCTTCATCCCAAAGATGCAAAAAAGGCTCAAATGCTTCCCGAAAGCTGCCTTGCCCGTTGGTAAGCGCATTCCAGACCATCCCTGAGGTGATTCTCAACTTTTCCCTCACCAAATCGCTTCAGGGCGGCTTCAGTGGTTCCTCCTGGAGAAGTCACCCTGCGTCGAAGTTCTGCTGCAGATTCATCATTCTGCAGAAGCAGCGAAGCGCCTTTAAGGGTTTGTTTCACCAGAACTTCTGCCTGGTCTGCACGAAAACCCAGATTTTTTGCTGCTTCGATCATCTGTTCTGCGAGGTAAAAAAGGTAGGCTGGCCCACTGCCTGAAACCGCTGTGGCCGCGTCTACGGCATTTTCATCATCCACTTCAAGACACAATCCACAGGAACTGAGAAGCCGAACCCCCCAGTCCCGACCTTCCCGGGAGACAGCTTCTGATGCATAAAAAACACTCATCCCCTCTCCCACCAGCGCGGGAGTATTCGGCATCACCCGAACCAGTTTGCGGATACCCAATCCTTCTTCAAGGGTTTTCATTGAGACTCCAGCCATTACCGAGATCAACAACGGGTCTCCTGCAACGAAAGGCTTGAGCTGAGGCATCAATGCAGAAGCCGACTGAGGCTTGACCGCCAGCAACATTGCATCCACTCTTGTAATTTCATCATCCAAATCAGCTTTTGCTCTGCAGTGGGTTTCCTGGACGAGCATCTCACGTCTCTGCTGATCCGGTTCAATCAACAGTGTTTGCTGGGCTGGAAGGATCCCACTTTTTACGAATGCTTTCAGCAGGGCACCGCCCATGTTGCCGCCGCCTATCAAGGCCAGTTTCATCTGATCTCGGAAGATGGAAGTAAAAGGAATTGGAACAAATTTAACTTGTTAAGTTTCCAGCGATTCATTGAAAATGCCAGTTTATTTCTGATCCCCACTCACCGCTGTTCGATGCATTCTCCAATTCCATCCTTCCGCATCGAAAAGCCTACAGGCCCCCTTTACATTGTCACAGACTCCCATCTGGACTTTGAGCAGGCTCCGTTTGAAGAGTTCATCGAAATGCTGGAACGACTCCAGGACGCCCAAGTCCTGATTTGTCTTGGTGATCTGTTCAAAGTCTGGCTGGCAATGCCCAAATTCTGGATGGAACCTCATCGGAGGGTGATGGAGGCATTCCGAGTCCACCGTGAACGCGGAGCCAAGGTGGTGTTTGTTGCGGGTAACCGTGAGAAACTGGTCCCCCGGGATTGGGAAGACAGCATCCGCGACCCCTTTCCCTTCACCCACCTCAGCCGTGAAGACTGGCACTTGCAGTGGGGCGGGCTTCAGCTGGGATTCATCCACGGGGACGCCATCAATACTAAGGATCTGAGGCATCTTCGCTGGCGGACCTTTTCCAACAGCCATGCGTTTGAAGCCCTTTTCCGCATCATGCCAGGATCACTTGCACGCTGGATTGCCTTCAAAGTAGAAGCGATGCTGGCGGGGTCGAACCGTAAATTCAAAATCAATTTCCCGGATGAGGAAGTGAATCGGTTTGCCGAGCAGGTCCTTCCCGGAGTAGACCATTATTTCGTCGGACATTTTCATCAAGACCGTGTCATACGTATCCCTGGAGAGTCTGG
>Ga0066846_10000788_pt1 | contig 15514 bp, 12 predicted proteins | sample ETNtaG_33_FD_65489 | JGI IMG/M metagenome (GOLD analysis project Ga0066846, IMG submission 65489) | Marine microbial and viral communities from oxygen minimum zone, Eastern Pacific Ocean - ETNP201310SV76 | ecosystem: Environmental > Aquatic > Marine > Oceanic | place: Pacific Ocean: Eastern... | reverse complement strand
TGCCCATGCTGCAGCCAAACACAACATTACGCCAAAGGTTGCCCAAATCCATTCTTTTGATGCATCCTTTGAATAATACATTGGAGTAAAAAATAACAAGAATAGCAGTACAAAGAAAACTTGTTGAGTTAAAAAAAACGATACTAAGATGACAATGGCAATAGTTGGGACATATTTGTGACTATAATAAGTCCAACCAGTGGTTTCAATTTCCTTACCTCTATCCGCTAGATAATCTACTGTGATGAATGATAATAGCGATAATGGGAATATGTAATCAGGTATGAAAGAATAAAGATCTGCACCAACAAAAACCGCTAAAAATGCACCTATTAATGGAATTAAGAAGATTTGAGAGCCATTATTATCGTTTTGAGAGGTTAGGTTTTTCCTCCTAATTGCTAATAACCAACAACCTGCCAGTAAAAAGAGTATCAATAGGTAAGTAATGACTTCAACTCCAACCGCATTATCAGATTTCAATAGAATCATTCTGGAGAAGGCATCTGAAGGAGCAGTGCCATCATCTGAGGCTACAAATGTATGGACAGATGAAGCCCAAACCCCCCCAGCTCTAGTTACTAAGGTGGCAAATAATGCTAATCCTCCAGCGATTAGCCCCCCGCCAATCCACGCATTATCAGAGGCTTTACCCGGCCTAGTTCTAAGGTGAGAAAGCGCTACAAGTGCCAACCAAGGTAAGAATGAGCCAGTCTCCACTGGGTCCCAAGCCCAATAACCCCCCCAGTCCAATATCAAGTACGCCCATAGTCCACCAAGGCCAATTCCTAGAGTCAATACTAGTAAACCAGGCCTTACAACAGACAATATTTGCTCTTTAACACCTGATTTAGATTTGTTGAAAATCTTAGAAATAGATATTGCTGAAAGATGAATACAAAATGAGTAGCCAAGGAAAATAAGTGGTGGATGAATGACCATCAAATCAGTTTGTAATAATTCATTTAATCCTGCTCCGATAAAGAAGTCCGGAGTTTGTTTGAATGGGTCAAGACTTATTGAAATTAAAATGAGTATCAGCGAGAATCCATGGACTAATCTTAAACGAAGGTCTTGTGAACTAGTATCTTCAAGTTTAGTCATCGGCTTTCTCCAAATCCAGGCTAGCAGAGTCAACCATAATGCCCACATCAAAAGCGGGCCTTCACGAGCAGCCCAAGTGGCAGCAAATCGATATCTTAAGGGAAGTGCTTCTCCGCCAAATGCGACTACATATTGTATCGAAGTATCATTGACTATGAATCTACTTGAAAGTGCCAAAAAGGGTATTGCGATGCAAAAGTGCAAAAATAACCCAAGGGATTTAGATTTTTCATAGATTCGAGGCTGGAGCATCAAAACTGTGGCCGCAATCGCTGCGACCCACAATGAGACTCCCCACATGACATCGGCTGACTCCCGCTGTTGAAGGGTTTTGCTATTTCAAATTCGAGAAATTAGAATTCTACCAACCAAAATACTTGGCCCGACTATATCCAAAAGAGCGTAGCACAGAGATAATTTTCTTGGTCAACAACACAGGTCTTCGAACCAGTATTTTCATTCCTATGCCCAATTTTTGAAGTGGTGACATGTTTGATAATTCTTCAGGAAGGCAGCGTGCCATGAAAGACATTTCTTCATCAGATAGTTCATACAAAGCCTCTTTTCCTTTCAGGATTTTATTGTAAGGAGGGAAGGTCTTTTTCCAAGCCTTCTCATAAGATATTAGATTCGCTCTTGTAAGGTCGCCCTCTTTTAGTGCCTTTGCAATTACTTTTGCAGCCTCTCTTCCTGACCACAAGGCTAGATGAGATCCTCCTTCGAAAAGGGGTGAAGTAAAGCCTGCAGCATCGCCAACTAGTATTACTCCATCTTCGACAGTTTTCTCTCTTGGCCCCGAGATTGGTATAGTTCCTCCAAATGGTTTTACTTTGGAATCTTGGTCTCTCCACATCGGATTGACTATCGGTTTACCATCAAGGTAAGTATCTTTTATGAATTTATCAAGGTACTTTATTGCACCCCTTTTGTCAGTAGTAACAAGTCCAACATTTGCTCTTTCTCCCTTTTTAGGAATCATCCAAACATAACCGTGCGGTGAATACTGAGGCCAAATGTAGAAATCTAGATATCCATCATTTTCTACTTCTGTCATCTCATATTGAAAGCCAGCGATAACTTCCACAGTTGTTCCCATGTCCAATAATTTGGATGATGCGCCTGCAACTCCAGAGGCATCAATTACGGCGCGACATTCAATTGGAAAATCAGAACCTTTGCCATCAATTTTCCAATTGGAAAATTCATTTTTACTATTGTAAATTCTCTCCATTGATGTTACCTTGTGACTGAGCAGTAATTTTGCGCCCAGTTCACACGATTGTTCCATTAGCCATTGTTCGAACAAATGCTTCTCCAAAACATATCCAGGTTCGGTAAGAAGTTTTTCAGAGCCATCAGGGAAAATAACTCTGATTCCTTTAACATCTAATGCTTTGACATGTTCGGGAAGTTCAAGTTCTAAATTTTGCACTGCTAATTCTGACAAGCACTCGCCACAATGAACAGGCGTACCAACTTCAGGATCAGCCTCTACTACAAGAACAGACAAACCTGCTCTAGTGGCATGTAATGCAGCTGAGCCACCACCTGGTCCAGCGCCGATGACTAAGACATCACATACATTTGCTTGACTCGCCATAACACTACTGTGTAAGACCAAGCCCATGAATAAAACGGTCAAAACCACGTAAGAAAATTTACGCAGGTTCAAAACCACAACGCCCCTCCGAGGTTTGTGGCATGGAGGACTTTGAAGCGGTGGTTAAACCACTTGGAGGGGAATGGGGAACTCCTTAGAATCTCAAAGCCAGTTGATGTAGTTTATGAAGCGGGGGCAATCGCTGACCTATTAGTCAAGAACTCAGGGCCAGCAGTAATTTTTGAAAAACCGAGGCTTGCAGATGGCAGTATAAGTGAAATACCGCTTGCTATGAACATATTTGGGACAAGTGATAGAACACTAAGAGCATTAGGTGCTACTCATGAAACCGAGGTAGGTGACAGGATGGTTGCTATGATGAAACCAGAGATTGGCGAATTCATGAAAAAGCCGTGGAAAGCATTACCCCTTGCTAGGGATGCATTTGCAATGCCACCTTGGAAGAAATGGAAAGGGAAATGCCAGCGTGTTAAAATGGATTTAGATTTGACCAAATTACCAATTCCAAAAACTTGGCCAATGGATGGTGGTCATTTTGTAACCCTGCCGTTGGTTGTAACCAAAGACCCGGTCAATGGCGAACATAATCTTGGAATGTATAGGGCGCAAGTGTTTAGTGAAACTGAAATTGGATTACACTGGCAAATTCACAAGCATGCAGCGGACCATGCTTCGGCAATTGGAGATAAGCAAAAAATGCCTGTTGCAATCTGCATGGGCGGCCCGCCAGAACTAATTTTCTCTGCGATAGCACCTTTGCCAGACAATTTATCTGAGTATCAATTCGCAGGAATACTTGGTAGAAGGTCTCTGCGAATTACAAAGGCTCTCACACAAGATATCATGGTACCCGCAGAAGCAGATATTGTGATTGAAGGATACTGTATTCCTGGAGAAACAAGATTGGAAGGGCCATTTGGAGACCACTTCGGATTCTATTCTTTGACAGGCCAATATCCAGTGATGCATGTCACCGCGATAACCAGGCGTAAAGATGCGGTCCTCCCAGCAACAATTGTCGGGCTTCCGCCAATGGAAGATGGTTTCTTGGGCGAAGCGATTGGCAGGCAATTTTCACCAGTATTACAATTTCAACATAGAGATGTAAAAAGCGTTCATCTGCCGCTAGAGGCCGGTTTTCATAATCTTGCAATTATTGCTTCAAAGCAACGATATCCGCGTCAAGCAAGAAAAACAGCCCTTGGGCTACTGGGGGCAGGTCAAATGATGTTCCTTAAGTCGATTATAGCGGTTGACTCTGAGCAAGATCCAAAAGACCTTGAAGCACTTCTCGATGCTTTGAATGATAAAGTCGAAATCGCCGAAGATATAATAATTCTTAGTGGGATGGTTGCAGATTCTTTAGATGCAGCAAGTCCGTTTGAAAATGTACAAGATAAGTTACTAATCGATGCAACCACTATACCTTCATCAGACCCTCGTTCTAACAAAGAGCCATTAGAGGGTTCGTTTAACCAAGACACTCCAAAATGGCGACAAGGATTGGAAACTCCACCTAAGTTCGAGGCTATCGATGAAGTCTTGAAATTACCCGAAGTCTGTGACGCAAGGATGTTGCGTGACAGTATGTTGATAGTTACAATTAATATTGAAAATTCACCTACTCCAAAAGCCGGTTCTTCGAAGTCCAATGATGCTGCAGAACAGACAAGAATAGATAGAATTAACCAATTGAAAAATTCAATTTGGCAATTGGACTTCAATTCTTCTCTTAGGTGGCTATTTATTACAAATAATGACCTTGATTTACACTGTGATAAAGCAAGAAGGCGCTTACTTTGGCAGTTAACTTCTAGGTTTGATGTTAGCAGAGGTTTGACTTTTGATGAAAATAAGCAAAGGCTATGTTGGGATGCTACAGTACCAATTCCAAGTGATATGCACGGTGTTAGAAGATGGCCTGCAATTACTCTACACACTCCTGAAACCTTAGAAAAATTGAATGCTCATCCCGAATTATCTGGTTATGAGTGGCCAGCGCATCTAGAATTTGGAGGCTCTAATTGATGGACTTTAAACAAATAATGTCTTTCATTAAAATTGAGCATACTCTATTTTCTCTACCTTTCATCATAGTTGGATACATTGTTGCAAATAATCAATTCAATGACTTGTTAGAGGATAAATCAGTTTTCAGTCTTGATTTAATTTGGATCTTAGTTGCTGGAATAGGGGCTCGCGGTCTTGCCATGACACTAAATCGAATAATTGACAAAGACCTCGATGCAGCAAATCCTAGAACCGCCTCAAGGCACTTATCCAGCGGAACATTGTCAATTAATACTGCATGGATTTTAGCAGTAGTATTCTTGATAATGCTTCTTTTTGGTGCAGGTATGCTCAATGATATCGCATTAAAGATGTCATGGCTTCCTGTTCTTACATTTGTTGTTTATCCTTATACAAAGCGATTTACTTGGTTATGCCACTCTTGGCTTGGTTTGTGCCTAGGGCTCGCTCCCGCAGGGGCGTGGCTAGCTATTGCAGGAGATTTTCATGGCTGGGAGGCACTGACAGGGACAGATGGCTTTGGCTCTGGACTTCTATGGCAGCCAACTATTCTGTTTCTTTCACTTGGAGTTGCAATTTGGATTGCCGCCTTTGATATTAACTATGCTCGTATGGATATTATCAGTGATAAGGAGAATGGAGTCAACTCTTTCCCCGCTAGATTTGGTGAAGATTTTACCACCAAGGCATCATATGTTTTGATTTTTATTTGGATGCTATGTTTTATTGTTTCAAAGCCGATCGAAGAATCCTTTTACCCTTATCTAGTAGTTCTTTTAGCAGTTCTAAATTGCTATATAATTTTGAAGAAAGATAGTTTACAAGACTTCCAAACTACTTTGTTTAGGGTCTCCATCTTTACTGGATGGACGATACTGCTTTCAATGATGGTCTAGAGTAAATTTGATATTTTGAAACTAAATTCTTCTACGTAATTTTTCCATCAGCGAATCGGCATTGGATAGTTGTTCCAAGCAAGATTCAATTTTTCCTACATCCAATGCGTCCTTTGAAAGTGAAATCGCTTTTTCGCACTCTCTTCTTTCTTCATCATCGACTTTGATAAATGCCGCCTCACATTGGTTGCGCAAGACTTTCCATTCTTCGCTGACAAAGTCATATAGTTCTTGAGCATCTTCACTTGCTTTACCTTCTTTATCAAGGTCAGAAGTAAGTCTGTCTAGTAGAGTAGCAGCATGAGTCCATGCTTTTTTATCTGCAGATTCTTCAATCTCAGTGATTCTTTTTGCCCAGGCTTCCTTATCTTCCATATGTTCGAACCTTTTGAGAAGTTTCTTTTTCTGCTTGAAAGCCCTTCTCACATCATCCATTGCGCTTCTTTCTGCCTGAATTGTCCTTACTATCCCATCAGCAAGGCCAGTAGCCTGGCTTGCATTACCTGCATCTAGGGCCTGTTGTGCCTGCTCCATTCTAGAATTCATTTCGGTGGTATCAAGTCCGTCAGTTTGCTTTAGTTGCCTTTCTGCTTCTTTGATGGCTTCGGCAGCATGAGTCAAAGCATCGTCTCCAGCGGCTAATTGTGCAGGTATTACAATTGCAAACTCAAAGGCTTTCTTTGGAGATTCTGCTGATAATTTCTTTTTTGCATCAGCCAACATTTCATGTAAGTGTAGGAAGTTTTCCTCAGTTTTACCATCGAGTTGTCGTTGTGCTTCACCAATTGCTTTCTCTGCTTGACTCCACCATTCAATTACTTCTTTAGCACGTTTTTTGGCTTGACGGAAAAGCATTTCTCCCTCTCTTAGAGAACCAAGTTCTATCTCTCTTAGCCCCATATCAAATGCTTTTCTTGGTCTTTTTACTATCGGTGCTATTTCTTCAGCTTGTTCAATAGATTCCTTCGCATCCTTTAGTACAGCCTCGACATCGTCAGCCAAGGATAATGAACGTTCGATATCTTCTTCAGCATTATTTAGTAGCCGCATGCCCAGTTCAGGGTCTACGTGGCCTTCTTCTCTTGCAGTTATTACTAGACTTGATGCTTGGTCAACTGCAGAGCCTTGGGCTTTTAATTCTAATAAACGGATTTCCAATTTGTCTAATCGCTTCTGAAATTTCCTTCGAAGTTCTCTCTGGTCGTCGCCAGCGACCCAAATATAGCAGGTATAGCCAATTCCTCCAACGATTACAGAGACATTTGCATACCAATTAATCGAAGAAGTTTCGGGCACATCACCAACAAATAGGGAAAAGGCTGCAAGACTCCCAATTCCAGTCATTACAGATCTAAAGCGAAGGACATCAAGTCCTCCACTAAGAATGAATTTAGAACTATACAAACAAGAGAACGAAACTATGCCAATCATTACCGCTCCAATTGCTTCAGAATTAGTATCGAGTGTGAATTTTTGTGCTGCAATGATTAGTAAAATCGGCCATGCGATACTAGCAGTCGCCCCAACTCTTGTTCTAGAGCGAGGGTCTGAAAGCCCTATGTCTTGAACCATCAATCCCCATACCAGTACAAGCAATGGTAGGCCTAATACTGAAAATAACCCCGACTCGCCTTTGATGGCAGATGTAAGATTAGGCCATACTAACCATATTGCACTAGAAAGAATTAGCATGGCAGAGATGCCAGTCAAGGTTTCCAGGCGCTTTTGTCTTTGTATGATGGCGGCTTTGATGGCACCTTCGACATCCGCCCACTCATCCATGTTGCGCGACTTCCGCCCTAATCAATAACTATGCCCCTTAGTTGGCCTAAAATTTGGATTTTGAAATATTTCTTTTCAACGGTAAGTTCATGGGAGTCTTGCTACCGTTGAAGAGAAGAGGGGAGCAAATGGCCGGACTCATAACAATGGATGATTTGACTAATGAAGAGATTCTTACTATACTTGATGATGCAGAAAGACTTCTTCCTGTGGCTAAGGGAGAATTGTACTTACCTCTTCTTCAAGGACGGATTTTGGGCAACTTATTTTTTGAACCAAGTACGCGAACTAGAATGTCTTTCGAGACTGCAATGAAGCGTTTAGGCGGCGATGTTGTAAATCTTGGCGATGTAAAAACATCCTCTGTAGTTAAAGGTGAAACACTGTTTGACACTATCCAAATGGTTGATGGTTATACCGATATTATTGCTATGAGACATCCTAGGCAAGGAGCTGCTCAATATGCTCAGGATTCTGCTTCAGTACCAATTCTAAATGGTGGAGACGGCGCAGGACATCATCCTACACAAACAATGCTCGATTTATTCACCATTAGGCAAGCGCATGGAAAGTTGGATGGTTTGAAAGTAGTTTTAGCGGGAGATTTGCGCTATGGTAGAACGGTTCATTCCTTATCTCATGCTCTAACAAGGTTTGGTTGCGAACTGGTTTTTGCTAGTCCAGAAATTTTGAAAATGCCTTCTGAAATAATATCAGATTTATCTGTTCATGGTGCAAAAATCACTGAAACTGAAGATTTGTATTCTATGATTGGGGATGCAGACGTTGTTTATATGACTCGTATTCAGAAAGAAAGATTCTCTGATGAAGATGAATATACAAGGTGTGCAGGAGCATACAAATTACATGCAAGACATCTTGCTGATGTTAAAGCCAATATGATCATAATGCATCCATTGCCAAGAGTCGATGAAATTGACCCGTCGGTAGATTCAACCCGTCATGCTAGATATTTCGAGCAAGCATTCAATGGTGTAGTGGCTCGAATGGCTTTGTTGTGTAAATTACTTGGCGTTATAGTTCCCGAAGATGTAAATTCTGCAGGGGGTGCACTATAATGTCAAACGAACATAGTATGCGAAGAGTTACAGCAATTAGGAATGGAACTGTAATTGACCATATTCCTTGTGGACAATCTTTGACAGTACTGGAAATGCTTGGAGTGACCGGTTCAACTTCGGTTCCAGTTTCACTAGTTATGAACGTTCCATCTAAGAAAATGGGCTCTAAAGATATCATTAAAGTTGAAGACAGAGAATTAACTCAAGGTGAGTTAGACCGTTTGGCTTTAGTGGCGCCAGACGCCCATGTAGCAATTATTAGAGCGTACTCTGTTGCTGAAAAATTAACGATAAATTTAGGTGAAGAAGTGATAAATGTGGTAAAATGTGCAATGTCTAATTGTATAACCACCAATCTTAGAGAACCTTTGCCTCACAGACTGAAAGTAGTTTCAAAAGACCCTCTCGAACTTAGATGTCATTATTGTGGAAGGCCCCAAGACCTTGATGAACTGGTCAATAATGTCCTTTGATATTACTGTGACTTGTTCAAATGGCTGTTTTGAACATAATGGTGGGGCAAACCTTAGATTAAGGGAAACTGTCGTTAATTCATGGATGAAGTATTGAAAGTTGATGTTCACAGCAATCGGACCACGGCTGCAAGTATTGCTATTGTTTCGGTTGTAATTTATTTAGCCATGATAGCATTACAATCAATTCTAATGCCTTTGGCTATTGCAATTCTACTTTATTTTATAATTAAACCACCCGAGCAAATAATCTATCGGAAAGTTGGAAATCGATTTATATCCTATGGAACAGTTTTGGTTTCGGGAATACTAACCGTTTACCTAGTTTCGATATTCCTCTATGATAATCTATCTCAATTTGTTGATGAAATTCCCGAGATTACAGCCGCTTTTGAGGAAAAGAGGCAGAAATATGCAGATACAGACCTGTACGGACTTGAGGCGCTATTTTCAGATTCAGATTTAGTTTCTAATGCAGCATCGCCAGAGAATATCGAAACATTCGTACTTGCCATTTTAGGCTCTCTTGGTGGATTTTTAGGGACGATGAGCACAGTTGTAATTTTCCTACTTTTCATAGTTTTAGAAGAGCATACAATCGCTAAGAGGTTCAATTCAGCATTCCCTGATTCCTATGGTAGAGCGAAGAAAATAGTGAACCAATCTACTGATTCAATCACTGCCTATGTCGTTTCTAAAGTAACATGTAGTGCTGGACAAGCATTCGTAATGACTATCATTATCTCACCAATTGGTTTTGATTTACCAGGGTGGTTTTTATTTGGAATTCTCTGCTTTTTACTAGATTTCATACCAATTATTGGGGCCTTATTTGCTACAATACCGCCGGTAATTATTGGTTTTGTAATGCTTGAACCGGTCTCTGCTTTACTTATGCTTGCTATGTTAATTGGTAATCAACAAGTATTTGGTTCATTCATTGAGCCCAATTTATCTGGTTCCAAGATAGGAATATCTCCATTTGTTCTGCTACTTACAGTCATGCTATTTGCACAGGTTTGGGGTATAGCAGGTGCTATTATTGGCGCTCCGATAATCATTATTGTTAGACTTGTACTTGATGAAAATGAACGTACAAGGCCGATTGCTATGATGATGGCAAATGATGTTGAAGAAGAATAAATTAGCCCAAGGTATAGAAAAGTCCGCAATTACAGAGAGCCCCCTCTGTATCGACGGGTGTCGCATGGATAGCGTCTGTATCGACCCACTGAATCCCCTTTGTATCGGAAAATAAAATGCAAAGGGGTTTCGGATAAACCCCTTGCAACTTATCCGAAAACGATTACATAATCGAATTGTTCTTACAATCCATTCTGTTGGATTAAATTATGTGGGGTTTATTTTACGGTTTGCTTATATTTTCGGCGATAATTATCGCTATTAGAAAGGGATGGTGGAAATCTGCTTTTACACTGCTCTTTTGGGGATAACAACGGTACCTTCTGAATTATTATTTTTCTTAAACGTGGTTCACCTTTTTATTGCTATTCAATGGAGCCAAACTCGAATCAATTGCTACACGTTGATGCAACATGAGCAAGAATGGAATCAAAACCCACAAAACCGTCCACAGATAGATTGTCGTCTCTAAGAACTCAGGCGTCGTTGTACTCACCTCTCCCTCCACTCCGATGTAAGATTCGGCATCAACTGTCCCTGGTGCTGGAGGTTCAGCCTCAACTGCGCTTCGATTTGCTGGACGCACCATACCAATATCGTACCCGCCCCCTTCGAACTCCAAGACAAAACCGTCGATGCCAATGGAGGTCTCTGCTTCAAAATTGGAATGAGCTAGAAAAGCCTCTGAATTATCGTTTTCAGAGTACAATTCAGGATCACCTGCTGAAGTTGAAAACCAAGAAATGGGCAAGAGTATCAAAATCATAACAAAAATTGTTACGACCATTGTCATCGAAATAAATGAAAGTAAACGACGGCATAGTGTGAGCCAAAATCCACTATGTTGCTTCCAAAAATCTACGAGAAGCAAGACTAACAAAACCGCAGATACCAGCATCGACCCATAGATTAATCGATGTGTATTGGATTTTATTTCATCTGGAGTGGGTGATGAAAACGTTTCATTCCAATCCTCTTCATAGGATTCCTGATTATCGATTGATGCCGTTCCATCTCGTTCAGATTGCCAGTGATCCAAGCGCAGAGGTCCAAATAATTCGACAGAGACATCGTCTTGATCTTCTTTCATGTCAATGGTGACATTGACCGCTACTCCTTCTAAGGAGAGTGGGCCTTCTTCCACTGTTGCAGAAAGATGTCCGATAAACCAAGATTCGTCCTCAAGCGATGTATTCAACCCTTGGAGCACACTCAATTGAGCTACAAGCACAATGCAGGCGAAAATACGCCATCGAACAATGCGATGAGTCGATATCGCATCTTGGCTCATTCTTCGTCCTTTGAACGGATTGTTACAAACATTCCTGCAAGTGCAATGATTGAGACCGTCATTAGAGGCGATACGAACGGCAGCAAGCTCGACGATTCATCTTCGGTACTGTCGGTTTCTCCTTCTGTGCCCCCCGCAGGGTCCTCAGGTAGTGTCTCAGGGTCGATGCCTTCGTTGACTGCTTCAACTTCGTCAGTGTTGTGTGTTGTAACATCAACTAAGTCTGTTAATTCAGTCTGGTCTTCAATGGCTTCTGCTTCTTCTTGAGCTGCAATTCCAGTGAAGTAAGTGATTGAAAGGTCGCGTGTAGGCGTACCGTAAGCATTGCTTTCTGGACCGATGAGTGTGTACCATTGTGTACCACCTGGAGATGCAACAACTTGGAATCCAACGAATCTGTCATCCTCTGCATCAAACAGTGCGTAAGCCATACCATCTTCGTATGCGATATCGAAATCGTCTTCAAAGCTGGATAGCCGGTTCTCAAGATTAGTGCCGAAGATTTCTAAGGCATTCTCAAGTGTGGATTCACCAATCGCTTCAACAATTGTTTTCACTTTATCGCTTGGCTCCATATCTCTTGAAACAGAATCACACTCTTGCTCTTCACTGACCATGACGTTATCGTTGACTCGTGTAACTTGAACATCTATACAATATTCGCCAGGTCCATTGATTGAAGCTGTGTCGTCGCCATAGATCTGGTAATCACCAGATACAGCCTTTGATCCAGCATCTAAAGTTGTATCTTCATCATTTGTAACTGTCCAAGATACTTCATAATCTTCATCGTAATCAAGACCATAGATGGAATACTCAAACTCGATATCATCTTCTGAAGTTTCCATCATATCAATGTAAATATCGTATTGAGGACCCATTGTTTCATCCTCGCCGTTTGGGCAATCTTCCCAACCATCGTTAACACCCCATGGGCCGATATCCCATGAGTTCCCATCATCGTCAGTACACCAGAATTCTTCATCGGAGTTATCTTCACAGTCATCATAACCGTCATCCATATAATCTCTTGAGATTTCATTCAGATTGGCACAAACAAAGTAATTATCATCATCATCATCGTTTCCGATATCGTCAATCATGCTCCCAAATATTTCGTCGAAGTTTTCATTGCCTATCAATGAATCAACGATTGTTGGGTAATCTCCACTACCGACAACTGAATTTGCCCACATCATAGCCCACATTGCAGGGAATGCGATTGGTGTAGGAGACGCATAGGCTTGGTGAACTTCGAGGGTGCTTCCATCATCAATTGTGATAGTTTGAGAAGGTTCATCGAGCAATTGCATTCCACCCCCCATGAAGAAGATTTCAACTTCTCCATCGTACAAATCTGTAACAGAGTCTGTGATGGAGATATCAAAGTCACCAGCAGGAAGTCCAAGTTCTTCTGTTGGAATGCCAGTTAACTCGAAGACAACAGAGGTTGCGGTTTCGTAATGGATATTTCTCTCTGGACATTGATCAGTAACATGAATCTCTCCATCCTCATTACTGACAGATGGAGTCTCTGCGTTATCTCCACAAGACCAGTACAATTCTTCTCCTGGCTGGAGATTCACCATTTTGTTGTATAGAGGAGATGGTTCATTCATTCGAATTTCAATCAAACCATTGTTAATTTCATAAGAGGTCCCAATCTTCAATTCGACATCGAATGGTAGCGCCTCTCCGTCACCAGAAAGTTCGCCAGAAATACCAACACTGTATTCAATCATAGCATCAATATCCATTTCCATGTCCATGCCATGAAGTTCCATATTATCGTCAAAGTATTCTGTATAGAGAACATCCGCATTGAATAATTGCTCAGCATCGTATCCAATAGTCAATTCAATTCCAGCATAGGAATCATCCCATTCTGCATTGACTGCAAAGTCATCAAGGACTCCGTGGCGCACGGTTAATTCGGTGATTTTGGTTGCGAAATCAGTTGGAGTTCCATCGACATCAACTGTTGCGGTATCTCCGTCATATTGTTCGAAGACAATTGTTGTGGTTCCAGATGTAACACGACCAATCAACAAATCGATTCCTGCATCATCACCAGCGGCCATGACTTCTTGGAAGACCTCAGTTAGATCGAGTCCAATCATAGATTCAACGTCGGCGTTGAGGTTTGAGTAATCGTATTCAATTCCAAAAGCGATGGGGTCTGAATCTTCTGCAGCTACGTTAGCAGGTATAGTTGTCACAATCATCAAGCAAGTAAATAATAGAGCAATAGTTCTCTTCATGCCCCCCTCTCTATTTAGATAGTATATCAATGATATGGAGAAATGTAAACGTCAATCCGAATGCCTTTTGCTCCATTTTGACTATTCAAAGAATCAGCAATGGGCCTTTTCAGTGCCTATATTAAAGGTCACATTAGAGTTAGTTTCGGGTCGAGTTTGAATCGTACTCAAATCATTACTTGATTCATGGTAATATTCAAACTCTTCATCGCAATATGGGCACTCGAATAAACCAAAAGCATCGTCTTCCAATTCAACGTCATCCACGCAATGTGGGCATTGAACCTCGACCATAGTAAATCAGAAAATTCTTTTCAAATAAATGTTTAGCCGTCGCTTATTCAAACAAGTTCTCATATAGTACTAGCCTCACATACAAATAAGGATGAATAATGACTTCTTTTAGAATTTGTACTAATTGCTACGGTTATCGAGTTTACCCATGGATGGGTTTCATGACAGGAGATCGCTATCAATGCCAAGACTGCGAAGAGATACTAATTATGCCACTTGAGTTTGAAAACATCGAAGATTATCTTGAATTTCTCAAGGTACAGAGTCCAGAGAAATTTGCTAAAATTCAAAAGGAACTTGAAGAGTGAATCCAGTTGATGTCCTTTCGTCTAACCCTTAGGAATATATTATTTCAACCACTATGCTGTTGCATGAAAAAAGTTACTAATGCAGCATTATTGAGATGTCACTGAAATTTTGGATGCGCGACGCATTTATACATAGTCTCCTTTTGGTATGTTCATGTCAATAATAGCAGCATATAATGAAGCCTGGGATAATGGAGATGTCAACGCACTTGAAGAGATAATACATGACGAATTTGTATTTAATCCACATGTTGGTGGCTTTACAATGGGTAAATCCGATATTATGGGATTTGCAGGTGGTGATGCATCACCTACTTCGGAAGGAAATAGAATCTTATTCGAAAATGATGAAGTTGGAGTCGCCCATTCAATCGTTCACTTTGCTAATGGTTCAACTTCTGAGGCAGTACTTTCATTCATGCGCTTCAAAGATGGTAAGATTATTTCAATGGAAACAGGCGCAACACCTCTTTCTGACGACTATAAATTAGTCGGGCAGAGTGAATAAAAATTCACTTTTCCAACTCTTGCTTGACCATCTCTCGCATTTCGCAAGCTTTACACTGGTCATTTGAAGTCATTGAACCACAAACAGGACAGGATACTGGAGGGCTAGGCCGGCTCTCATGTCCACCCAACTCAACAATTTGATTTCGTAATTCCTTGATATTATCAGCCATTTTCAATAGTCCATGTCTTGTTCCTGGGACATCAGCCTCCATTTGAGCAACTAAATCTCGGTGCCTCCACCTTAGTGCGCCTCTTGCATGAGGGCATTCTTCGTGATGCATAGGTAAGTTTTTGTGAACTGCATAGAGATGAACTTCCTGCTCAGGAATCCATCTCAAAGGTACTATTCGAGGAGGTAAGCCATCTAGTGGTGTGGTTGTGTGAGGGGCTAACCTTAGTGTTCGTTCCATGTCTCCATTTGACATGTTCATGAGAACGGTTTGCGCCATATCATCAAGATTATGCCCAAGCGCCATAACATCAGCATTCACTTTTTTTGCTAAGTGATTAATGCCCTGTCTTCTAAAAACACCACAATAGGAGCATGGCATACGAGATGCATTTCGATTCGTTTCGATCATTCCAGGTATTATCTCGGCAACTTTATCCATTTCTTCAAAATCTAATTCGGGGTATGATACCGTGATAAACTCAACACCAAGACGTTGGCATAACTCTTCAGCACATATTATCGAAGGCGGCCTGTATCCTTCTATGC
>Ga0066846_10000752_pt1 | contig 15943 bp, 14 predicted proteins | sample ETNtaG_33_FD_65489 | JGI IMG/M metagenome (GOLD analysis project Ga0066846, IMG submission 65489) | Marine microbial and viral communities from oxygen minimum zone, Eastern Pacific Ocean - ETNP201310SV76 | ecosystem: Environmental > Aquatic > Marine > Oceanic | place: Pacific Ocean: Eastern... | reverse complement strand
CAATTGATTTAATTTTTCTTTTTTCGCTGCTGTTAGATATAGCTATAGAAATACCACTTTTTCCAGCTCTAGCTGTTCTGCCACTTCTGTGAACATAAACTTCAGGATCATCTGGAAGTGAATAGTTGATTATATGAGTTATATCATCAACATCTAACCCTCTAGCTGCAACATCAGTGGCTATTAATATTTGTAAAGATTTATCTCTAAATCTCTGCATTACTTCATCTCTTTGATTTTGAGAAAGATCTCCATGAATAGCGTCAGCATTATAACCTTCTGCCATAAATTTATTAGCTATATCTTTTGTATGCCTTTTTGTTCTGCAAAAAACAATTCCATAAATATTTGGATTGACGTCAGCAATTCTTTTTAGAGCTTCATATTTATTTCTAGAGCTAACATCATATATATGATGTTCAATATTTTTTGCGCTAGAATTCAATTTAGAGACAGCTATTTCCTTTGCATCTCTCATGTAATTTCTTGATATACTCTTTACTTCTTTAGACATTGTTGCTGAAAATAGCATAGTTTGTTTATTGGACGGGGTCTTGTCTAAAATAAAATCTAAATCATCTTTGAATCCCATACTTAACATCTCATCAGCTTCATCTAAAACAACTTTATTAACTATATCTAGTTTTAATATTTTACGCTTGATTAGATCTTTAGTCCTTCCGGGTGTTCCTACTATTATTTGAACACCTTTTTTAATTGATTTTATCTGTTTTTCGATATTTGTCCCACCATATACAGGCAGTACTTTAACATAATCAAGGTATTTAGAAAATGCTATTAGATCTTTAGCAATTTGAATGCATAATTCCCTAGTCGGACATAATACTATTGCTTGTACGTGCTTTATTTTTGGATCTATCTGTTGAATAATAGGCAATCCAAAAGCTGCTGTTTTCCCTGTGCCAGTTTGAGCTAATGATATTAAATCTTGACCGCTTGTTAGAAGATAAGGTATAGACTCTTTTTGAATAGGAGTGGGTGTTTCAAATCCCATTTCTTGAATAGATTTAAGTAATTCTTTATTGACACCGATATCTTTAAAATTTGCCATAATTTTGTTAAAGTGTGCAAATGTCGACTATTTAATCCAGTATTTACGAGAAGTAACTAAAGAATTATTTTTAAAGAGGGATTATTCCGATTTCTTTCTGGGTCCAGATTCAGCAATAAAGAAGCAAAGCACGCTTCATAAGAATAAAATTGTATAGATTACAAATATAGTTTTAAAAAAAATCATTTGCATTTATTGTAAATAGCTGAAAAGATAAATAATACTCCAGGCAATGCCAATGCGTCTATCATAGAAAAATCATATGGGCTGTCGTCTATTAAATTAAAGGCTCCTATACTTATTACTGTAATAACTCCGCCAATAAGCTCCCGCCTCCAAGCAATTATTTGCCCTAAACACACCCCGATTGGAAAAAACAAAAATAATGCCCCCTCTTTCATCGAAAGAACTTTGGTAAATTCATCTCCAGTCAAATGAGCAATGAAAAAGAACACTATAATTCCTATTGAGATTGCACTAGAAATTCTGGCAATCAAATAAAGAACTTTTTTCATGTTTTATGTTTCTGTTTAATATAGCGCTTTTAATAGGGTAAAAACATGATAATTATCATATTTTTTTGACTCTAATTTTTGTTTCTTAAGTTTTTTAATTTAATTCCTCTTTTCCTATGAAAAATTTGACACTTATCCTGGCTCTTTTCTTTCTTAATATTTCATTTTCACAAGACAATTTCTGTTGTACTTCACCTGATGATCCTGAATGTTGCTCACTAAATGATAATAAAGATTGTTGTGCAGAGCGACCTGATGGTCATGGTCCTATAAATTTAATGGGAGATCATATGCATAGTAAAGGAGATTTAATGTTTTCGTATCATTATATGGGAATGTTTATGGAAGGTGCTCTAACAGGTTCTGAGGAAATTTCAACAGAAACAATCTTTGAAAATTATATAAATTCTCCTGAAAAAATGAAAATGGATATGCACATTTTGAGTCTTATGTTTGCACCAAGTGATGAGATCACTCTAATGTTAATGGCAAATTATACTTCGAAATCAATGGATATATTTACAAACACTCTTGAGGTGTTTAATACGAATTCAAGTGGTTTTGGTGATATTTCTGTAATGGGATTGTATAAAATCATGTATGAACCAAAGCAAGCTGCACATTTTAATGTGGGATTCTCAATTCCAACAGGAAGTATTGATCAAAGAGACAATACACCAATGATGAATAATACTTTGCTGGGCTATTCTATGCAACTTGGTAGTGGAACCTTTGATGTAATAATTGGAGGAACATATTTTAATCAATTAGAAAATTTTTCCTGGGGAGCGCAAACACTATATAAGTCTAGAATTGGTAAGAACTCCAAACATTATACTCTTGGAGATAGAGCAGAAGCTACAATATGGAGCGCCTTTAAGGTTTCTAAAAAGTTAAGTCTTTCAACTAGTATAAACTATTATAAACTGAAGAATTTAGAAGGTTATGATTCAGATTTAAATTCAATGATGAACCCATTAGTCAACTCAATAAATTCTGGAAGAAGCCAAATAGATTTTGGTATTGGCAGTAACTATATTATTCCTTCAACAAGTTTAAATAAACTTAGACTATCTATTCAGGCTAGTTATCCTTTATATCAAAATGTTAATGGCATTCAAATGAAAAACACATGGAGCGGAGTTTTTGGCTTAAAATATTCATTTAAAAATACTCTGTAATTACTGATTTTTTTTGTTTTTATGATAATTGTCATTTTATTAAAAATGATGCTAATTTATTTTTGGTGTATTAATACTAAAAGACTTGTATTATGAAAAAATCTAAGATATCATTCACAGCTCTATTGTCAATTTTATTTGTTGCAGCATTAGCAATTATTTATATTGATTTTACTCAGGCCACTAGAGAATTTGTCACTAATTCAGATTCTGTAACTAATTCAAATACTCCTCTAGGGCAAGCAAGTGTTGTAGATAATATTTCAGATCCAAATATTTTACAAGTAGCAATGAGTTCAAAAGACCACACAACTCTTGTAACAGCTATTCAGGCTGCTCAAATTGAACATGTCTTAGTTAATGCAGGGCCATTAACTGTTTTTGCCCCAACAAATGAAGCCTTTGATTTCTTACCTAAAGGTACAATTGAAAATTTATTAGAGCCTGAAAACAAACAAGAACTAACTACAATTTTAACACAACATGCTGCTCCTGGAACATTTGATATTGAAAAACTAAGGAAGGAAGCTGCAAAAAAAAGAAAAATATATATGGCAACTGGGTCTTATTTAGAAATAACAACAAAAGGAGAACATGTTTTTGTTAATGGCTGTAAAGTTATTGCTTCTATACCAACAGTAAATGGCATTATAAATGTAATTGATAAAGTAATTATTCTATAAATATTTTTTAAAATGAGAAAAAAAACATTAGTACAATTTATATTATTGGGAATCTTAACATACTCATGTAGTAGTGATGCATCCTTAAACAAATCTAACTTTGAAACAAAAGCACTTTCTACAAAAACAATAAATAATCCAATGCAAGATAAAGGGATTGGCCCCATTACATCAGTAAAAATAAATACTGAAATTAATAAAGATCTGGCTATTCATGGAAAAACTTTATTTGAAACAAATTGTATAGCCTGTCATAAGCTAGATAAACGATTTATTGGCCCCGCAATCACAGGTATTACTAAAAGAAGATCTCCAGAATGGATAATGAATATGGTTTTGAATCCTGAGCAAATGGTTAAAGAAAACCAATTGGCAAAACAATTATTAATGGAATACATGTCGCCAATGGCAAATCAGAATCTTACAGAAAATGAAGCACGCGCTGTGCTTGAGTATTTTATTGAAATTGATAACTAAATAACACTAAATATTATGATAGATTTTAAAAACACAATTAAAGATATTAAAGATTTTATTTATATCTGGTTTGGGGAATTAATTTTTGTTGCTGGGTTAATCTTATTATTATTCTTTTTTCTTTCATGTGAAGAAACATCTAATCAAGGAGCTTTAAAGAGTGATATAGCTGAAAAAGTATATGTACCACCAGGAGAACACGATGAATTTTATGCATTAATTTCTGGTGGCTTTAGCGGTCAATTATCAGTTTATGGACTACCATCTGGAAGGCTTTTTAAAGTAATTCCTGTTTTTTCTCAAGATCCAGAAAAGGCATACGGATATAATGAAGAAACCAAGCCAATGCTTAATACTTCATATGGCTTTGTTCCCTGGGGAGATGCACACCATCCTGATATTTCACAAACTAATGGAGAACTAGACGGTAGATGGGTGTTTATAAATGAGAATAATACACCAAGAGTTGCAAGAATTGATTTAACAACTTTTGAAACCGTTGAAATTATTGAATTACCTAATTCTGCAGGGAATCATAGCTCTCCTTATGTTACGGATAACACGGAATATGTGGTTGCAGGAACGCGTTTTGGAGTGCCTGTTCCACAACGCGATATGCCAATAGATGAGTATAAAGGAAATTTTAAAGGAGCTCTTTCCTTTATAAAAGTTGATCAAGAAACCGGAGGCATGAATTTAGAGTTTCAAATAATGATGCCAGGATTTGATTATGATAAAGCTCATCCAGGGAGAGGGAAATCTCATGGATGGATGTTTTTTACTACATATAATGTAGAAGAAAGCAATACATTACTTGAAGTTAATGCCTCTCAAAGAGATAAAGATTTTATAGCTGCTGTAAACTGGAAAAAAGCAGAGGAATATATTAAATCTGGAAAGTATACAACCATGAGCACGAAATATGCTCATAATGTATATGATGAACATACTCAATCTGCGACAAGTACAATGAAAAAGGAGGTTAAAATATTAGATCCTAAGGAATGTCCTGGACTTGTTTATTTTATTCCTATGCCGAAATCTCCACATGGATGTGATGTAGACCCCTCTGGAGAATATATAGTGGGAAGCGGAAAATTGTCAGCGAATGTTACTGTGCATTCGTTTTCAAAAATGATCAAAGCAATTAGTGAAAAAAAGTTTGATGGAGAGGCTTATGGAATTCCAATAATTAATTTTGAAGATGCACTTGCAGGAGTAGTTAAGCAGCCTGGATTGGGACCTCTTCATACAGAATTTGACAATAAAGGGAATGGATATACAACATTTTTTATTTCTTCAGAGGTTGTTAAATGGAAATTAGGAACATGGGAAATTTTAGACAGAAAACCAACTTATTATTCTGTAGGACATTTAATGATCCCTGGAGGAAATTCCCAAAGTCCCTTTGGTAAGTATCTTCTTGCATTGAATAAAATTACAAAAGACAGGTATCTTCCAACTGGTCCTGAGGTATGTCACTCTGCACAGTTATATGATATATCTGGCAGTAAAATGGAATTGTTATTAGATTTTCCTACCATAGGAGAGCCTCATTATGCTGCTGGAATTCCAGCAAGTTTAATCAAAGAAAAATCTAAAAAAATATACAAATTAGAAGAGAACCATCACCCTTATGTTACAAGAAGTCCAAAGGATGCAAAAGTTGTTCGAAATGGAAATGAAGTTCATGTATATATGACCATGATAAGATCTCATTTTGCGCCTGATAATATAGAAGGGGTTAAAGAAGGTGACAAGGTCTATTTTCATGTAACAAATCTTGAGCAGGATTATGATGTTCCTCACGGGGTCGCTATGATTGGTGCAAACACTTCAGAATTACTAATTATGCCAGGGCAAACAGAAACCTTTATTTGGGATGCTAATCAAGAGGGGGTATGGCCATTTTATTGTACAGATTTTTGTTCAGCCCTTCATCAAGAAATGCAAGGATATGTTAGGGTGTCACCTAAAAGTAGTAACATAAAATTAAATTGGTCTTTAGACGGAGAATAATAATAAACAAATAAGTTATGATTGGAATTAACGAAAAATTTCCAGAATTCAAGCTTTTAGGAGTAGATGGAAATGAAATATTAGAAATAAGTAGTCAAGATTATAAACAATGGAAGGTAATTTATTTCTACCCAAAGGATTTCACTTTTATTTGTCCTACTGAAATTACAAGCATGGACAAGTTAAATAGTGAGGCTAAAGTTTTCGGAATAAGTGGAGACAATGAATATTGCAAATTAGCCTGGAAAAAAGAGAATGAAGGATTGCGTTTTATTAAGCATCCACTCTTGGCTGATTCTGGTTTAAAATTATCAAGAGAAATTGGAGTAGTAGATCAAGAAAATGGAGTTTGTTTACGAGCTACTTTTATTATTGATGAAAATAATATTATAAGACATGTTTCTTGTAATGATTTAGATACAGGACGAAGTGTTGATGAAATATTACGCACACTACAGGCCTTGAAGACAGGCGGGCTTACTGGCTGTCAATGGGCTCCTGGAGATAAATTTGTGGGATAAAAAATGAATTTAGTATATCTTTTAATTTGTTGTTTTGATAAGTGCTATGGTGTGGTTAGCATAGCACATTATAGAGGTAGGTGTTTTTTAAAGATGCCTGCCTCTAATTAAAAAAAGAAAAAATGGAAAAATCAAAATTATATATGAGCTTAGGAATGATAATGTTTTTTGTAATATATTTTGTTCCAATATGGACTGTCACATTAGAAGCTCCACAATATCCTGAACCTATTGGTCTGAATATTTGGATTAATAAAATTAGCGATATGAATCCAAATGATTTAAAGAATATAAACCTAATGAATCATTATATAGGAATGGATGAAATCCCAGAACATATTCCTGAATTTGATTTTCTTCCATTAATCTTAGGAAGTATGATTATTCTTGGGTTTATATTTATTTATTTCAATAATAAAAAACTATATGCTTTTTGGTTTATTCTAATGACTGTTTTAGGTATGCTAGGGATCTATGATTTCTGGCTCTGGGGACATGAGTATGGTCATAATTTAGATCCTAATGCTGCAATAAAATTTGTAGATGAATTTGGGAATCCTTTAGCCTACCAACCCCCAGTAATTGGCAAAAAAACTATTTTAAATTTTGTAGCAATCTCCAAACCAAACATCGGAGCTATTCTAATTATAATTGGAATGCTTATGGTTTCTCTTTCAGTTTATGTAAAAAAAGGAGAAAAAATTTTCTATAACCAGAAGATAAAAATAAAAAATAAAATTATTGCTGCAAGATTATCCTACACGCTATTAATACTACCATTAATGTATTCTTGCAGTGTTAATGCACAAAAGGTAAATTATGGTGAGGACCTTTGTTATAATTGTAAGATGCACATTGTCGATACTCAGCATGCTGCTCAAATTATAACCAAAAAGGGGAAAAAATTTCTTTTTGATTCTATTGAATGCATGCTCAATGAAATGTCAAATATGGATTTGAGTAAAAACAAATTGTATCTAGCAAACACATATTATGGAAAAGAAACATTTTTTGATGTAAATAATCTAACCTTTTTAATATCTAAAAAAATTCCAAGCCCAATGGGGGGTAATTTAACCGCATTTAAAAATCTTGATGATGCTCTTAATATAATGAAGGATATGGGTGGTGAAAATTATAATTGGAAAGAAATAAAAAAGAAATATAATATTATACAATAATAACATTTGAAATGAAATCATTACTAACCACTATTATTTGTTTATTCTCTATCAATATTATATACTCATCCGTAATAATTGTCTGTAACAAGTGTGATATATCTGATATATCAATAGCCATTGATAAAGCTAAAAACCACGATACTATAATTATCAAAAAAGGAACTTATTATGAATTTGATATAGAAATTAATAAGCCCATAAAAATTATTGGAGAAAATTCAATAATTGATGTTGAGTTTAATGGAGGAGGATTTAATATAAAATCTGACAGTGTATATTTATCTAATTTAAAAATCAATAATATTAAAAGATCATATACGAAGGATATTGCTGGTATTGTGGCTTATAAATCAGACCATTTTGTAATAGAAAATATTGAATTTAATAATCCCTTTTTTGCAATATTCTTGCAAAAATCTAGGAATGGTATAATACGGAATAATATAATAAAAGGAGTCAATAATGATGTATTAAATTCTGGAAATGGGATACATCTATGGGATTCAAAAAATATAGAAATTGAAAACAACAAAATAATTAATATGCGGGATGGTATATATCTAGAGTTTGTTAGTGCTGCTAGCATAAATAATAATATAAGTGAGAAAAATTTGCGATATGGACTTCATTTTATGTTTTCAAACGAAAACAAATATTCTAATAATATTTTTATAAATAATGCGGCTGGTGTAGCAGTAATGTTTTCTAAAAATATTATAATTCACAGTAATAGATTTGAGAATAATTGGGGCTCTTCTTCTTACGGCCTTTTATTAAAAGAAATTTATGATGCTAAAATTGAAAACAATTATTTTTATCAAAATACCATTGGAATAGCTGTTGAGGGATCAAACAGGATCAACTATAATCATAATATTTTTAAACAAAACGGTTGGGCTACAAAAATTTCTGGGGGGTGTTATGAAAATATTTTTACAGATAACGATTATCTAAATAATACCTTTGATCTTTCATATAAAGGACGAGAAAATGATAATGTATTCTCGGGAAATTATTGGAGCAATTATGTTGGTTATGATTTAAATCATGACGGTATAGGTGATGTCGCATTTATGCCAATTAAATTATTTTCTTATATAGTAAATTCAGTTCCTGAAGCAATAACACTTCATAGAAGTTTATTTGTTGAATTAATAAACTTTTCAGAAAAAGTAGCTCCAATATTTACACCCAAATACATAATGGATAAGGAGCCAAAAATAAAACCAATAAATTATGTTATCAATTACTAATCTTAATAAGAGTTTTGGAAAATTAGAAGTTCTTCAAGGAATTAATATAAATATTGTTAAGCAAGGCATATTTGCAATATTAGGCCCAAATGGTTCAGGGAAAACAACATTAATTAAGACAATATTAGGCTTGGTTATTCCTGATTTTGGCTCGATAACTATAAATGATAAGGAAATCATTAACAGATGGGCTTATAGATCAGAGATTTCATATTTACCTCAAATTGCGAACTTTCCCAGTAATTTAACGGTTATAGAAATAATTAATCTGATTAAAAATATACGGCCAAACACAAAATTGGACAAGGACCTTATTGATTTATTTAATATTAAAGAGTCAATGAATAAAAAACTAGTAGATCTTTCTGGTGGAACAAAACAAAAAGTAAACATTGTTCTCACCTTTATGTCTGACTCACCAATTATTATTTTAGATGAACCTACAGCAGGATTAGATCCAATATCTTTAATAAAGTTAAAAGATCTGCTTATAAGAGAGAAAGAAAAAGGAAAAACTATAATAGTTACTTCTCACATAATGAGTTTTATTGAAGAGATATCTCATGATATTTTCTTTCTTCTAGATGGAAAAATTTTCTTCAATGGAACAATAGAAGATTTGAAAGTAAGAACAAATGAAAGCACTTTAGAACGTGCCATTGCCAATCTATTAAAATAATAGAAATGTATAAAATATTAAGATATAGTTTTTATGATTTAATTAGAAGTAAATGGTGTTATATATATTTTGGTTTTTACTTTATATTAAGTTCAAGTCTGCTGTTTTTAAATAATAGTTTAGCAAAATCAATTATTACTTTAATGAATGTCATAGTTGTGCTGACTCCTCTTATAGGATCTATTTTTGGAGCTATGTACTACTATAGTTCTAAAGAATTTGTTGAATTATTATTAGCTCAACCCATAAAAAGAAATACAGTTTTTTTAGGACAATATATAGGGCTTTCATTATCTCTATCAGTAAGCTTATTGTTAGGGCTTTCTATACCTTTTATTGTTTATGGAATGCTAATTTCTCCAGAAATAACAAATTTTATTTCAGTAATAATCATTGGAGTATTGTTGACATTTATTTTTACGGCTATTTCATACTATATAGCTCTTTCAAATGATGATAATATAAAAGGGATTGGCATAGCCATTCTTTTTTGGTTATTTATGGCAGTAATTTATGATGGCATTTTTCTTATATGCTTATTGACATTAAAAGAATATCCTCTAGAAAATTTCTCATTATTTTCAGTCTTGATAAATCCAATAGATTTATCAAGGATCTTAATCATTCTTAAATTAGATATTTCTGCACTTTTGGGGTATACTGGAGCTGTTTTTCAAGGATTTTTTGGTAGAAAAATGAGCATATTAATTATTGGCTCTGTATTAATGTTATGGACAATTATACCAATAATTATGATTAATATTAAAAGCAAAAGAAAAGATTTTTAATTTCTTTTTTATAAATCATTAAATTTTATATAAGCTAAAAAAGAGTTAAAATATGATATACGTCATATTTTAACTATAATATATTAACAACCTTTGTCTTATGATTATAATTCAAGTGTAGATGAAGGTTTTATTTCCATCATGGATTAGAGTTTCTCTTCTATTTATAATTCTAATTGGATTATTTGAATTACTATTTGGATCAGGAACAAAAATAGTTTTTTTAGAAAAACCTATTATTCTCTTATTTTTAATTTTATTCTTTTTACTTATAATAGCTTTTGAATTAGTCTTAGGATGCATTAGGGCTATTCTTGACCAATCAGGAATCAAAGGAGTTTCTTCTAATCATAACAAAATAAAAGCTTATTTAGACCCTAAATGGGCATATTCTTCAATAATAGGCATTATTTGTTTTGGATCATTTTTTGGTGGAGATTATTTTTTTGATTCTAACTATTCCTTGAAAAAAATTATAGAAAATCATCAAAAAAATAATTTTTCCAATATTGAAATTTTAACAAGTTTAAATGATCTTGAAAATGGTAGAAATATATATGAGACAAACTGTTCTGTATGCCATGCTAATGATGGAGGCGGAGGTATTGGTCCCAATTTTACGGACAGTTATTGGATACAAGGCGGTGGGATAAAAAATATCGTGAAGACAATAACTTTGGGCGGAAGAGAGGGTAAAGGGATGATCGCATGGAATGAGATTTTAACCCCATTAGAAATTAGCCAGGTAGCAAGCTATATAGTTCGTTTTGAAGGTAATAACTCAGTTAAGCCTAAAGCTGCTGAAGGTGCCTTGTGGACTAATTAGTTAAAATAATTTTGCTTTTATTACCGAAAATAAATTCCGGTTTTATGATAAATGTCATATTAATTTTTTTTCAATTTTTGTTCTTTTGATTATAATAATAATTGACTATGAAACTAAGCTCTTATCAAAGAAAAGACCAATATTTGTTTAATATAATAGCAGGTTTTGTTATTTCAGTAATAGTTGCTGGATGTTCAACATATTATATAGCTCAGCATCTAGATTATTTTGTTCTTAGACTTATGTTAACTGCTATTCCTATTGCTATTTTATTGGTTTGCATATTATCTGTTCAGCCCCCCAAAACAATATACTATGCTACAATTCTATCACTTACAGCAAGTTTTTTATCAATACTAATTAATTTTTAAAATGAATATAAAACAGCTGTATACTCCCTGTCTTTCTGAGGCTACTTATTATATTAGCTCAAATGGAGAGGCTGCAATTATTGATCCCCTTAGAGAGACTAAGCCTTATATAAATCTTTTACAATCTGACAATACTAATCTCAAATATATATTTCTTACTCATTTTCATGCAGACTTTGTTTCAGGTCATGTTGATTTGGCAAAAGAAACTGGAGCAAAAATAATTTATGGCCCTACTGCTATGGCAAATTTTGATTTTCAACAAGGTGTAGATGGAGAAGTTTTTAAGCTTGGAAAACTAGAAATTAAATTAATTCATACTCCTGGGCATACACTTGAATCAATATGCCTTTTGCTTTTTGATGAGTCTATGAAGGAGCATTGTTTGTTTTCAGGAGATACAGTTTTTATTGGTGATGTAGGAAGACCAGATCTTGCTGCTACAGATGAATTAACTAAGGAAGATTTAGCAAAGCTCTTGTATCGCTCCATACATACTAAAATACTTCCTCTCCCTGATAACATAATTATCTATCCAAATCATGGAAAGGGTTCCGTATGTGGAAAACACATGAGTGAAAAAACCTTTGATACGTTATTAGGTCAAAAGCAAACAAACTATGCGTTAAACCCGAAATTAACTGAAGAAGATTTTGTAGAAAGAGTTTTGGAAGGTCTTCTTGCTCCACCACAATATTTCCCTAAGAATGTGCAAATGAATAAACAAATAAATAAAAACATAAATGAGATAATTTCAAAAGGCTTAACCCCATTAACCATTACCCAATTTCTTAGATTTAGCAGCTGTGAAAATATATTGCTATTAGATGTTCGTTCCGCAAAAGAATTTGCTGATGGACATATACCAGGATCAATTTTTATAGGTTTAGAAGGTCCTTTTGCCCCACTAGTTGGAGCACTAATTCCTGATTTGAATCAAAAAATAGTACTAGTTTCTCCGAAAGCCAGAGAACTTGAAGCCATAACACGGTTATCAAGAGTTGGTTATGATAATGTAATTGGATATATAGAAGATGCTTCAAAATATTGGGAAAATAAGGGATGGAAATTAGAAAAGTTAAATACAATTAAAGCAACCTCAAAAATTTTATTACAAAATCCTTATTTTATCGATGTTAGAGAAAAAACAAAGTATGAAGTAAGCCATGCAAAACACTCTGAAAATATTCCAATCAAGTTTATAAGAAATAATAATTTAAATCCTAATATAAGATACTACGTGTATTGTAACAAGGGATATCTTTCAACAATTGCAATTTCAATATTTAAAAAACTTGGAATTAATAATCTAGTAAATGTAATTGGTGGATTTGAAGAAATTAAAAAAAGCTTTGTTCCAGTTTATAAAAAAGACTGCTCTTGTACTCAATGCAACTGTAAAAAACTTGCAGAACTAAATTAAAACGCTTAAATATTAACAATTTTTTCTAGTTTATTTAACTCTAGAATTTTAATTTTTTTTCCTTTAATCGAAATGTACTTTTTATTTTTTAATTCAGATAAAATACGAATTGCAGATTCTGTAGCTGTACCAACAATATTTGCATAATCCTCTCTAGATAATTCGATCATTAACATTCCGTCTTTGTCATTTCCAAAAGAATTATTAATATGTAATAAAAGTTCGATTATACGTTTTTTTACAGATTTTTGAGCAATATCTACAATTGTATTATTTGAGGTTTTTAGTTCATCTGCCATTGAGTGTAATAATTCCTTAGCAAAATATCCATTTTTCATTATGTCTGAATTTATTTCTTTTTGTGGAATAAAACACACCTGAGTATCAGTTATAGCTGTAGCACTTAAATTAGTTCTTTCTTGAGCAAATAAGGAGCGCTGTCCCATTAAGTCTCCCTTTATGATAAGCTTTACAATATGACCTTTCCCATTTACTCCTAATTTTGATAATTTCACTACTCCATCTCGTACACAATAAATGCCATTTAATTTTTCTCCTTCTTCAAATATTTTTTTTCCTTTATGAAAAAGCTGTGTTTCTTTAAATTTGCTGATTCTAGCCAATTCTTCTGGATTCAATACATTTAATGCATTGCATTTTCTTACTATACAAAATTCACATTTACTCATGGTAATTAATTATACAAAAATAAAACAACAATTTATTAATTATTATAGGTTATTACAATATTTTATTTTTTAATAATTTTTTGAGTATATGAATTATTGATTTGCATGAAGTATATACCAGCATTTAATTCAGATATATTTAGTTCTTGTAAGAAATAATTCTTTAGTTCAATTACTATCCTCCCATTAATGTCAAAGATTATTAAATCTAATGGCTCTGTATAGTTATTAAATATGATTAATCCATCTGTAGGATTAGGATATATTTTTAGATTTGATAAATCAATCTCATCAACACCTAGCGTACTAGAAACTGATAAAACAAATGCTCCATTATTTGCACTATATCCTTCAACCATTATATAATAAGTTGTTGTTCCATCTGATGTAAAAGTGATTTCTGACTGTAAACCACAAGCATCATCGTTATAAACAATTTGATCACCCGTACATGAGTCAAATATTCTAATTAACGTATCATATGAAGAGCCGCATAAAGAAACTGTTATTTGATCGCTATCCCCATTTCCAGTATATGAATACCATAAGTCATTAGAAGGATTATTACCAGAATCTGTTGCATCACTAGTATCGCCCGAAATTTCCTGACCTGCTACAAGTGGTAATGCTCCTGTACATTCATCATTACAAACATTGGTTACAACATATGTCTGATTACAATTTGGATCATCTCCCTCTACAGTAATTACATGAGCATCAGCTCCTGTATATGGACCAAATGTTAATACTCCAGTAGTTTGAGCATACTGTACATTTCCTAGGTCATCTGTCATTGTTAATAATGTAGAGGAGCCCATATCAGTTACATTAAGCTCTACAGAAAATTGATCTTCATTACAATCTACATTCGTAACTTCAATAACAGGATCTGTACATGTATTCTCAGTAATTACAAGATCATATCCAACACTCTGAGGAGAAGCCCATGTAGAAATTACAAAATAGTAAGTAGTCCCTACATAAACATTCATATCAAATACTCTCTCATTACTACTAGATTCTCCTATTCCAGCAACACATTCTACTCCTATATCATCACAAGAGTCATAAACAAATATTCCTGAATATGTAGCATCTGGAGACATAGATACATTAATTGATGTATCGCTTGTTGCAGTATATGCATACACTACGTCATCACCATTAAGATAATAAGCAGCAGATTCATTACAGTTTTCTCCAGCACTACCCTCATAATCATCTTGATAATTAGCTGTGGTATCTGTAGTACTATAAGGTAAAGTATCTATTACAATAGGATCTGTACATACTCCTCCAACTGGTGGAATCATAAAGTAAACTCCATATAGAGGTGTCCATTCACTATAATTGTCAGTGCCACAAACAGCTCTAACATAAAAATCATATTCACCCCCTTGAGTTAATCCATCTAAGGTTACAGAGTTTGTACTAACTGCTGTACCACTTCCAGTTGGATCAGGATCTCCTGAAGCTTGTAATACATACTCCCATTCTGTTTCACCAGTTGCTCCTGCTTCCCAAGAAGCATCAGCAGAAGAAGAAGTAAGATTAGATATTGCAACATTTAAAGGAGTGTCACAAGTAGGATTTACCTCAACTACAACAGCATCCAACATCATATAATAACCATCACCGTCAGTTGGAGGCACATGGAATGCAATATAATGCGCCCCAGTATATGCTGAAAGATCAATTGAAACCTCAGTCCATGAATCACCAGCTGCATATTCTGTAAGCTCGCTAACAACAATTGTAAAATCTTCAGCATCATACCCTGTGCTAGACATTAAAACTTCCATACTATTTGTATCATCTTCATCCCAAGATTTAGCAGCAAATTTTAATCTATCGTTTCCTGTAAGGTTTAATCTAGGAGTAATTAAATAATCATCATTTTTTCCTTGATTATAATTTGTGTAAAGTGAAGCTCCCTGATCTCCTTCAAAAGCAAAACTTCCACCAGAACCTGTAACCCAAGAAGCATTATTTGGTGCTTCAGCTGGAGATAAATCAAGTATTGTCCAGCAAATTTCAGTCTCAGAAGGTGCTGGAGTAACAGAATTAAACCCTTCTAAAAAAGGAAGTTCAAAAAGGTCAGCACAGGCAGTTTTAAAATAACCTGCTACCCAACCACTATTCTCACCTGAACAAATATTTCTAACATAAAATGCGTAGTCAGTAACTTCAGTTAATCCTGAAAGACTTGCCGATGTACTACTAACTACTGTTCCTGTATCAGATTCCCCTGGAGTATCATCA
>Ga0066846_10000751_pt1 | contig 15946 bp, 11 predicted proteins | sample ETNtaG_33_FD_65489 | JGI IMG/M metagenome (GOLD analysis project Ga0066846, IMG submission 65489) | Marine microbial and viral communities from oxygen minimum zone, Eastern Pacific Ocean - ETNP201310SV76 | ecosystem: Environmental > Aquatic > Marine > Oceanic | place: Pacific Ocean: Eastern... | reverse complement strand
AGTGAGCAATAGGTCGTAAGGAGCGGGGTGTTCGGGAGCAGGTGGCGAGGTGCTGACCAGTGAGAGGTCGTCGATAGTCGGGCCGACCTCGGAGATCGGGCTATCTGGATCCGAAGAAATGACCGAGTCGCGAACCGCATCGATCCTTGCATCCGCCAGAGGCGAGACCGAGTTTGAGCCGAGGAAAGAATCCCTCTCATATAGCATCTCGTTGAGTTCCTCGAGGATCCCGAAGTCGCTAGATTCGAATCTCGGCTCCCCATTGACACTAGCGAGGGGAAGCAATAACGGGGCGACGAAGATTACTGCTAGGAATAGGGTGACCTTTGCCGAACCTCGGGGTTCTTCCCTTGGATGTGGTTCTCGGTCCATTCTAAGCCGCACCTCTTAGAGGTGCGCTATAGGGTATTGCCCTGCTTGAACCTCTGAATATCACGGTTTCAGACAGGTTGGTTGATTCCGACCATCTCCTCTGAGCCACAATGAGGGCAGTTGGTGTAGGCTGCATCAAGACCCTCTGGGAGCGTGACCTCGAATGCTCTGGAGCACTTGCTGCAAGTCGACCTAACTGTAGTTCCTGCAGGGGGTTCGGAATTTACTTGCTCCGGAGTCGACTGGAGATCCCCAAGTAGGGAGTCTCCCAAGTCCACTGAGACCCTGGTGTCCTCTCGGGCTGATGGTGTTGAGTCAAGCAAATCGAACATCTCACCCCCTGGTAATGGGCTTGGAGTTACGTCTTGGGGTGGTTTGAACGAAGTAGCCTCGTCCCTGCCCCACATCTGGGCTTGCATCTGGGGAGAGGGGGGTTGTTCGGGTAGGTCATCTTCCTCCTCGCCATCGGGGAATTCAGACATTCTGCGACTCACTGCAGAATTGTACAAGAAGAAAGATGCCACTGAGATTATGATCAGGAGGATTATCGCAATGGCTGCGATTATCTGCCAGCCGGGACTTCCGCTGACTTCGCTTTCCTTTACGATGACGAGAATGTCCGCATAGGAGGCGAGGCCGGCATCGTTCTCAACTCTGCATACCACATTTGTTGGCCCCTCTGAGTTGAATTCGTAGACTACCAATGGTCCACTGAACTGAGCTTCGTCGTCAGTTCCCTGTCCAATTGTCCAAGTGTAATCGAGCCCCTCCGACTGGTTATCCTGTGCGAAAATCTGCAGGATTGTGGGGTCTCCGTAGTTTACTTCGATCTGTGCCTCGTACTGTGATATCTCAGGAGCAGTGACATCGATGAAATTCACTTGAGCGTCTTTCTGGGTGGTCATTCCGGACCTGTCCCTAACAATCAGAGAAATCACATGCTGACCTGGGGAGTAGTCGTTTGAGACCTGAAGGAGTAAAGTCGAAGTTGGGTCTGTGAGGGAGTAGTTGGAGAGTATTGTTTCCCCATCCATCATCCAGTCTAGGCTTTCTACCCCCCAATTGTCAGTGAACGTAGCACTGATGGACAGTTGCTCTCCGAAGCCCTTCGTCACCTCTCCTAAGACGCCAAGGGAAACCACAGGGGCGGACATGTCACTCACCCTTACCGTCCTATTGACGCCTTTGCCCCTAGAATCAACTGATACTACTGATAGACGAACAGTGTAGTTCCCGGGCTCTTCCCAATGGTGATCCATTGAAACCCCACTACCGTCATTGACGCCATCCCCGTCGATGTCCCAATAATATCCAGAGTCGGGGATCTGACCGGATTTGTTTGGCGTCCCAGATGCAGAGAGAGTCACCTGAGCACCGACGTCGACGGAATCGAGATCAGTTTCGCTGGAGATGGAAGGATCCAGCACTGGCGTGAGAGTAACGGTCACCGTCACGGCAGCGTTGGAGGATCCTGCTCCGCCCCCTCCGGGTCCCGGGCGATTATCCACCACGATGTACAGGTCTTCTCCCTCAGTGTCACTAGCCTCCCATAGGATGGTACGTTCGTTGGACACCAATAGCATGTCAGCTGAGATGATCCTTAGAGAAGAAGACCAATTTGAGACTGGTGAGTAGTAAGAGAATGCGGTCTCGGTCATAATGAAAATATCCGGTTCGCCCTCCATGGTTCTAGCATGAATCTCCACGTACGTTCCCTCGTCCACAGTGAAGGGGCCGTGGACGATTGAATAGTCACCGGGACCCACCCTGTGAATTGAATCGGAGAGAGTAAATTGCTGAGGTGTGATTAGTCCCCCGTCAAGTGTTACTTCGGAAGACTGCCCTCCTTGCGAACCCTCTCCTGTGTCTTGGGGATGTGCCAGATTGTCAATCACGAGGTACCACCTTGTAGAGTCGCGATCGGATGGGACCGTCCAATGCCATTCGCCTACTCCTGAGAACGACTCGAACACTGACTCGCCAATCCAAACTGAATCAATCCGGTAAGATTGTTCGTTCTGATAAACTGAGACCGTGTTCGAAGGGAAGAGAAGGATGTCAACCTCAGAATCGGATGATATCTCGAAGAACAGGGATTCTCCCGGGATGAGAATTCCCAAATCGACTCTCAGACACGTCTGGTCGGTCATACTCCAGTTCCCAGGTAGGGAATCTAGACTCGAGTTTGAGCAGGAGATCACTCCCTTGGTGGTCGTTGCGCCAACTGAAGCCGTGGTTGTCAGAAGGAGCGAGATTACGAAAACACAGACTAGGCGCATCGTTCGGCCGTTCGCCCTTTCCTTTTGAACGGTATCGCAATCGCGTTCGGTTGTTGAATCTAGAGATTCCGAGGAATGGGGGTCTGAGGGAACCAACGCAACAGAACTACGTCGCCGACCGACCTGACCCAGTTCCATGGCACAGCGACGTGCGTGCGTCCCTCGACCAATGCATCGGGCGGGTCTGAAACGAAGATGTGGGTGCATGACCAGCTGTTCACGTCAATCACCGTATCATGGACCGTACCCAGCAGTCGTCCGTCGGGAATTATTACCGGTAATCCCCTGATTTCCGATACGTGACGGTCCGCCATAGCGGGATGCCATTCATCATTCGGCATCAATCTGACGGAATGCGGGGTTACTTTCCTCGGTTCTTGTTCGCCTTGAGGCTAGGTCGGAGCTTCTCTGCTCCCTTGCCCTTGTTCAAAAGGCCCCTTCCTCTCTTTCCTGCTCCGGTCTTGCCCCTGAAGGCTCGGCCTCGGTGGCTTGAACCGCTGGAAACCCATCCCAGATCCTTGTCAGCCTTGATCGCGGGATGCTCTGGATCGAGCATTATCACCTCATAGAACTTGTTCTTGCCGTCTTCTCCGACCCAATACGAGTTGAGGACCTCTAGGTTCGGATACCTTCTCGCAGATCTCTCCTCGGCTATTCTCTGAATCGACTTAGCCATGGTGATCTTCTTGATTCCAGCCTTGGAAGGCTTCCTCTTCATGTGGATCTTGCCCTTCCTCAGACCACCACGTCGGACTCTGGTCCGTACTACGACGACTCCTTGCTTTGCCTTGTAGCCAACCCTCCTAGCTGCATCTATGCGAGTGGGCTTATTGATTCGAGAGAAGACGGGGTCCTTCCTCCAAGAAGCCATCCTTTCGATTCGGTACCTGGACGGGAGGCCATCCTTGGGCTGCTTCCAGACTTCACCTACGTGCTTGTGCAAACCCATCCTTAGACCTCTAGCGGCCCGCCGACCTAGAACTCATTTATGAGCCTGCTTGCATGATTGTGAAACGATGAGTGACCATTTGGATGGAGTTATCCTAATTGAGATTGGATCTCTGAGGGATCACGAGGAGGTCATTCCGGACAACTTGGAGAAGAGGACTTCCAAGCTTCTCGAAAAGGGATTCTACAAGCCAATCATTGTCGATAGGGGCTCACTTGTCATCTTGGATGGGCATCATAAATGGACGGCTGCGAGGCTACTGGGACTCGAAAGAGTTCCAGTAATGATGGTCGACTACCTATTGGATGAATCTGTAATTGTTGGTGTCTGGCCTGACTGCGGACGGGAATCAATAACCAAGGATGAAGTTCTGGAGATGGGTTTCTCGGAGGGGGTTTTCCCTCCAAAGACCAGTCGGCACGTGTTCCCATTCAATATTCCAGAGATTCGAATCCCGCTCGAAGATCTGAGGGATTAGTGGTCCGCGCTCCCGGACTTGAACCGGAGTTAGGTACCCGATGACCTGATTAGGCTTCTAAGGAAGCTCACAGCCAAATGCCAGGAGAAGGACGAGTCTGGTTAGGGGGCTTTCTATCAACGCTCGCGGGAGGGATTACGACCATCTGTTTCGCAAGGGATACCTTGGCAATAATGGGGAATCACACCATGATCAAGGTAACCATACATGGTAACCATGGTTGTCTTACACCTCAAGGTTCGGATATTGCGAACAACCATGGCGAAAGAAACGAGGTGATTCTTTGATTCGTGGCCTCTGTTCAGACGCTGAGGTTGTGCTGCCTCTGCCGCCTTGACCTTAGCCTCCCGAGAACAAAACTTGTCTCGAAAGCGAGAACCAAGGCACAGAGTTGGAAAATGCAGAAGACGATGTTCCATGTCAGGCTGAAGACCAACCTTGGGTAGGGAGGTGCGTAGGCCAGCGTCGCGAAGCACCCCACGAGTTGTAGCGAGAGCGCGATGGAGTACGGGCGGAGTGACAGGCCCCTCTCCAGCATCTTCATCGACGTGAGAGTAGAGGAGAGGAGCAGAGGGATGAAGATAAGCGCGGCCATCCACACCGTCGGTGGGTCCTCCCTGAATCCCAAGTAGCCGCCTCTGACGATGAGCCTGCCCGGGTCGAGCTCTCTGGGATGCGGAAGGCCCCAAGCTTCCAAGCCGTTGACCTGTCCTAGCATCGTCCACCACAGTGTCCAGATCGCTAGTGGGAGGACAGCGGCTGCTATGAACGGTCTCGCATTTCCGAGTGAGTGTTCACCCTTTGTGACCCATTCCAGCTTGGTCCTCAAAAGACCATCGACGGAGGATATGATGAGCAAGGTCACGGCCGCGGACCATGCCCCCCAAGTAAGCACCAATAGCCCGCCGAGGGCAATCGTGTCAAGTTCCTTGGGAAGAGAATTGAGCCGCGATATTGCTTCTGCCCTTCCCGCTCTCACTGCCAGTCCTAGAATCCCTAGAGTTGATATTGCCAACAGGGCGATAATGTCGAGGAGGGAGTCTCCTACCCAGCTCACCACTAGCATGGATATGAGCCATAGCGAGGAAAACACCCCGCTCAAGAGGAAGTCACGGGGTCTGCTAAGGTAGCAATACAGCATCCCCGATAATGGAAGTATTAGCACGCTGAACAGCAACTTGGAGGCTGTGTCCGGCCAACCGTACTGGACGACATTGAGAACCCAATGGGACCCCACCAGTCGCTCATGTACCCCGATCAACCCGAAGACCGCTAGAATGCCAAGGGTCCGTGAAGATGTCTTCTCCAACCTACTGGCCCTATTGCCATCGGAGTGGAGTTTTTCCCGCAGGATAATGATTGCCAGCGGTGCTAGCGAGAACCAGAATCTCAGGCCACTGAAGCTCAGAGCCAGTGAGGATGCCAACCAGGGCCACCAGTCGGGCGTATTTCTTGATTTGCTGTCTGGCCGCTTTTGTGCCTCCGGTCTCCCAAGAGACCACCAAACCACCCAGATACATGACGCTGCTCCAATTATCCTCGGGGTAGCCGTGACATAGCCAATCATGGCTTGGCTGAGAATCATCGCCACCAGTGCGCAAATGAACAACGCTACGACTCTTCTTTCCTCGATGCTGCTCATTCTTGTTCCGCCCACAAGCAGTATCGCAGTCGATGCCAGAACCATCCAAACGCTAACGGAAATCAAGAGGTCTACCAGCCTGGTGAACTCTGCGTCAATCGGTATTTTCTCCCACTCGATGATTACAGGGGAAATGCTCGAGGTAGCCGGTCTGCCTATGCTCTGGAGAAAAATCTGTCTTTCGTAGGCGGCCTCCCAGTTCCATTGTTCGAGTTCTCCCTTCTCAGACGCAGACAAGTCCAAGATATCCAGAGGTATTCTCCCATGGAGTTGAGCGGGGAACGGAAGATCCAGAACAGCTATCGTCAGTGCTGGGATATCTCTCTGGTGACCTGATGTGTGGGTTCCTGGTTTGATACCCGGACCCCAGACGAGTGCTGCCACCTCCCTCGTGACCTCTTGCGAGGATCCATGTGTTCCCAGTTTTGTCATGCCGTGGTCGGCGGTAACGACGATGGTCCAGTTTTCTGGCACTAAATCTAGGACGTCGTCTACAACCCTGTCGATGTCTGTTATTTTCTCCGAGTACTTCTCACCGATGGTCCCCCATCGATGTCCGACCTTGTCAGGTCCTGAGAAGTGCGCACCTATCACGTTGTATGTCCCATTCTCCAACCAATCGCTCAGTAACTCGGAGGTTTCTCTGTCCCCTTCGTAGAAGTCCGAGTGCCCCTGGAATGTATCCACAAAATCCAGTTCTTCCATATCCCCGTACATGTTTCCAAACACGTAGCTCCCGATCATTCCCACTTTGTATCGGGATTCTAAGTTCCATTCCCCTACTCCTGATGCCAGTGTCCAAGGGTCATTCCCTCCAGGGTGTTCCAAATTGAAGTTTCTCAATCCGTCGCTGGGGGAATTAGGGACTCCATTCATGATTTCTGAGACGCATGTTGCGGACAGAGTCAGAGGGCCAGTTCTGAGATGTAGAGTGGCCCCCCTCTCCCTCCTGGAGTTCAGCAATGGCATGCTCTCGTTGTCCAGCATCCACCCCTCGCCAATACCGTCCAGAATTACCAGGAGAAAACCCTCACTGAGAGGGTCATGGGATTCTGGCGGTTGTACAAGACTCTCGGTTGGGTTTTCTGAGTCCAGCAAGACATGCGGGGCTGTGACGATCAGAGGAAGCATCAGAACTGCGGCTAGAAACGTGAATGGTCTGTCCCTCACCATCTCCGCGAATTCGGTTTTCTCACCTTCAAGCACACCTTCCGCAAACATTCTCTCGTTTTGAATCAAACGAATGCTTGGCTCCATTTATATTAAAAAAAGGATTTTCCACATCCGAGAGTCGTTTCTGTTATGGTTTGGTCCGCGCTCCCGGACTTGAACCGGGGACTTCCTGATGGCTGCCCACAACCTTTGTGCTTCCTGTCTACAGTCAGGTGCTCTAGCCAACTGAGCTAAGCGCGGTGGTTTGTGGAATCGACCCCGCCTTATCTCGCTTTCCGGCTGTGAGTCTTGATAAATCTAGATTGGAAGGTATTCCCGGCCAATATCAAACCATCCTATAATCGCCTTTGAAGACCTCTTAATACCCTCAATGGTTAATAAGGCAAAGATTGGACTGAGCAAGCAGAAAGGCAGAGATGCCAGGGATGCACGAGGCGGATATATGACAGGGCTACCAAGTGGCACATTGGGAACGGAGGAACCCGAACGTGCAAAGGGACGAGTCCCAACCGCACTCAGAGACAGAGAGCTCGAGAGCTTCGGCCCCCCCGATCCAAGGATACTTGTTTGCGGTTGCGGTGGATCAGGTAATAACACCATGAACAGAATCACTCACATAGGTGTGGAAGGGGCAATTACAGTTGCAATAAACACCGATAAGCAGCATCTCGACAACACACGTGCCATGCAGAAGCTCCTGGTAGGCAGGCACATCACTCGAGGACTAGGCGCAGGCGGAGATCCAGTTACTGGGAGACGATGTGCCGAGGCTGGTCGGGATGTAATAACAAAAATCGTCGAAGGGGCAGATTTGGTGTTCGTAACCGCTGGCCTCGGTGGTGGAACCGGAACCGGAATCGCACCAATTGTCGCAGAGGAGGCAAAGAGATCCGGTGCCTTGGTAGTAGCCGTGGTAACCACACCATTCACTGTTGAAAGAAGGAAGAGGATGCAGTTGGCGTTGGAAGGACTAGATTTGGTCCGCAAAGCTGCCGACGCAGTTCTTGTGTTGGACAACAACCGTCTGTTACATTTCGTTCCAAATCTCCCACTCGATGAGGCTTTCAGCATAATGGATCAGTTGATAGCAGAGATTGTGAAGGGAGTCGTCGAGACCATCACACTTCCCAGCCTGATCAACCTCGACTTCGCAGATGTCCGATCAATAATGAAGGGAGGCGGGGTGACTATGATGCTCTACGGTGAGAGCGACCAAGGCCCAGAAGAAGTAGTGCACGAGAGCCTAAACCATCCTTTGTTGGACATAGAGATCGATGGGGCAACAGGGGCCCTAATTCACGTTACCGGAGGCCCCTACATGACTCTCGAACAGGCAAATCAGGTTTGCGACCTAATGACTGCAAGACTCTCCCCCAACGCCAATGTTATTTTCGGCGCTCGACAAGACCCGGCATTCGGGGACACCATCAAGGTGATGTCAATTATCACAGGGGTGGCTCATGAGCGTCTAGATAGGGAGATGATGAGTGCCGACATGCTTGGCGATGCACTAAACATAGCCAAAAAGGGCCGTGAACGGGCCGATAGCGGTTTTCAGAGGTTCGATTAGAACAACACAATATATGGCAAGACTCAAACAGGAGGGATGGGAGATTTATTTCATGGTTGGTACAAAGAAGACTTTCTTCGTTCTCGCGTTGGTCCTTTTCTCAGTGGCGATTGCCCCTGCTTCAGCACAGGAGGCCAATGAGAACCCGAAACAACCCTCGGTTGACAATCCTCATATGCATCTTTGGGGAACCGATGACCTGTCATCTTGTTGGACTCACTTTGACTCAAACGATTCGACGGGATCCACTGAGGGCGGATATGGTGAGAAGGAGTTTGCCGAGGGGCAGAGACTTGAGGTCGAGTACAGCTGCGACATGCAGGAAAGCTTCCAGCAAGACATGTACCTCAACTCAAATGGGACGATAGAAATTAGATTTGTTGTGAATGTTTTCGCAGGTGACTGCAACGATGATTGTGAGAATCTCAATATAACCCTGTACAAAGGGGTCACCGAGCTGGCCAGGCAAGAGTTCCCGGCAGTTGACAACAATGGCAATGATGTGTTGATATCTTGGGATATCCCAGTTGACGGCAACATGACACGATGGAACAAGAGTGGCGAGGAGCCTAGGATTCAATTTGAGTATTCCATGCCGGGATGGAATGGACTTGAGTGTATCTTTCCCTTCGCTGATTGTACTGGGCACTTTGGAATGTACTACGAGAACAATGAAGACGGCAATCAGGCCCTAGTCAACTTCCCGGTGGTGAATAAGAGCGAAGCTGGCATCGAAGACGAAACCGGAGGGGGTGGTGACTCCGATTCGAAACTACCTGGATTCGGTCTCCTGACGGCAATGAGCTCACTAGCTATGGCTTCGATTGCAATAGGTAGGAAATCACAAGCTCGTGAAAATAACTAGCCCATACCATTGAATGATTAGACGATAACCTCTAACGGAGAATTGGTGCTGGTGACACCGGATGAACACCAATAGGGCCCCCTCCATCGTTTTGGCACTCATTATCGCATCATCCGCCTCCCTTGCTCCGGCTACTGCCCAGTCTGCAAATCCAAATCAACCCTCGATCTTGAATAATCTACTACATCTCTGGGGCAATGAAGACATATCTGATTGCTGGGAAAACTTCGACTCTGAGGGGTCAATGGGCTCTGCCGATCAGGGTTATGGGGAGGAGGTAGATGGCGGTGATGCTGAGAGGTTGGAAGTCAGCATTTCATGCAGAATGAAATACTCACTAGAGGAGAATATGTACCTCAATCCAACTGGAAAGATCTTGGTGGAGATTGGCGTCAGATTGGACCATGCTGAGGCTGAGTCCGATGAGGACAAGGACCTAACAATAACGCTGTTAAGGGGAAATATTGAGGTTGCAAACATGTCATTTCCTGACATCGATATCGACGAGGATGTTCAGCTTTCCTGGGAATTAGGTGTGGTTGAGAATTCGACTTGGTGGAATATGAGTGAAGGAGAACCCAACATCAGAATTGAAGTCTCCAAGGTCGGATGGGACGCCTCTGGGACTCCTTGCTCGGGGCCGCTTCAGGCCCTCAAGTGCGGCGGCTCTTTCAGACTCTATTACTCCAACAACCAAGAGGGACTCAGGTCTCAGATTAAGTTCCCTATCGCTGATGCTCCGGAGATAATGCCAGTAGAGGAAGATGAAGACAAGTTCATTCCTGGATTCAGCCTACTCTCTGCGGTTGCAGTGCTGGCCTTGGCAGTCACAAACCCTCGAAGTCAACATCCGACTCCTCACCATCCTTCAGATTCTTAACCTTGATTTTACCTTTCTTCCATTCATCCGGCATAACCATCACAAGTCTTTCTGCGCCTACCCTCTCAGAGTGCTTGAAAACCCACTTCATTTTTTTGTCACCAAGCAATAAGTCCACACTTCTACCCTTTCTACGTAGAACTCTTGCAACCTGCATCGATGCACTTCGCAAACCACTCCCCATGCCAAAAACTACATCATCCACAACGGAACCAAGCTCTGGAACAAGTCCCTTTGACTCCAATAGCTCCATCACGACCATGTCGCCAAATCCGAAACCAGTGGCGGGCAGATCCTTCCCTCCCAAAGTCCCGATCAACCTGTCGTACCTTCCACCTCCGCAAATGGCACGCAACTCCCCCGCTCTGTCTCGAGCCTCAAAAACAGGTCCGGTGTAATATGAAAGCCCCCTGACAACGGAAGCGTCGAATTGAACCCATTCAGTGAAACCATATCCGTCAATGAGTGCAAACAGGTCCCTAAGCTCCTCAACAGCCTCGCTTTCACCATCCAAGGATGCTCCCAAGTCTTCTAGATTGTCAACACTGAGAACCGATTGGATAATTCCGATAGATTCCTGACCAATTCCTAATTCAGATAGCTGATTTTCGATAACCTCGGCTGGAAGCTTGTCCATCTTGTCCACGATTATGCAAGCCCTCACGAACTCATCCCCTTCGATTCCCTGGGATCTCAGTACCTCTTCAAGCACCTTTCTACTACTGATTTTGATTACCAAGTCCTCTTGTGAAAGCCCCACTCCCTCGAAGAAATGGATTAGCACCGAGAGCAACTCCGCGTCAGCCGTCAATCCATCCGCACCCCATACGTCGACGTTCCACTGGTAGTGCTCCCTGCCCCTTCCCCTCTGAGTCCTCTCGTACCTCCAACATTGGGGGATTGAGTACCATTTTATTGGCAATGCCAATGCTCCAGATCTGGCCATTACCATTCTTGCCAGGGAAGGTGTCATCTCAGGTCTGAGAGAAACCTTCCGACCACCTTTGTCCTCGAAGTTATACAATTGCTGGGTTATCTCCTCACCAGCCTTCCTAGTGTAAAGCTCTTCTTTCTCGAGTAATGGTGCGTCATACTCTTCGAAACCATGCGATCTAGCGGCAGAGTGGAATAGATCAAACAGCCAATTCCTAACTCGCATATCTTCTGGATAGAAGTCACGAGTACCACGAACGCCCTGCGTCATGGCTGTGCCAAGAAGAAAGCCACTTCAAGCCCTACGCCGATTTTTGAACTCCTCTAGCCTTTCTTGACGTGAAATGCGACCATCAGAGAGAGGGAATGCGAAGATTCGCAGGGCGATAAATGACAGGAATCCAAAGGCCGCAGTATTTGCAGCCCACGTGTAGAGGTGATTAAAACCAAGGAAATCTGTGAAGTATGCTATTGAAGCTGTCGAAATTACCCATAGTACGGTATAAATGCCCAACATCACATAGAGGCTCTTTGCATATCCAGAGAGTGACTCGAAAGTCAGCCAGCGATGCAGGAAGTGAGCCTGTATAGAACTGAGGAAGTATGCCACTGCCCAAGCGCTAGAGGCTCTCCAAGTGGATATCAGCACTTTCTCGTACATCCAGTCATATAGCAACCAGAATACCACCACATTGATGCATCCAACAGCGCAGTAAGCAACATATTCTCTGAGGAGTTTTTTGAGTGGATATTCTTCGCTAATCAGCATTTAATCACCCAGCCAAGACTCCAGTGTCTGCGAAATGTGAACAGGAACATCCTCAGCAATCAATCCCGGACCAATGCTCTTGGCCGCCCTCCCCCCTGCTTCTCTAATGGCAGCCGACCCAAGCCTTGACGCGGCCCACGGAGTCATTCCTTGTGCCATCATACCACCAATAGCTCCAGCTAGAAGGTCACCAGTCCCACCAACTGCCATCCTCGGGTTCCCCCCACTTGAATAACAGTGCCTGCCCTCTGGTCCTGTAATTTCGTCCACCGGTCCTGTAACTACTATCGACACACACTCTCCGAATAAGTCGGAAAGAGCATGTGAAGGCAATGATTCACCCAACCACCGGGCTGCTTCCTTTGAATGCGGGGTTGCAACGCCTATCAGTCCCAGAGGCCACGAACCCTTGGGTAGGGCAGAGATTCCATCAGCATCGACCACTACTGGAACTCCTTTCTTCACCGCTAAATCAAGCAACTCAGAAACTGCTAGGGTCACCTCTTCCTCCCTCCCCAGTCCAGGTCCAATTACCATGGCATCAGGTCTCATCGAAGACTCTAGAAATGCGGAAATAGACTCGATTGAGGCGGTTGTAAGAATCTCATTATCTGGAAGCTCTTCCCTAATTAGAGTCGGGGGCCATTCCACGCGTCTTGATGCCAAGCTGGGCATGGCAACATGAACCAAGTCGCATCCACTCCTTGCAGCAGCCATTCCGGCTAGAATGGGGGCGCCGTGGAATGGACCTCCACCTATGACCAGCAACCGTCCACGATCACCCTTTCTGGCATACTCATCAATTGCCGGGTACCTTTCGATGTCACCTCTTCCACAGTCCTCTACTTCTCTGGGCCAAGGCAGAGTTGCTACCGTAATCTCACCGCAGTCATATGCATTGAACCCTCTCTTAGTGGAATGGAATGTGACAGTATAATCGGCGGTTAGTGCTCCTTCACTACCCATCCCAGTGGGTATGTCACAGGCGAGTACTGGAACTTCTAATGACCTCGCCCAGTCAACAATATCAGCAATTGAACCTCTAAGATCTACGCCTGGGCCCGCAGCACCCGCACCTAGTAGGCAATCCACGATTAGCGAGAAACCTCCATCTGGTTTCGAAGGCCAGACTTGTACATCGACCACTTCAGATACGCCTTCCCTTGCACTTATGGCTTCTGGTGATTTGGACTTGGAATGACTAGCAATCACAATTATCTCGTGACCCAATCCTGCTAGATGATTGGCAGCAGTAAAACCATCTCCTCCATTGTTACCCGGACCACAGAGGAAGACAATCCCACCTCCATCAGAGACATCCGCCACCTTCTCTGCGATGGAAACCCCTGCTGCTTTCATTAGCACGGAGGGGTCGATTCCCAAAGCCTTGGCATTGCCATCGAGTACTGCAACCTCGGCCCAGTCCATCTCCCAACACGCGGGTCTCATAATCATCCTCAGCTCAAGCGAGTTCAGCCTCAAGGACAGAACCATCACCCTTGTCGATCCTCTGCCTTTGGGACCTGACTCCAGGGATTTCGCCCACCCTTACTACCATTGGGTCATCCCCGCCAGGCAACATGTCTATCGGGACGTCAGCTCCTTCGGGAACATTCCTGTACAGGGGCCTTGAAACTAGGAAACGATTGAATCCCATGAATATTGCAGCCGTCACTCCCCAGAAGAGTAAGATGATGGAAATGCCGTGCGGGTTCGATGGATCCCACGGGTTTTCTACATTGGCCAGAAGATCGCCGAAGTATGAGAGCATTAGAACGGAAAACATTAGCGGGAAACCAAGATACATGATGATGTCCCACCATCTCCCTATCCACCAATCATTGTCACCCGTGTTGATGAAGTCATCACGGAATGATGATACGCCATAGTCCAGATAATCCCTGAAGTCAAATACATCTACACCGTTTTCTTCCTGCCATGTTCTATATCTGGACCACCCATAGCTCCAAATGCTGTAGGCTATGAACAGACCACTAAACATCAGCCCGTAACCCCAAATGTGATCTTGAACCTCGAGGAATTGCGGGAAGGCGACTCCGGTAGAGAAATCGACCTTGATCCAAAGTGCAGCGCTCGGTAACCCGAAGAGGAAAATTGCCACACTTGTCAAGGCAACCGATTGCGATCTTTCGTATCCATGGTCAACAAAGTTCCTAACGCACAATTCAACAGTTGAGATCATAGAAGTTAGTGCTGCAAATGAGAGAGCAAGGAAGAATATTGTCACCATCAAGAGTTGGACAATAGGGCCTCCAGGAGCCTGAGCAAACACCTCGGGAAGAACTAGGAATGTAATTGCCGAGCTACCACCTGAAACCGCACTTAGCGGATCGTCAACCACTGCGAAAACAGCCATCATCACTGTCAGTCCAGCAATGATGCTGATGCTGTTATTTGCTAAGCACATCGTTGCTGCATTCAAAGTAGTGTCCTCGTCTTTTCTCATATACACAGAGTAAGTGATTGCCATCCCCATCCCTGCAGAGCATGACCATGCAGATTGTGAGAGCCCGTTAATCCAGGTTTCAGGCTCTAGTAGGTACTCAGGTTGAATACTGAACATGTAGACAAAGCCGTCTAGCGTACCATCCCTTAAGTCCATCACGAATGATAGGAACAGCGCAGAGAACAAGAGCACAAATAGCGAGACCATCAGGACAACGTTCGCCTTCTCAATGGCCTTGGCACCCTTCCATATCGCGGCCATAGTGATCAACACTGCAATCATCTGGAAGAAAATGACCTGCTCCCAGGACTGCAAGAAGTTGTTCCATACATCAATGGTGTCGACTTCTTGCGATAGTCCGCCCCTGATAGCAGATTGGAAGTAGTTTATGCACCAACCAGTCACAACTGCGTAGTAGAAACCAATAGCAGTCGAAATCCATGCAGTCCAGAGTCCCATCCATGCGAATCTCTTTCCTGCAAATATCCGAAAGGTACCCACTGTCCCTACTCTACTTCTCTTTCCAAGCGCGAACTCTGCAATAATCAATGGTATGGACCATAGAAAAAGGAAGATTAGCCATGGGACTAGAAAGGATCCACCACCATTAGCACCCACCATTCTGGGGAATCTCCAAATGTTCCCCGTTCCTATTGCAGCGCCAATTGTAGCAAAAATTAGCCCTAGACGTCCACTGAACTCATCTGAACCACCTGATTGCATCAGGCATCACCTTCTTCCATGTATTCCTCGTCAGGCAAACCAATCACCCCTCTCTCCTCGTCAAACATGGCACGAAGTGTGTAACCCAACCCTCCCCAAACCATAGTCACAATGAATCCAAACATTAGCAATGCGAGGATTCCTGAGCCGAAAGGCGCCCTATAGGGTATTGACAATTCAAAATAGTTGGCAGTTGTTGGGTATGTGAACGGAAAAGCCCCCCCCGTCGTTCCAAGCATGGCTTTGTAGTGAATTTTCCCAACGGAAGTGTCGGGCAATGGGATGTGGGAGACTATGCGCGTACCATTCGACCCATCAAGGAGTTCGCACATTTCCCCAGTCTCGTTGAAGGCCGACTTCTCCCAATCGACGGCAACCCACTCAGTGGGCCCGAAATCATCCTGCTGACGCGTCGGCTCAACTAGCCTCCACATCAGATGAGTTCGATTGAAGTCAGGTGTGAAGGGAAAGGTCTGGTCAAGACACATTCCAATAGGAATGTCCCCATTCTCTGGAACTGAGACTTCTTCAGGGCCATCAATCCACTGCGTTGAGGTGGTGTTCTCGATCCCGACTACGGCACGATAGCGTGGGTCATCGGCTATCTCAATCATGTAGAAAGGGACGCCTAGATTCAGAACAGCGATGTGGGCAATGTCCTCTGGTAACTCATGAAACGCATTGCCTATTTCTATCGTATAGCAGTAGGAGTTGTGCACGCCGTAATGCCAATCACAGAAGTCGCCAGTAGTTGGATACAGATCAGAAGATTGCATCGGTTCGTAAGTAGTCATCTCACCCATGACGTTTCCATGGTATTCCAAGTACTCCTGATCCGGATTATCG
>Ga0066846_10000729_pt1 | contig 16194 bp, 13 predicted proteins | sample ETNtaG_33_FD_65489 | JGI IMG/M metagenome (GOLD analysis project Ga0066846, IMG submission 65489) | Marine microbial and viral communities from oxygen minimum zone, Eastern Pacific Ocean - ETNP201310SV76 | ecosystem: Environmental > Aquatic > Marine > Oceanic | place: Pacific Ocean: Eastern... | reverse complement strand
TATATTCAAACGAAAAACCCCCTATCCTGAGTCATGTTTGCCGGAATGACAAGACTAGATCGGATCATTCTCACCATAGCTATCGTAATCGGTGCAATGGCTTTCTTGGTAGCGTATATTCCCGGCTTCATAGATTGAAGTGTAGCCTCTAGTTCGATTCCTCGCCGACTTTCTCCCAATTCAATACTATCGCTCCGTTGGAGTTCACATTCACAACGGGTTTCCACTTGCTGAGGTCAACTGACTGGTTGTCCTCCATCGTCCTCCTGAGGTTCTCCATCAGCTTTGGGTCGAGCCTGATGTCAAACGGGGTGTCCTCCGATGCGAAGGAGGGAGGGGACGCTCGTATTGGCTGGGTCTCTTCGGGCTTCCAGTCCTCTAGGGCCTCTCGGTCATCCTGCACCTGCGGCTCCGCGGGATGTTCCTGCGGCTCCTCGGCTTGGCTCTCTGCAAATTCGTCCATGCTCTCGTGCGTAGGAATGCCTACTTCCGAGACATGTGGGGAGGCTCCCTCTACGGTGCTCCCTATCTCGAGACCCCCCCTCGAGGCGTATAGGACCGCCTGGCCCATCAGAGTCAGGGCGGCTAGGAAGTTCATGATCACGATGGTCAGTCCCCCGACGGACATCCCTGTGACGATAAGCCCGGTTGGCAGGCCGACCAAGCTCAGCATCCTCCTCCATCCCTGATCGCGCCCGAACCCCAGAACGATGTGGTGCAAGGAGAGCAGTACGATTGAGAATCCGAAGGCAACGTCGATACCAATGTGTTCCGCGTATGGGAACAGTGAGATTAGGAAGAATGCCGAACCGAACATCCCGAAGTCCTTCTCTACGTCGAAGGCTGTGCTACGAGTGTAAATCGGGTTCGGTGACTCTTCAACGGGAGTCCCATAGGGGTCCCTCTGAGACCAGGCCATGACGATCATGGCAAGGCCCGCCAGCATCGGCCAGAGGAGGGTTTCCTCAGGGCCTACATCTACCCACAGTGTCAGGAATACATACTGGGCGACTACGGACCCGTGCAGGAGGATAGGGATGCCGTTCCTCAGGCCGTCCCACCCGGCTATCAGGGCGGTTAGGAAGGGCAGGGCCCCACTGATTTCTCCGGTGGAGGCGATTAGCAGGTATGCGAAGCCCCTAGAGAAGGCCCCGAGATAATCCAGAGATGGGGCCATGTCCTCCTTGTCGGGGACGTTAGCCAGTAAGACTCCCCTCTCCAGGAGGACGTACTGTGACAGCCCCACCATGCCTCCCACTAGATTGGCGAAATTGCTTTCTATCCCCATCTGGAAGTAGTCCGAGTAGTTCAGGAAATCTATCAGGGCGGATGTAGCCCAGAGGAACGCCAGGGGAGTCAGCCAGAACCAGTGGGCGACTCCCTTCCTCCAGGAACCGATGGTCAACGCGATGACAATCAGGATCGGAGCCGTCCTCTCATCTGGAAGCAAGCAGGCAATGGCCATCAGAGCAGCGACAGCGGGTCCGAAGAGCTGTTCCGACCCGTATCTTGAGCCTCCTTCGCGGGCCCTTTCCACAGGTATGTAGAATGCTACGGCAGCGGGGATGGCTGCCAGAAGCAGGGAGGTCCATCTCGGTGTGTCGAACCACAAGAGGTTGGAAGTTTCTCCCAAGTAGGGAAGGCCATCGAGCAAGTACCAGACAGTAGAGCCGTCGCCCTGGAACGATGAGGAGTATATCACGGCGAACAGCGGCAGGGCGATCAGGACTTGGGTGGAGGCGTGCTTTGTAGCCCTCTGGACAGCCAACAGGAACAGAGGCAGGGCAAGCAACCCCCCCGAAGCGTCGGTCAGGCCGACTATCAGGACGCCTATCAGAGTGGCAGCACCAATGTATCTCGCCTCCTCGGACAGGTCAGTTATCTCCTTGAGCCTGTAATTGACCAAGGCCGGGGCGGAAACAACGAGTACGTCCCTTAGGACAAGTGCCGGGAGGGAGCCTCCCTCTTCGAAAAGAATCTCGCCGGATATAATCGCCGCTGGGATGAGGTATGCTATCCCGACGAGCCTCTCCGTGGGAGTGGAAGGGCCAATTGCCCCTCCCTCGATTGCGAGCAGGGCCGAAACCAACCCCAATGAGAGCAGGGTGAACATGATCACCTGCTCCGATTCCAAGCCGTAGTGATCGTCCAGGTTTACAGCGAGGAACAGGAGGATCAGGGTCATGATTGCAGCTAGCTCTGGACGCAGAATCAGGTTCGTTTCCGGGTCCTTGTGGTAGTGGCAGACTCCGTACAGGGAGGCGGCTGCAACGATCGGCAGAACGCGTGTGAGGCTAGTCAGGTTATCCGGATCGTCGAAGGCCTGGATGGCTATAGACACCACTATTGGGGCCACAAGGAGGGTTCCGTACAACCATCTTGAGGTGACGTTTGCATGGATTTCAGAGTCGTCGTCGCTCTGACTGAGCAGGATGTGCAGCTGGTATAGTGAGGCTCCGACGATGGCCAAGGAGAGGACTTCGCTCGACTCACTCATTAGGGGGAAGTTGAGGGACGCGAGGAGGAGAAGCACAGGGGGACCGTCGAAGAATGCCAGACGGCCTCTTCTCTGGGCCCACATTCCCAGCATCAGCAACGCTGGGAAGAGGAGGTAGGCGGATCCCTCCACGGAGGAGAGGGAGTAGCCGCCGAACGAAGCGAGGACACGCTCCTCGCTCGAACCGATGGCGGCCGACACCCACCAGGATGCAATCATTGCGGCAAATGTTGCACGGACGACCCAGTCCCTGGCCTGCGGCCTAGTCTCCAAGTAGACGAATGCCGCGATTCCGACCGCCCAACCGATTAGCGCCGCCTCGTCGGCCAACAGGGCCAGGGCCAGGGCCAGTCCCACCGGCATCGCAGGTGTGCGCTGCATGGAGGTGGGGGCGAACCATCCAACGAGAAGCGCTAGCCAGAGCCAGAAAGTCAGCCCGAAAGGACTGCTGCTCTCTAAGATGTCTGCTAGCACGAAAGACGTCTCTCCGGTGGTGGCAATTATCTGACAGAAGAGAATTGCAGCGACCACGACCCCTGAGCCATTCTCGATCATCCTCTTGGAGAGGCTCTGGTCAGTGGCGGTGATACCAACCAGCACCACTGCAGGGACTAGAAGTCCCGCGTGCTCGATTTCCCCGCCTCCACGGAGGGCCATGTATATCGGCAGGGCTACGGCAATGCCTGATGACAGGAGGTATAGTATCGCCCTATCGAGCCTTAGTGAGTAGAGCACCGCCGAGCCGGTCATCAGGATTATCGAAATAGTCAGGAAGATCTCCAGCTCGCCCCTTGAGTAGTCGAGCCAAATAGGAATTCCGCTGAACACCAGGCTGATGGGGGCGAGGATCACTATCGTCCTTGGGAGTGTTCCCAAAGAGTGCCTCCGGATCGACCTAGTGCTCACCTCCATTACCAAGAGCATGCATGCTGACTGGAGGGTCGCCAGCCAAACGGGCATCCACACTAAGCCATCCTGAATCTCAATCCATCCCTTCTCTTGACCGGCATAGAAGACAGCGAATCGGGAAAGCCATACTACAGACAAAGCTCCCATCAAAACCGCTACAGCTCCGGCATACTCCTCTATCGGGTTCTCTGGCCTGTCAGCTCCTTTCTGATGCCTGAACCACTCATGCATGCCAATCGCCGAGATGGCGGTCAATCCTGTAATCAGTCCAAGGGTGAGGAAAGAGTAATCATCGATCCCTTCCAAGCTAGTGACGTAGTATATGGCGTAAGCGAGCATCAGGCCGCCTGCTGCTAGCGATGCATACAATCCTGCCATGGAGGCATCGAATTCTGATCTAAGAACTGTGTTTTCGGGGTTGTCATTCACACTCAACCTTAGCAACAAGAGGATATGGACTTAGTCCCGGAATCACAAGACCGGGGCAACAAATCACAGTCTTTCCAGGTTTCCGTAGAACTCTGTTCCGCTTTCCATCCTGAGAGGTTCCTCATCCCTCCTGAATGCGGTCGCAGTTCCGAATAGTATCCCTCGGCTTCCATCCCATTGGACGTATGAGCCCTCCCACATACCCAGAACAGGAGTGTCGCTTACACGGTGGAACTCGGTGATTCGCTGAGCTCTCGACTCACCATAGTGCTGGGTCAGCTCCGCCCCATCGATGAACTGTATCTTACCGGGATAGTAATGCGGATTGATCTGGAATGGGACGATTCCGAGGGAGGCGAAAGAGGGAGGCAGCGCAATTGGCATGTCATTAGTCGTCATCATTGTGGGGCAAGCTACGTTTGCTCCTGCGCTGACTCCCAAATATGGAATGCCCCTTTGTACTCGCTCCCTAATTGTTTCAAGCATTCCTCTTTGGTGCAACTCCTGAATCAATAGGAATGAGTTGCCCCCTCCAACGTATACACCCGAAGCATCCTCCAATGCACCTAGCGTGTCCTCGTACGATTCCACTCCGACTAGTCTGGGCCCATCTAGACCAAGGAAATCCTGCATCCTAGCCGTGTAAGATGAGTGATTATGCGAGGCATAGGAAATGAATACTACTTGCGGGCATTCAGTGAAATGCTCCCTCACCATTCTCCTATACGTCTCTTTCCTGTCTTCTGTCGCTATCCCTCCACTGCCGAGCAGTATTTTCATCAAAGAATGTTCGCCCATTAATCAGAGCTAGGGGTGGCGTGAATAATACTGCTTGGGTTCTGAAGTCCAGTTCTCAAGCATTCCAAATCCCAGTGGTTGGCATTGGTGGGCCTTGGAGAAGTAAGTATGCATTAAGTGATCATTTCCCAGTACGTATGCCTCATCTAGAATTTCCGAACAGATTGCCAAGGTTTCACGATCTGTTTCTTACCTAATTTCGTGAGTATTTCATATGGCATCGTCTAGCCTTTGGGCTATCGTTCTGAGTCTCCTAAATGTCCGATCTGCAATCCGCATTACTCTCTCTGAAACTACTGAACCTTCCGACCCCGAAATCCGAATTCCATAGGGCATCCGGCCTCCCAGTGTGTTTAGGAGGATCCTTTGATCACCAATAGGCACCGGAGAAAGTATCTCCTGGACCTTCCCTATGTCCAATGAACCGCTCTTGGCCCCACCCAATAGTGCCTTTGAGAACGCGTCATCGAGTCTGCCGAGGCCTCCTCGTGTCATCAGCCATTCCTCCCCACGGGCATCGTTTTGACGCATGATTCCCGAGAATACATCCTGAGCAATTCGCCCGATCATCGGGACCCTCTCAACGAGACTGGCGCTCCTCATCCTCTCAACTGCTGTCTGAACCCTAGATCGACTCTCCGACAGAAGCTCTGAGAGAGAGAGGATGGTTATGGGTTGGTGGGCCTCTGCCAGGTGCAGCAGCAGCGAGTGGGCCAAACCGTCATCCCGTCCCCTATCTCCGCTTAGGCCTAAATCATCTACGAGCAGGGCGGTGCTATCCTCCCCTTCCCGTCTAGCTCCTGGCTCGCAGATGTCGATGGCGAACGGAACCTCCTCTTCCTCGGCTGCGGTCTGCATCCTGGATTCGGATTGCGAAATTGTGGCAGACAGCTCCGAGAGCCTGAGCTCCAGCACTGCCTTCGCCTGAACGCAAACGAGAGTGACGGCAGAGGAAATTGAACCGCCCCGAAGCACATGGATGCGCCACTTTCCATCGACCTCTGTGGATACTAGGCCGCACGACCTGAGCTTTGCCATCTGGTGATGCGTTCCAGTGTGTGATAGACCGCTGGCATCTCCCAGATCACGTGTGTCCCATCCCCTCAAGGGGCTTACCAGAAGCGCTTCTCTCATGATTCGGTGAAGGGCCCCCTTCTCCTCCCCTCCCCATTTATCCGTACGACGCCTATTCAAGCCCATGGAGTTCAAAAGCCAGTCTAGGAGCACATCGGGGTCCCTGCTGCCTGTTGGCATGGGGTACTCGAGTAGCCGGAGCCGGAACACAATGCCTCGGCATATTCCGAGGCTCAAGAGGCTTGGCTAAGCGGAGGAGGAGGTCAGGCGTATTCTTGGCGAATTTCCAACCAGGGATAGACGACTTTCGAGGTCCCGAGTCCATGGAGATGCGGAGCCAGGGAGAGTCGCCCGTAACTGACAATCCCCCTTCGCCTGAGAACGTCGACGGCCGAGTGGATGGTCGTCCTGGAGTGTCCCAGATCCCTGGCAAGCTGGGCTTGTGATGGAGGGGCGGGAGAATTGGAGAGTCTGTTCACAATCTTTCTCTGGATTCCAGAGAGGCCGACTGGTAGCATTGCCGCGGCAGTTGCCTCGTCGGTTACTCCGGTTCCTTCTAGGATCTCAACCTGAGCAGGGGCTCCCGCGTAATAGGAGGTCCTTCCATTGACAGGAACCCGAGTTACTGATCGTTCGTTTACTAAAACCCTCAAATGATGCCTAAGAGTACCGTTCGCAGCTTCCAGTTGCCGTTGCAATTCTCGGAAATGAATGCCAGGGGAGCGCTCCAGGGTTCGCAGAATCCTACTCCTGAGAGGATGCTCCCAGGAATGCCCATGGGATGGTGACAGGGTGCCCCTTGAGAGAGCAGGAGCGAACGGGAGCATGGCTGATATCCCAAGGGAACCCGCGGCTAGTGCAGTAATGGCGTCAGAGAACCAGGGGTGGGCCTCTCGCCACTGTTGTATTAGCGCCATGACTCTGGGACGCACTCCTAGGATGCTTTAAGCATGCGTTCGTTTGAGTCGTAATGATAACCGTTACACGCTGTGCCTGATTACCCTGCCCTGTTTTATCTTCATGTAAGCGACCAATGGCCCTAGAAGTCTTCCAGCGTCACGCCCGTGTTCAGTAAGCCTATACTTCACTCTGATTGGTGGGCCATCCTCCACAATTCTATCCACTAATCCGTATTCCGCACACTTGGTCAGCTTATCGGAAAGAGTTCGGCTGCTGATTCCTCTCAGGAGCTTGCGCATTTCGTTAAAACGGCGCTCACCGGCGATGTACAAAGTAGCTAGAATCTCTATGGTCCATCTAGAGCTGAAGATCGAAAAAGCGTCAACAGCGGCATCAACCTCCCAGTCGATGTCGAAGTTCTCATTGTAGTATCCCTCAAAGATGGAGCGTATCTGTTTTCCTTCCTCCTTGGCATCGTGAATGGCGGTCTCGACTTTCTTGAAATCATCATGATTTACTTCCATAGGTTGTCTAGGCATAGTAAGTTACGAGATAGGCATCTAGTGTATAAAATGCACCATAGTGTGCTCCTGGAAACTCACATGTTAATAAGGGCAAACCTGTTCGTTCAGTGTAGAAATCACACTAGATTTCAAGAGGAAAGCATAATGGACAGATGGCTAGAAGAATGGACGAATGAATTGATGAATATGTGGAATGAAAAAGAAGGTAAAAATCGCCTGACTGAGAACCAGGAGAATGCTTAGATGAGAATGATCGATTTGATTATCAGAGCGATGGCGGACATAAGGGCTCCAGCCTGGTCGGAGTATCCAAAAAGACGGTGATATGATGGTCATGACTGGTCTACAGGCAATTTCAGTCTGTCCGTCATGTGGTTCCCCGTGCCTGGTATACCAGGAGTTCGTTGCACCAAATCTCAGGACTTCCTCCTGCATGACTTGCGGGGTTGTCTCTCTAGCAGTGAACTAGGATCCGCTATATTCTGGACGGCGTCCCTCGATGAGGGCAGAGAGCCCTTCGACTGCGTCGTTGGAGTCGAAGGTCGACTCGAGTTGTTCGAGCTCCAGCTGCAGGCCGGCAGATAGGTTGTCACCAGTCACAATAGCCTGTTCTAACAGGTGGCTAGCGGTTTTCAGCGCCAGCGGCGCTGCTCGTGATAGCGCCTTTATCTGCCGGGCTACGTTGGGGTCCTCTGGATCAAATCCATCAGGAACAGAGCCAGAGGAGATATCCGACATATTGGAGTCCGAGTAGAACAAGGCAGAGAATACAGCGACTGGATGAGAGGGGTCTGCAGGGCGGCCTGTGTACTTCTCATCGGGCTTGCCTGCAGAGGAGATTTCGGAAACCTTTCCTTTGACTTCAGAGGCAGAAACCAGGTGAGTCAGTAGGCCCAATGCCCTAGCGGTGCCCGGATCGAGTAAGTTCCCCCCCAGGATAGCGAACCTCGCTCCCTCGATGCCACAAATCCGGGTTGTCCTCTGAGTCCCGCCTAGCCCAGGAAAAATCCCAATGCTTGTCTCGGGGAACCTGAGCATGCTTCGATCGGTACCTATCCTATAGTCACATGACAGAGCAAGCTCAAGACCACCGCCCAGTGTCAGACCGGTTGTCAGGGCTATGGTGGTGTGGGGGCTTGCCTCGATCGAGTTCAGGACCGCGTGCCCGTCTGCTGTGAATTCATAGATGCGCTGGAAGTTGTCCTGGGCAATCATGTCGACGAAGAATTTGACATCGGCACCGGCTACGAATGCCTTACCGGCTCCCTCGAGGACAATGGTGTCCACGTCGGTTCGGGCGTTCAGGCTCTCGATTGCCTCGCCAAGCTGATTCATGACCTTCACATTGAGTGCGTTCATTGCTTCTGGCCTGTTTATGAGGACCTTGGCGGTTCCATCATCCACGCTGACGTCAACGTAGCTGAAGTCGAATGGCTGCTGCCTATTTGAGAACCACTCGGGGATCTCTAGTCCTGCCAACTCGGCATACTCACTAGCCATCCTCGATGCCTCGGCCACCCCGATTCTGTTGGCCAGCTCGAAGGGGCCAATGCTCCATCGAAGCCCGACTTTGGCTCCGCGATCCACGTCCTCCATACTACATACTCCCTCCTCCACAATCTGCGAGCTGACTGCAAATGCCTGGCCCATCAACCTCTCTTTGATCTTCCTGGCTGCGTCCTCGCCGCAATCTGAATCGTCTTCGATGTCCCATCTTCCCCCATCATCCACCAGCTTACGCATGTTGTCTGCCCCTCTGAAACGGGGAACTGAGAGCTGTTCGGACAGGTAATCACTTGCGTGAAGAGCAATGGTCGGGCCGGTCATGTCCATCAAACCAAATGGCCCAAGACCAATTCTGAAGGCCTTGCAAGCTACGGCATCTATCTGTGCCGCACTCGCGACTCCTTCTTCCTCGAGCCTGGCCGCTTCGTTAATCCAAGGAACGAAGAACCTGTTCACGCAAAAACCCGGACTATCCTTGCAGAAGATGATGACCTTCCCCATTGTCTTACAATACTGCTCAACTGCATCCAAGGTTTCCTGCGAGGTAGACTCTGCGGGAATGACCTCAACTAGGCGGTTCTTCGAAGGGTGGTAGAACCAGTGCAGACCCACAAATTTGTCCTTTCTTTGCACTTGCTTTGCCAGATCGTTGACTGAGAGCGAGGAGGTGTTGGTGGCTAGGATAGCACCTGCAGCCAGAACATCATCCAAGCTGGAGAAGATTTCCTGCTTTAGGGAGAAGTCCTCGAACACGGCCTCGATGACAAGGTCCGTATCTGGTGATACGTTCTTATGGCCAACGACGCCTGTAATGTTGCTCTTGATCATCTCTGCCTGCTCCGGTCGGAAAATCCTTCTCTCAATGGCTTCCTGCAAGAAGTTCTCAATCGTCGCATGACCCTTGTCTACCCACTGTTGCTCACGATCCACCATCTGGACCGAGAATCCCTCTGTCGAGCTTTTCTGGGCGATTCCCGAGCCCATGTTCCCAGCTCCGATTATGGCAACTGTTCGTATCATGGCACTCCGGATTAAATGCTGGTCATAATTCCAACGGAGGAGCGTTCAGTCAGTTGTGAAGCAGATCCCAGAGCCTGCGGGCATGCGCTTCGGGAGACAGGTCGAGCTCCTTGATGCGTAGACGGCCATTCTCAGCCCATTTGGTGCGTGTGTCCACATCGGCGGCCTGATTGAGAGCCATGTGCCATGAGGCATTGTCGTCACGTTTGAGCAACCTACCGTTGACTCCATCGAGGATGGTATCCCTGAATCCCCCCTCATCGACGAACAGTGCTGGAGTTCCAACTGCGAATGCCTCAATCGGAGTTAGTCCGAAAGACTCGGAGTGGGCCAAGCTGACAATGGCCCTAGCTCCCCTCATCAGGCTGACTAGTTCGGGTGACGGGAGTCGTGGGGCGAACCAAACTCCCACATCGCAAGAATCCGCGTGTGACCGCAGCTTCTCCAAGGAACGTTCGTCCCCCCCACCAACATGGGCTAAGGAGATCCCCGTTCCACTGAGCATTGTGATAGTCTCCCAAATCCCCTTCGCAAAGGATGCACGGCCGACACAGACAACATACTCGTCAGCCCCGGGGTATGGGTTCTCTGTATCTCCAGAGGAGTCGTTTGTGAATTCCTCGGTGACGCAAGGCCAGAGGACCCCGGCTTCTATCCCGTAGACCTCCTTGGCACGGAGAGCGGAAAATGACGAGTTGCCACTCACAATGGATGATTTTCGTGACATAAGAGAGGATATCAGGGACTTGTCCCTCTTCCTGGCCCTGGTTAGTGCGGCCTTTGTGATGGAAAGGCTCCTCTTAGGGGACCCGTCCACGAGTCGGTGCAAGGTATCCTCGTAGAGGCCCCTATGGGGCTCTAGGAGGTGGAGGTGGATCGGTAGACCAGAAGGGACATGATCCAAGATTGGGAGGCTTCCATCCCCACTCACCAGGTGGAGTGCTTCTGCGGAGGCCATCGCTCCCTGTATCCCTTCGCAAGATGCCCATGCCCTCGAAGCGGTTCCTCTACTCGAGTCCAAGATGACCGAAAGTGGGTCGGTGGAGAGCTCCCACTTTGACTCTGGGCATATCAATTCGATACCTTGCTCTGAGCAGACTGCCTCCAACTCGGTAGAGGTTTGGATGGTTGCCATCGTAACATCGAAGATACTGTTGAAAGATGGGAGGACCCTAATCAGATCCCTTTCAGCCCCTCCATGCTGAAGAAATGAGCCCTTTGCTACTAGGAGCTTTGGGCGTTCGGAGGTCGGCATTATTGCACAACCCTCCTGTACACGTCGATTACTCTGTCCGTGATCTTGTCCCACTGGTATTCGCGGGCGGCCTCCTTGCCCGCCGTTCTCATGTTGTCCTTTGTACTTGAATCGGCAAAGGCGATCTCTGTCATTGCAGAAGCTAGAGATGGGGGGTCCTCACTCGGTACCGAGAGCCCGCATCCGCATTCATCAACCATCCTCCCAAGTCCGTTGACGTCGGCCATGACCACTGGAGTTCCGGAGTGCATTGACTCCAGAAGGACTGTCGGTAGTCCCTCAAACCTAGAGGGAATCGCGATTGCTGCTGAGTTCTCGTACAGCCACCTTTTCTCTGCATCTGATACCAGTCCAAGAACAGAAATGTGTTCCATTGCTTCTGAGTTGGAATGCCGCTCTTCCAGCCAACCGGATAGCTCGCCCTTTCCTGCAATAGCGAGGTCGAAGCCGGGATCGCCTCCATACGAGTCGAATGCATCCATCAGGACGTCGACGCCCTTCTGGTCGCTAAGTCTGCCGACGAATGAGATCAGAGGCCTGGAATGGTCCCTTCCCGACAATACAGAAGGCTGCTCAGGAACGTCCTCAACCGGGGAGAACCCGTTGGGGATAACCTCCAGATGGCCCTTTACTCCCTTCCTCCTAAGTAGTCTCTCGAAGAAGGGGGTTAGGACGATTCGGGCATCGGAGGAATGGAGGGTTCGCCTTCCCTGGAGAACCCATCTGGCCCTCTTCAGGAGCATCCCGATGATTGAGCTCTTCACGTAGTCGTTGTGGTAAGTGGTGACCACTGGCTTGCCGGCTTTCCTAGCCTTCTTCAGAGTACGTCTGATCAGGACAGGCAGTGTGTCGTGCAAATGGACCACATCGACATCGCTGAGGTCCAGTTCCTTCACAGAAACTACTGGGTCGACACCCCCAAGGACTCGGGAAGGGAGGATCCTCACGACTTCGACGCCCCCTCTGGTGAATCTCCTCTCCTCGTGTGCGGGTACGTCAGCACACCAGACGCTCACCTTGTGCCCCCGACTTACAAGCTCTCTACCTATCTGCTCAACATGCTGGTTTCCCCCGCCCACATGAGGCCAGAACCATACGTGGGCGAGGAGGACGTGCAGGGGGCGGGACGTGTCCGTCATCGCTCCCCGACTATGCTTCCCGTTTGAAAACACCCGTACTCCCGGACTATGCGGACATCCTCGTTTTTAGTCCTAGGGCCGGCTCTCGGACCATGTTCAGACGGGTTGTGCTGGCACGTGGCGATGGAAGCCTCGCAGGTTACGGCGTCAACCACTCGGTCATCGAGGACCTGTTGGATAAGGCGAAGGTGCCTGGGTGGACGAAATCTCACGTAGTGGAGGGAGGCTCGCGGACCCATTCTAAGCGGGTTTCTAGTGCTGCATCAGATTTCCAGGCAGACCTCCTCCACATTACTAACCAAGAGGATGCGCATCTGGTTCCAAACGACTCAGATGCCCCAGTAGTTGTCTCTGTCCACAATCTGTTCGACTTCAGGCCCCGTTCGATTGAAGCGGGGGGAGTTTCGATATCCCTGGGAGAGAGGACTCCTAGCTCATCCAGAAAGAAGGGTTTGACTGCTATCAGGGAGGGGATGGAGCGGGCGAACTTGCTCCTCTGCTCCTCGGATCTCACTCTGACCGATGCTAGGTTACTCTTCCCGGGAACGGAATCGGCACTAGTAAGGGACTCAATTGACACTGGATTCTGGGATCCTGTGAAGATGCCCAGGGACAGGGCACTGCTCGGGGGCTTGGATTCGAATGGAAAATGCCTACTGGTGTCGGTTGGGGGCGAGGACCCTCGATGGAGGGGGCAATTCGTTGACGAGGTGATGGCTGCACTCCCAGAGGAGATGATCGAGGACATTCATCTGATTCGCATAGGGATTGAGAGGCTTACTCGCGAGCAGGTTGCCACGGCCTACCAGCATGCAGAGGCAATGCTCTATCCGGGAATTTCGGTGGGATTCCACAGCCCCCCGATGGAGGCCATGGCAGCGGGTTGCCCGGTGATTGCCTCGGACCTACCAGTCCACGAGGAGTCCCTGCCTCGGAGGTGCATACTACAGGCCAATATCATAGATGACTGGTGCTCCGCGATAATGGACATCCACAGGGAGTGGCGCAGAGCAGGAGGGGTCTCCAGGCATCCTGATGAGAGTCTAGTAGAACATGCGATTTCGACTTCGGGCAGGATGAAGCATGGCGAGTCCCTTGCTGAGGCATATGATTCTGCTCTTGATAATTCGAAGAATAATTGACTTTCTAATACTATAATGATATCATAACGATATGTTAATATGTATTTCATCCCTCGACAACACATGGATAGCCAAGTGAAACACCAAGACAGTAAAAATGAGCCAATTTATCGTGATATCGAAGCAAAATCAATCAATGGTTTCCTCGGACTCGCAATCCACATCATCTTGTTACCAATACTGAATATCATCCTAACCGTGGCATCAGAAAGTGTTCCAATACTCGGTATTTTGTTGTTGATCACCATACCACTATGGTTCCTGATGTGGAACAGCTACGTCATCGTGAACCCCAATCAGGCGGTCGCAGTTCAATTCTTCGGAAAGTATGTGTCTACGCTCAAAAAGGAGGGTTTCCAATTCTTCTGGAACCCCCTGTACCAAAAAACCAAGGTCTCAATGAGGATCAACAACTTCGAGTCAAACAAATTGAAGGTCAACGACGTCAATGCGAATCCAATAGACATCGCCGCCGTAGTCGTCTGGAGGGTCTACGATGCTGCAGAAGCCCTGTTCGAGGTGGAGAGCTACGACCATTACGTGCAAATTCAGAGCGAGGCTGCTCTACGTGAGATGGCGACCAAGTACCCATATGATGCGATAGAAGAGAAGGACATTGGCGGCACCACCCTCTCCAGCCACCAAGACATTGTGGCTGTGGAGCTACAATCGTCCGTAGAGTCCCGCCTAGCACGGGCCGGAATCGAGGTGCTGGAGGCACGAATCAGCTACTTGGCCTACTCGACTGAGATTGCGCAGGCCATGCTGAGGCGCCAGCAGGCGTCGGCTGTAGTAGCTGCAAGACGCGAGATCGTGGACGGGGCTGTTGGTATGGTCGAACTAGCATTGGAACAGCTAAGTGCGAAAGACATCATTGAGCTCGACGAGGAGAAGAAGGCCACCATGGTCAGCAATCTCCTGGTCGTTCTATGCTCAGAGACGGACACGACTCCGGTAATCAACACGGGAACCCTTTACCAATGAGCCGATTGGATGATGGTTCGGCATAATGGGGTCATATTTTGGAAAAGAATAAGATTCTGCTGCGAATAGATCCCGCCCTTCACAAGTCGCTAAAGTTGTGGGCCAAGGACGAGATGCGATCGATTAACGCACAGATTGAATTCCTTCTGAAAAAGTCGGTGAGTGATTGTAGGAGATAGGCTACCCCTTGCAATAAATCTGGAGCAATGGGGAGTGGAATGATGGACTCTCCGACCACTGCCAAGGTCCGCCGTCATGACATAGACTGGCTGAGAGTTATCCTATTCGGCCTCCTAATCCCCTTCCACGTCGCAATTGGGGTCTACTGGTCTTCATACGGCGACGAGATAAATCCCAATTCAGAACCCCCCACTACAGAGCTGCTCGCATCCGAGGAGGATCAGATGCGCTTCATCGAGGAGAACGACGTCTACACGCCCGAGTCGGTGGACTTCACCAGCATGGTCCTCCACTGGATGCACCAGTGGAGGCTCGCCGCCCTGTTCATGATATCGGGGATGGGCACATCCTTCGCGTTCCGAAGTAGGACGTGGGAGGTCTTCCTCAAGGAGAGAGTCAGTCGCCTGATAGTCCCCATGTTCTTTGGTGCCTGGACCATGGGCTTCGCGGGTTCGGTGATCATGGGGAACGAGAACATGAGCCCGATGGGGCTCACCTTCGGATTCCTCTTCGGGATTGTCTGGAGGTCTCTCTTTTTCTGGGTCCCAATAATCGGCAAGATACTCGCCCTTGGGCACTTGTGGTTCCTTTGGAATTTATTCCAATATTCGTTAATAATGACTCCCATATTCCACGTGGTTAGGAAGAGTCCGGACGGAGCAATGGCCAGGTTCCTGCGCTCGTCGTTCAACATCCCGATGGGGATGGGGGCGCTGATTCTGATGCCTCTGTTACTGACCATGACCGAGGTTGCGTTCAAGCCCTGGTTCCCCGGTTACATCGGGGTGGCCTACGAGTGGTTTTGGTTCCTAGTCTTCTTCGCATTCGGGTACATCTGCATCGCAGCCAAGGAGGAGTACTACGGGTTCCTGGAGAGCAAGAGGTTCGCTATCACAGCCATCACGGCGCTTTGGACGATTGCGTTCGTCTGGCTGCGCCTCGAGCAGCACGACTCGGGGGTCCCTTACGTAGACGGAGGCTGGCTGGAGAACGAAATACTCCACAATAGGATGACCCTGTTGGCATGCGCGATTCACAGCTTCCACGCCTGGTTCTGGTGCCTGACCCTATTCTCATGGGGGGCATACCTTCTGAACAGGCCCAGTGAGTACTTGTCCTACCTCAATCAGGCGGTCTACCCGTTCTACATCGTACACATGCCACTGACGTTCGCCGGGCTGAGGATCGCGTCGGATATCGGCCTCAGGGATTATGCGGCAGTCTTAGTCGCAACCGTGTTCGTGGTTCTGGCCTGTTGGGTATTCTTCGAAGGAGTCCGACGCACCAAGGCTACAAGGTTCCTGTTCGGAATCAAGTAGTAATTCCATCATAACCTCTAAGGGATACATGGATAAACTGGAGGACTGCCCCATTGCCATGCTGAAGGTTTCCGACCTCAGGAAGGGATTCGGTTCGGGACGCAGGAGGCTCGAGGTCCTGAAGGGGATCAACATGGAAATAGAGAGGGGAGAACTAGTCAGTCTAATGGGCCCATCAGGATGCGGCAAATCTACGCTTCTCAATATAATCGGGGGATTGCTCGAAGCAGACTCGGGCGGCATCGAACTGGTCTCGTTCAACTACGGGACCAAGTCCCCTAGCAAGGTAGTCGACGTCAGGAGGAACGGGATCGGTTGGATCTTCCAGGACTTCCACCTAATCGACAGGCTGGACGCCCTGGACAACGTCGCCTTCAGCCTGGAGCTCTCGGGCATCCCCTCTTCGGAGGCCGAGCAGAGGGCGAGGGTCGCCTTGGACCGTGTTGGCCTCGGAGACAGGATGGACTTCATCCCCGACCAGCTATCGGGAGGCCAGCAGCAGAGGGTCGCAGTTGCCA
>Ga0066846_10000725_pt1 | contig 16234 bp, 18 predicted proteins | sample ETNtaG_33_FD_65489 | JGI IMG/M metagenome (GOLD analysis project Ga0066846, IMG submission 65489) | Marine microbial and viral communities from oxygen minimum zone, Eastern Pacific Ocean - ETNP201310SV76 | ecosystem: Environmental > Aquatic > Marine > Oceanic | place: Pacific Ocean: Eastern... | reverse complement strand
AGCTGAGCCTGAGTAACAGCATCAAAAGGGAAAGCTACTTTGACCAACCCTGCCGCAGTCAAACCCAAATAACAGCTGGGAGGGGATTTAGAGGTCAGCCTTATTGCTCAGACGATACCTAATTTAAACCGTATCACCCAACTGACAAGAGCAAAAGCAACCACTCCATAAAGCGCCGCATAACACTCAAAAGTGGCCTTTCTGACACATTGACGCAAAGGGCATTCACGGCACACTGCACAAAACCGAGGCACTCGGATGCAGAACAGGGACGCTGTTTTCCTCGAAGATCTCTGCCCCAAATTACGTGTCCGACGATGGCGTAAATCTCTTCACAGCTATACCGAAAAAAGTTGTATCTATTGCGGCAAAACTTCCGAATCAATTGATCATGTTCTACCCCGCAGTCGTGGCGGCTTAAGTATTACTGAAAACTGTGTTCCTGCTTGCCTCTCCTGCAACGGACACAAATCTGATGCTGATGCCTTCGATTGGTATAGACGCCAACGCTTCTATGACCCGCGACGAGCAATGGCCATCCGCGCCTGGATGGATGGCGATTTGCGATTGGCTCTGAGGCTGTTGCAGTGGGCCCAACCTAACCATAAGCAAAATCCTTCAATCAACCCTGATGAAGACTGGGTACTGCAGGCGGCCTAAACCAGCCTCACCAAACCTGACAAGCCAACACAGGATTGTGTCGTTCACAAATAGAACCCTGCTGTTCAGGCTGCTCTGGAGCCAAAAGCATCGCACCTGTTAGCAATGCCGCAGCCAATACAAAGCTAAAAGCAAAGCCCGTCTGCTGGCCTTGGGCGGCGCGAGAACAAGCCCGCCGCGGCAACATAGGCTCAGGAATCGTGGAGGTGTGCAAATAGGAACTGGCCATGTCCAAACTTTGTCTGTAATACATTTGTACTTATGCTTACAGAACTTGTCAAGCAGAGTGCGTCGCTGCCGGCCGGCTCAAAGCTTTTAGTGCTAGGCGGAGGCTTCAGCGGCCAGCATGTAGCGGCGCTGGTGAGAGCTCTTGGCAACACTGCTTTATGCAGCCGCCGCAAAATCAACAGCCAAGATGCTGACTTGGCATTTGATAGTGCTACCAAGCTGCTACCAACCCAAAAGGCTCTAGAAGGAGTTACCCATTTACTGAGCTGCATACCACCAGCAACAGATGGAACAGATCCAGTGCTGACATGTTTGGGCGACCAACTCAAAACTATGCCACTGCAATGGGTTGGCTATCTATCCACCACCGGTGTCTATGGCGACTCTGGCGGACGTTGGGTTTCAGAAAACGATCTTCCTCATCCTCAGCAAGCACGCAGTCAGCGCCGTCTTGCTTGTGAACAAGCTTGGCAAAATTCAGGACTACCTATTCAGATTCTGCGGTTACCTGGCATCTACGGACCATACCGATCAGTCCTTCAAAGCATCAACACCAGAAGAAGCAAAATGATTGATAAACCAGGCCAAGTCTTTTCAAGAGTCCATGTAGATGACATTGCAGGAGCAACACTGCATCTGATCCAATGCACTGCTGCAGGGAAATGGCCAGTGGTGGTCAATGTGACTGATGACCTACCAGCAGCAAGTAAAGACTTGCTCACCTATGGAGCAAAACTGCTAGGTCGTTCACTGCCTCCGTTGGAGCCCTTTGCCATTGCTGCTAAACAAATGAGCCCTATGGCCCTCTCGTTCTGGCAAGAGAACCGAAGAGTAAGCAATCAACTGCTTTGCCAAGAACTCGGCTATTCGCTGATGCACCCTGACTATCACTCCGGACTAAGAGACTGTTATCTAGTAGAGGGATTCAAGGCATTGCAGACGAATCCTCTTTAGGTGTTGAACGTTCCTGCTCTGGACCATCAACAATGAACTCATTCCAATTGAAGGGCTTATCAGGATCAATGAATGTCAATCCTGCATCGTGCAATAACTGACTCCAATGCACCACCAACCAGCCATTACGTAGGCCGGTGCCAAGACCAAAAAACAACAACCCCAACAGCAACCAGCGCATCATGGCCTTGCCTTCCGAATGCTCTGACGTTAATCACCGAATCGTCATCGCCTTAGGAGATCCTGCTGGTATCGGGATGGAAGTGACCCTAAAGGCCCTAGCTTCATCTGCCTTGCAATCAAAGTTGCATCCACAACTTGTTGGCTGTCGACGCAGCATCGAACTCACCTACGCCAAGCTGCAAGCTCGAGGAATCTCCCCCCTAGCAAATCCCCAAAACCTAGAGATCGAAGACCTGCCCCTAAAAAGCACACTTCAGCCTGGACAGCCCACAGCACAAACCGGAGCCGCAAGCTTTCAATGGTTGACACGGGCAACAGAACTCGTCTTAGAAGGTCAAGGCCGTGCACTTGTGACCGCTCCAATTGCCAAACATGCCTGGCATGCCGCAGGTCATCACTATCCAGGCCAAACCGAACGACTTAAAGAACTAACAGGAGCAGATCAGGCATCGATGCTATTCACAGCGATCTCACCTAAAAGCGGCTGGCGACTAAACACTCTGTTAACCACAACTCACGTCCCGTTAGCTGTAGTACCAAAACTGCTCACCCCTGAATTAGTTAAATCAAAACTCAATGTGCTCAAAGCATTCTGCAAGCGATTTAAAACCAATCCATACCTTGCCGTAGCGGGCCTAAATCCCCACGCCGGCGAGGAAGGCCAACTAGGCCAAGAGGAGCTGAAATGGTTGATCCCAATGCTGAACTCATGGAAGAGCGAGAACCCTGAGATCCAACTAGACGGGCCTCTCCCTCCCGACACATGTTGGCTTTCAGCTGCAAAAGCTTGGCAGGGCATCCCATGCGAACGCACCCCAGACGGCATCCTGGCCTTGTACCACGATCAGGGTCTGATTCCAGTGAAATTGCTGGCTTTTGATGATGCCGTGAACGTAACGCTTGGTCTTCCCTTCCTGCGCACATCACCGGATCACGGCACAGCTTTTGATATCGCGAGTCAAGGATGTGCCAAGGCCAACAGCATGGTGGCTGCCCTAAAAGCAGCCTGGGAACTCACAGAGTCACAATGATCAGATGGGCTTAACACGCATCAACACCTGACCGAATTCCACCGGGGTGCCGTTATCTACAAGAATCTCAACCACCTCACCACTGACTTCAGATTCCAACTCATTCATCAACTTCATAGCCTCCAGAATGCAAACGGCCTGACCGACGCTAATGCGACTGCCGACCTCTACAAATGGTGATTCCCCAGGGCCTGGCGCACGATAAAACGTGCCAACCATCGGTGCAGTAACTTCCAGTAAATCAGCTCTAGAGCCTGGCACGGTTGGAGGCGGAGTGCCAGGTCCGGCAATCTCAACTCTCGGCTCTGGAGGCGATGACGCTATATCAGCGGCAGAGGCCAATGGCATCACCGGGGCAACCACAGCTGGAGCAGGAATGTTGCGCCTGATCTCAAGCCGAAAATCATCGCCCTCAAGGCGAAACTCCTGAATATCACTATCAGCCAAGGCCTCTAGCAATTGGTGCAATTGGTCGTGATCTAGCTGCATGGCGATTAATTCTCGCGACCTAGATAGCTGTCGTTACGCGTATCAACTTTGATTTTCTCACCCACTGAAAGAAACAAAGGAACCATCACCTGAACACCAGTCTCAAGGATGGCAGGCTTAGTACCACCAGTAGCGGTATCGCCCTTCACACCAGGATCAGTTTCAGTGATTTCAAGCACCACAGAATTGGGCAGCTCCACCTCAAGAGGATTTCCGTTCCATGAGACCACATTGACCTCCATACCTTCCTTAAGATATTTGCGACTGTCACCTATTTGCTGAGCAGTAAGCCGGGTTTCCTCATAACTAGACATATCCATAAAAACGTAGTCGCCCACCTCCATATAAGTATGTTGAAGGGTGGACTTCTCAAGCAACGCCTGAGGAAGCATCTCACCAGCCCTAAAGGTTTTTTCCACAACGTTGCCGCTCTGAACCGCCTTCAGCTTGGTGCGCACAAATGCCGAACCTTTGCCCGGTTTGACATGCAAAAACTCGACCACACGCCAAACAGAACCATCTAATTCAATGGTGGTGCCAGTGCGGAAGTCGTTACTAGAGATCATTCCCGCTGAACGGATCAGATGGATCATACGGCTGTGCCAAAGTCCAAGCAGCAGAAGGGCTACACATGCCAAATACACCTCTACTGACCAGCCTGATAACAGTGCTGGCAATGCTTTTCCTGAATTGGGGTGATCCTGTCCTGGCTGCCCTGCCAGCTGGAAGTGCAGTAACCGATGGTGCTGCAATCCTGCGGAATGCCCTACCAATCCAACAAAAAGATCTCCGCCAAATGCAATACACCTTGGAGGCCACTAGCAAAGTGGTTGGCTCTTCAAAGGGAAATCGCTGGGTTGTCCTAAACGAAGCTGCTTCTTCTAGTCAGTTCCTAGTAATCACTCGCAAAAAGAGCATCCTCGAAGCCATCCCAGAAGCACGTCGAGCAGAGGGTGATGCGCTTCTTGAATCCCTAGAAGAAAGCGTGCAGGCCCTTGGGGAGGAAGCAAGTAAGCAAAACATAGATGGCTTCATCGCCCTACGCCGCAAGAGCCTCAAGCAAATCGGTGATCTAGAAGCTCTGTTGGTGAATGATTTTCCGTACACCATCCCTGAGGAATACGACTCCCTACCGCGACTTCTTGGCCGAGCGACGGTATCGATTAAAACCACAAAAGGAAGCATGAGTGCCGTTATTGATGGCTACAACGCTCCTTTAACAGCTGGTGCCTTCGTGGACCTTGCGCTCAAAGGGTTCTATGACGGATTGCCGTTTACACGCGCTGAAGACAATTACGTGCTTCAAAGCGGTGACCCAAAAGGGCCTGAAAGCGGATACATAGACCCCACCACAAGCCAAGAGCGTCAAGTTCCTTTGGAAATCCGTGTTCCAGAAGAACCAACACCTTTTTATAACCAAACCTTTGAAGATCTTGGTCTCTATAAGGCCACACCAGTACTCCCATTCGCTGCACTAGGAACACTTGGATGGGCCCATTCCCACCAGGCCATCGACGATGGTTCATCCCAGTTCTTTCTATTTCTCTATGAGGCAGAACTAACTCCCGCGGGCCTCAACTTGATTGATGGCCGTAATGCAGCATTCGGCTATGTCGTTGAAAACACTGAGTTACTTAAAGAACTCGGAGTTGATGATCGAATTTTATCCATCGAAGTTGTCGATGGAGCTGATCTACTGAAACCCCACGCCTGAGGACTTAGGCATGGGTGAAACCCTTTACCAAATCGGTGAAAGCGAATTACTACATCGACTGGCCCGCTTCGCTCCTACTGGCCAATTTGACGATGACACAGCCCGTATCTATACAGGCGGAAAAGATCTTCTTATCAATACCGATGTATTGGTAGAAGGCATCCATTTCTGCAAAGACACCACAACTGCGAAAGACATTGGTTGGCGTTGCGTAGCCGCCAACATCTCTGATCTAGCAGCAAGTGGTGTAGATAAGATTTTAGGTATCACTGTGGGACTAATAGCCCCTTCAGATACTCCCTGGGACTGGGTAGAGGAGGTTTATACGGGTATAGAAGAGGCATTGAAACAGTTCGGTGGAGAATTACTAGGCGGAGACTGTTCCCAAGGAGAACAACGACTACTAGCGATCACAGCACTAGGGACTGTTGGACCAGCACGCTTGCATCGTTCCCACGCTTTGCCTGGAGATTCTCTTGTCGTAAGCGGCCCCCATGGCCTCAGCCGCCTTGGTTTAGCCCTTTTGCTCTGCGAGCCTCAAGTACAAGCAGTGCAACTGCCAGAAAAACTTAAACAAGCAGCTATAGATGCTCACCAACACCCTCAACCCAGCCTAAAAGCTCTGCGCTCTCTAGAAGCATGCAAGCCTAAGGAACTTGCATGGCGAGCAGGTGGCACCGATAGTAGTGACGGCCTGCTCGAAGCAGTAAAAAACCTTTGTAAAAGCAGCAACTGCCGAGCGATAATTGATCCCACAAGCCTTCCTAGAGCATCTGAATGGCCCTTGGGATCACCCTGGGACAACTGGTGTCTTAACGGCGGTGAAGACTTTGAACTTGTTTTAAGTCTGCCACCTAAATGGGCTACGGCCTGGCTTAATGCTTACCCATCAAGTCAAGCAATTGGTGTCATGGAAATGGGCCCAGCTCAAGTGCTATGGACAGATAACAGAGAAGAAGTAAATAGCAGCCCAGACTTCCAACATTTCCAGCAATAACAGCTTGAAAATCTCTTAAAAAACCCCTCCCTAGTAGGGAGGGGTTCGCAAATCAAAGGCAACTTAGAACCCAAGAAAAATGGGCACCTTCACTTAAAAATTACTTCCAATTCTTGGCAACTATCTCTGCAAGATCAACAACCCGCTGGCTATAACCCCACTCGTTGTCATACCAAGCAACCACTTTCACCATGTTGTCGCCAATAGTCATCGTGAGCGCCTCATCGACAATGGTGGATTCATTGGTACCGGCGTAGTCACTTGATACCAAAGGAAGATCTCCATATTTGATGATTCCCTTCATTGCACCCTCAGAGGCAGTCTTCAGAGCAGCATTCACTTCTTCAGCAGTCGTGGCACGACCCGACTCAAACACCAGATCAACAGCTGAAACGTTCGGAGTTGGAACACGCATAGCAATACCAGTGAGCTTGCCCTTCATCTGTGGATAAACCAAAGCGACAGCCGAAGCAGCACCAGTTGAAGTAGGCACAAGATTCATCGCTGCCGCACGAGCACGGCGAAGATCACGATGGCTGTTATCAAGAATCCGCTGATCACCGGTATAGCTATGAATAGTTGTCATCAAACCCTTATTGATTCCAAAGGTCTGATCAAGCACCTTCACGATTGGCGCTAAGCAATTAGTAGTGCAACTGGCATTACTAAGAACATTGAAATCTTCATGGCGATACTGATCAGCATTAACGCCAACGACGTATGTACCAACACCATCACCTTTACCTGGAGCAGTGAGAATCACTTTCTTCGCACCAGCCTCTATATGTTTGCTAGCCCCTACATCGGTATTAAAAACGCCCGTTGACTCGATCACGATATCGATACCCCACTCTTTCCAAGGAAGATTCAAAGGGTTGCGATCTGAAAAACACTTGATGACCTTGCCGTTCACAATGATCGAGTCATCTGTATAGCCAATCTCAGCATCCTTGATCTGGCCAAGAATGGAGTCGTACTTGAGCAAATGAGCGTTGGTCTTGGGGTCGGAAGTGACATTGATGCCAACCACTTCGATGCCCGTGTTCGCACCACGGCTCAACCAACAACGCATGAAGTTGCGACCAATTCGGCCGAATCCATTGATCGCAACACGCAGAGTCATGACACAAGCGGGGAAACCGCAAAGTTAACTGGCCGCCGATCATACAGAAATAGGCTGCACTTTCTTCTGTTCCGGATGAAAAGGCGGTCCACACCCAGGTGAAGATCAACAATGCCTAGACCTCTCAAAAACATGAGGATCACGGGCTTTCAAGCGAAGACTGGCTTATCTTTCGTGCCTATGGTTTTGCCCATTGACACGTCTGCTTAATCGCCAGCAACCCATCCACTTCATAGGCATTGGAGGCATCGGCATGTCTGCCCTGGCTCTGATTCTGGCGAATCGAGGTCATAGCGTATCTGGCTCCGACCCACGGAACAGTCATACCGTTGAACGTCTTCGAACCCAAGGGGTAAAAGTATTCCGCGAGCAGAGCTCGGCAAACATCAAGGCCATTTGTAGCAATGTCAATCTCCCCCCGGTGGTGGTTGTAAGCACTGCCATACCCAAGAGCAATCCTGAGCTAAAGGCAACCAAGCAAGCTCAACTAGAGATTGTGCATCGCTCTGACCTCCTTGCCGCCTTAATTCAGGCACAGCCTTCCATCGCAGTAGCAGGTAGCCATGGCAAAACAACAACCAGCACTTTGCTGACCACACTTCTGGCTACAACTGATCAAGACCCAACAGCTGTGATTGGTGGTGTGGTTCCTTACTACGGCAGCAACGGCCATGCAGGCCAAGGACGATTACTAGTAGCAGAAGCTGATGAATCTGATGGCTCTCTGGTGAAGTTTCCGGCATCACTTGGCGTGATTACCAACTTGGAGCTTGACCACACCGACCACTACTCCAATCTTGACGAGCTAATTAAGACCATGAAGGAATTCGGCCAAGGCTGCCGACAACTACTGGCCAATTACGACTGCCCAATCCTTAAGGAGCATTTCGATGCCACGGCCTGGTGGTCTGTAAAAACCGCAGTAGGTGTCGATTTCGCAGCTCTACCAATCTGCCTCAATGGCAATCAAACAATTGCAGATATCTACGAACAAGGCGAGCTGATGGGTCAAATCACACTGCCGATGCCCGGACTTCACAACCTCAGCAATGCTATGGCCGCTATAGCAGCCTGCCGACTGGAAGGAGGTCTATCCTTCGAGCAACTAAAACAAGGCCTGGCTGATCTTCAGCCTCCAGGTCGCCGCTTCGACTTCCGAGGCTCCTGGAAAGATCGCCAAATCGTTGATGATTACGCCCACCATCCCAGCGAAGTGCGCGCCACACTCGCAATGGCCCGCTTAATGGTGACCAGTGGTCTAAGCCCGTTACCTTGCCCACCTAAACGCCTTTTAGCTGTATTCCAGCCCCATCGATACAGTCGCACGCATCAATTTCTCAACGATTTCGCCACTGCACTCGGTGACGCTGATGCCGTACTTCTTGCTCCCGTTTACGGCGCCGGCGAACAACCCATTCAAGGTGCCACTAGTCAAAGCCTGGCTAAAGCGATCAAAGCTCAACATCCCAACCTGCCAGTCAAAGTAAGTGAAGACCTCAACCAACTAACCCTATTAGTTCAACAACACAGCCTCGAGGGTGACCTGGTGTTAGTCATGGGTGCAGGCGATGTGAATTGTCTTTGGAGTCAACTAGAAATTCTTAGCGAGACCCAGAGATATCCATCCTCTCTAGCCGCTTGAGCAAAGTGATAGGGATCAGGCCACAGCCAATGGTTTCCCTTGCCAATTTCACGAGCTGGCGCGTTGGAGGGCCAGCTGAATGGTTTGCATCACCCAACAGCGTGGATGAACTACTAAGCCTGATTACCTGGGCCCATGAACGCAAGATGCCCTGTCGGATTATCGGGGCAGGATCAAACCTACTAATCAATGATGCTGGTTTGCCAGGCCTAAGTCTTTGCATGCGCAAGCTCCAAGGAAGTGAGCTAGATGCACAAACTGGCATTGTCGAAGCCTTAGCCGGTGAGCCAATTCCCAACCTTTCCAGACGCGCCGCAAAGGCTGGATTACATGGCCTGGAATGGGCCGTTGGGATCCCTGGGACAGTAGGAGGTGCAGCCGTAATGAATGCAGGGGCCCAGGGCGGTTGCACAGCAGACTGGCTGGAATCTGTACAAGTAGTCGACCTAAGTGGCAAGGAACCTTTTGAACTGAGCTGCGACGAACTTGGCTATGCCTACCGTCACAGTCGCTTACAAGAAAAGCCATTAGTGGTTCTCTCAGCAAAATTCAAATTAGAGCCAGGTTTTGATCACGAAGAACTCCATCGCATCACGAACAAGAACCTCACTCATCGCACTACAACCCAGCCCTATCACTTACCTAGTTGCGGCAGTGTATTTCGAAACCCCGAACCCCTCAAAGCCGGCCGTTTAATCGAATCTCTAGGTCTTAAAGGCCACCGAATTGGCGGAGCAGAAGTCTCCTCAGTTCACGCTAATTTCATAGTCAACATTGGAGGAGCAACTGCTACCGAGATTGATCAAATGATCACCCTCATCCAAGAAGAGGTACAAGCAGCCCATGGTGTGATGCTTCATCCCGAAGTAAAAAGACTTGGTTTCGAACCGACCACCTAACCTGCTCTTTCCTCCAGCAATGCAATGGCAGGCTTCGGACTTCCCAATTTCGGCCAAATAACCGAAGTCTTCCGTAAGGCCCAGCAGATCCAACAAGACGCCCAAAAATTACAGGAAGAACTAGATGCCATGGAAATCGAAGGCAGCAGCCCAGATGGCAGGGCGAGTATCTGGCTCTCAGGCAACCAACAACCGCTGCGTGTGCGTCTTGACCCCACTCTTCTAGCTGAAGGCCAAGAAGCCAGCGAAGCTGCTACCTTCGCCGCTCTTCAGTCCGCCTATGAACACTCCACCACAACCATGAAAGAGCGAATGGAAGAACTCACTGGCGGCCTAAACCTGAACCTCCCCGGAATGAACGACTGAGGCTCTCCATTTCTTGCAAAAAACGCTTGTAAATCGGATAACGCTCCCAGCTTTTATCAACTCCACAGCCGGGCTCATCGCGATGAAAACAATCCCTAAATCGACAGGGATTACTTTCAAGTTGACAACGAAGCTCAGGAAATAGCAGCGGAAGTTTTCTCAAATCACCTGGAAGCTCAGGTCGATTAAACCCTGGGGTATCTGCCACAAGGGATCCTGCGCAAAGCCGATAGAGCGCAACATGACGAGTGGTATGCCTTCCCCGCTGCAAGCGCCCAGAAACTGCACCAACCCGCAGGGATGCCTCAGGCAGCAACTTGTTGAGCAAACTGGTCTTGCCAACACCAGAAGGGCCGCAAAGCACAGCAAGACGATTGCTGCTGAGTTGATCTTGTAGAGAATCCAACCCCTCTCCGGTCTGCACAGAGACCGCTATAGGCCGATATCCCCAACCCCGCAGCCGAACTAACTGCTCCTCTAGTTGATCTGAAGTAATGAGATCCCGCTTGGTGAGGATCAAATGAACCGCTAAACCAGTCTGCTCAGCAGATAGAAGAAAACGACTGGCTTGATCTGCATCAAAGCAAGGCTGCTTTACTGCCAAAGCAACAACTACTGCCGTTACGTTGGCAACTGGCGGACGATTGAGCCAGCTCTGCCTAGGTTCTACATCACTAACCACTGCTCGGCACTGCTGCCAATCAATCGCTTCCACCCACACACGATCCCCAACATGGATTGCAGCACCGCGATGATTAAGTCGCGTGCGACGAGTACAAAGCAACCGCGATGGTCGAGCATCAGTTAAGCCAGTCAATGCAACCAATGAAGCCGGGTTAGAAATCTCGAGTTCCACCTCAAGAAAATTGGCCTGCAATGCAACCACCATGCCAGCAAGTCGCGGCGTCTCAGCCACCACCACAGGTCACCATCAACCTCAACCAAGTAGCTTCCTTGCTATAGATCTCGACCCGATGGCCTGCTTCTCTTAAACCTGCAACGACCATTTCCTCCGGTTCGCCACAATCAAGATCCACCTGAAGAAGTTCATTAGCCTCAAGACCCTCAAGAGCAAGGCGAGCGCGAATAAAATTCTTTGGGCAGGAAATACCACGCAGATCAATCTGCTGGTCCGGAATAGACCCTGCCATCATCCCTTCTGGCCAAACAAACGCGCAAACAAACCACTGTTGTGATGGTGATGCTGCTTCCCTTTAGCGGAATGATGGCCAGCTAAGTCTTCTAATAAGCCACGCTCTTCCATTGATATACGGGTTGGCAGCTTGACATTGACAGAAATGGACTGATTACCTCTAGCCACTGGATTACCCAATTTCGGGATGCCCTTGTTTTCAAGTATGAGCACAGCATTGGGCTGTGTACCGGCAGGAATCTCAAGGCTGGTAATGCCATCAACCGTATCAACTTCAATTGTGTCGCCAAGGATTGCCTGTAGGTAACTGACATTGACCTCTGAAAGAACCGTGAGCCCATCACGCCGCAATTTTGAATGATTTTTCACCGTCAAAAACACATAAAGGTCCCCAGAGGGCCCACCCCGCAAACCAGCATTTCCCTCACCAGCAACCCTCAAACGGGTTCCTGTATCAACCCCAGCAGGAATATTGATTCTTAATTTCTTACGAACCTGGTGAACACCCTGTCCACTACATGAACCACAAGGATCTGCAATCACTTGTCCATTCCCATCACAATTGGGGCATTCCGCGACCTGCGTGAAACTACCGAAAGGCGTCCTGGTTGCTCGCCGAACCTGACCAACACCTCCACAAGTTGTGCATGTAGTCGGTCCACTACCAGCTTTAGCCCCACTTCCACTACAGACATCACAGGTCTCTAAATGAGGAACTTTGATTTCGCGTTCCTGACCGAAAACAGCTTGCTCAAATTCAATCTTTAGGTCGTAGCGAAGATCATCTCCCTGCTGCGGTCCTCGCCGCCGTGAACGACCACCACCACTACCGCCAAAACCACTGAAGAAGGTCTCAAAGAGATCGGCAAAACCACCCATATCTCCCATATCGGGCATGCCACCTGCACCCCCAAGCCCAGCCTCACCAAATTGGTCATAACGGCCACGAGTCTGAGGATCACTCAGCACCTCATAGGCACGCCCAATCTCCTTAAAACGATCCTCAGCACCAGGATCCTTATTAATGTCAGGGTGATACTGGCGTGCAAGGCGGCGATAAGCCCGCTTGAGGGTGTCGCTATCAGCATCCCTACTTACCCCTAGCAGGTCGTAATAATCAGCCATCAGCTCATCAACGCTCCTTCACCCTAAAGGGCAACACCTTGCAATCAGACTCCTGCCGAAGCAGGGTCTTCATCACCTTTAGACGCATCTATTGACTCATCATTTGATTGAGGCGAAGCAGACTCACCACCTTGAGGCCCTGGTCCCATGGACACTTTCACCAGAGCGTGACGAAGCACCCGGCCATTGAGGTGGTATCCACGCTGAAGTTCCTCAATAACAATATCTTCCACATATTCCTGACTGGGCTCCCTTGATACCGCCTCATGAAGGGTGGGATCAAACGCCTGACCAACAACCCGCATCGAAGCAACCCCCTGTTGTTTAAGCACATCAACGAGTTGTTTATAGAGACCTTGATAACTGCGATGAAGAACCTGAGCCTCCTCTCCCTGAGGCTCTAATTGCTGACGAGCCCGCTCAAAATTATCCACCACCGGAAGGATTTCACTCAAAGTGGTGCAGGTGAGCTGTAAGCGAAGGTCATCCTGATCGCGACTCTGACGTTTGCGGAAATTATCGAAATCGGCAGCAATTCGCATGTACTGACTACGAAGAGTTTCGTGCTCTTCCCGCAGGCTGCTGTGCTCCTGCTCCAGCTGCAGTAAACGAGCCTCATTATCCGCTGGTGGAGCAGATGGGGATGAAGGCTGATCCTCATCGGAGCTCATCGATACCATTGGCTCCTGAGGAACCTCAGCCTCGAAACCCTCAGCAGCAGGATCGTGAGCTGGGGTAGGGGCGTCTCCACTCATGCTGACCGTTTGCAGATTCACGTCTAGACATGTTGAAGGGAGAAGTACACCTCCCACAAGCGGCGGAAGCCCGCACCTCCATTTGATCTCCTCTTCGTGACCCAGGTCCGTCCAATCCCCAAAGCAGCCAACAGCAGCCAGCAGCGACTGGAACTGGAGCTACTTCTACAAATCAGCCTGGTCACACCAGAAGAACTTGCCATCGGACTGGATCTGATCGCCAACCACAACGCTCTAGATGCAACAACCTGGCAACAATTCCAAGCCCTACCCATCAATATCAATGACCACCATATGGAGGTGGCAATACCGCACCAATTCGATGAACTCAGTAAAAATGAACTGATCTCAGAACTTCAGTCCCGCGGTTACACAGCAGCATTCCGTATAGCGTTGACATCCGATCTAGCCAGCTTGCACAAATCAGCAAGCACTAAACATCAAGTTGAATCTGAATCCAAACCGAAACAAGCAAAACCTTTTACCAAATCAAAACCCTCCCTTCTTGCAGGCTTTAGTGCAGAAGGTGTCCTCGAAGAAGACCTAGATGAACAAACTGGGCTTGCAAATGCCATAGAGGACTTGGAGTCCAGCTTGCTGGACTCAGAAAGCTCCCCCGTGATCAGCCTGGTGGACCGAATTCTGGTACAGGCACTCCAGGTAGAAGCCAGTGACGTGCATGTGGAACCACAAGAAAACGGACTACAGATCCGCTTCCGTCAAGACGGCGTACTACAGAGCTACATCGAACCTCTCCCGAGTCGATTAATCCCCGCTGTCACCTCAAGATTCAAGATCATGGCCGACCTAGATATTGCAGAGCGACGAATGGCTCAGGACGGTCGTATTCGTCGAACATATAGAAATCGTTTAATCGATTTGAGAGTCAACAGTCTGCCCAGCCGTTACGGAGAAAAAATCTGTCTACGACTACTCGACAGCAGCTCTCCCCAACTAGGACTGGACAAACTAATCAGCAACGCGAATGCCCTTGATCTCATACGCAATCTGGGTTCTAAACCCTTCGGCATGATCCTAGTAACAGGTCCTACAGGGTCCGGCAAGTCAACAACTCTCTACTCACTATTGGCAGAACGCAACGAGCCCGGCATCAATATTTCCACTGTTGAAGATCCAATCGAATACACCCTTCCTGGCATCACCCAGTGCCAAGTAAATCGAGAAAAAGGCTTCGACTTCAGCACAGCACTAAGAGCATTCATGCGCCAAGACCCAGACGTTCTACTAGTAGGTGAAACCCGAGACCTAGAAACAGCCAAAACCGCCATCGAAGCAGCGCTAACTGGTCATCTGGTGCTAACCACCCTGCATTGCAATGACGCATCAAGTGCTATCGCACGCCTTAATGAAATGGGCGTTGAACCATTCATGGTAAGCGCCTCTTTAATTGGAATTGTCTCCCAAAGACTACTAAGAAAACTGTGCAGTACTTGCCGCAAGTCTTATCACCCAACCGAAAAAGAATTAGCTCGATTCGGATTAATGGCCCATGCAGAAACAGGAGTAACTTTTTTCAAAGCCCACCATCACGATGAAAGCAACCAGCCATGCCCCAATTGTCAAGGAAGTGGCTACAAGGGCCGAATAGGAGTTTATGAAGTACTCCGCATGAATGAAGAACTCGCTACAGCCGTGGCCAAAGGTGCCACTACAGATTTAGTCAGACGTATGGCATTAGAAGCCGGCATGAAGACTTTGCTTGGCTACAGCCTTGATCTAGTGCGAGAAGGCCACACCACTCTTGAAGAAGTAGGCAGAATGATTCTCACCGATTCGGGAGTGGAATCAGAGCGACGTGCCAGAGCACTTAATGCACTCACCTGCAACAGCTGCGGGGCAGGCCTCGAGGACGGCTGGCTGGAATGTCCCTACTGTCTAAGCGCTCGCCAATGAGGGAACCATCATGGATCTGATGATCGAAGACCTGATGGAACAGCTGGTTCAAGGTGGCGGGAGTGATCTCCACATTGCTACCGGCCAGCCCCCCTATGGACGGTTCAACGGCGAACTAAGACCGATAAGCAAAACCGCCCTATCTGAGGAAGCATGCAACAAGCTGATTTTCTCAATGCTCAACAACAGTCAAAGAAAAACACTTGAACAGACATGGGAGCTTGACTGTGCCTACGGCCTCAAAGGTGTTGCGCGCTTTCGTGTGAATGTCTATCGACAGAAAGGCAGCTATGCCGCATGCCTTCGCGCTCTTGGCAGCACTATCCCGAGTGTCGAAGTTCTCAACCTGCCACCTGTAGTCATAGAAACTAGTAAACGACCAAGAGGATTAGTACTAGTAACAGGCCCAACCGGGTCAGGCAAAACCACAACCCTTGCTGCCCTACTTGACTACATAAATCACACAAGAAGCGAGCACATCCTCACGATAGAAGATCCGATTGAATTCATCTACAAAAGTGATCTCAGCCTGGTGCACCAGCGACAACTCAATGAAGATACTCGCAGTTTTGGTAATGCCCTACGTGCTGCCCTACGAGAAGACCCAGATGTAATTTTGATAGGGGAAATGCGCGATCTAGAAACAATTCAACTAGCAATCAGCGCAGCCGAAACCGGTCATCTCGTCTTCGGCACCCTACACACCAGCTCCGCAGCACAAACGATCGATCGCATCGTCGATGTTTTTCCACCCAACCAACAAACCCAGATCAGAGTGCAACTTTCAGGCAGCCTGGCAGCCATCTTTTCGCAAACTCTCTGCCGTCGCCAAAATCCACAAGCAGGACAATTTGGGCGCGTAATGGCTCAAGAGATCTTGATAAATACCCCAGCAACTGCAAACTTAATTAGAGAAGGCAAAACCGCACAGCTCTACTCCCAAATCCAAACTGGAGGCGAGCTAGGAATGCAAACTCTAGAAAAAGCTCTTGCAAATCTCA
>Ga0066846_10000723_pt1 | contig 16238 bp, 15 predicted proteins | sample ETNtaG_33_FD_65489 | JGI IMG/M metagenome (GOLD analysis project Ga0066846, IMG submission 65489) | Marine microbial and viral communities from oxygen minimum zone, Eastern Pacific Ocean - ETNP201310SV76 | ecosystem: Environmental > Aquatic > Marine > Oceanic | place: Pacific Ocean: Eastern... | reverse complement strand
ATAACAGCAGGCATTCTTTCTATCGCTAAAGAAGTTGCAATTAGGTCTCTAGCATTTGACCTATTGTATGCCAGTTGTGTTGCTAATCTTTCCATATCTCTCAAGCCTTTGAGGGCATCTCTAAGAGAATCAATTCGTTTAGAGGAACGGAATAATGAATTAACCGAGTTTTGTCTTGAATTAATTGATTCGATGTTGGATAATGGCCTTAGTATCCAAGTTTTCAATAATCTTCGACCCATTGCAGTACGGCAGAAATTAATACTTGAAAGTAAACTACCATCGTATTCTCCAGAAAGAGTTGATGTCAATTCTAGATTTCTTAGAGTAGTTTGATCTAGTAACATATTTCCCTTTTCTTCAATTATAGAAATATCTCTTAATGGAATTGAATCAGCGATATGAACGGTTGCCAAATAATCTGCTGCAAGCCCGGCTGCAGCAAGTGATAATGGCGCATTATCCAAGTCTAGATGCCCTAGGTCCCCAACTTTCATTATTTCTTTCAGTCTATTGCGTCTCTTTTTTTCTGATGCATTATGCTGACTTATCACCGTACCTTGCAAGTGAGTAAACATATTACATAGAGTTGAGTCTTGGGAATCTTTGGATGAAATTACAATCTCTGCAGGATTCCATCTCAAAATTTCATCCATAGCTCTGTTATACCTATCATCACCAATCCAAGTACTGGCCCATGATTCACCGGTTGAAGCATCAATTACGCCCATTCCTAACTGTTCTTTACCAAGAACTATTGCAGTTAACAAGGAACGTTCTTCACTAGATAATAGCGATTCTTCGTAAAGACTTCCTGGCGTGTAGACCCTCGTGACAACTCTTTCGAGAAGTTTTGCGCCTTCCCTAAGTTCACTTTCCTGTTCTGCAACTGTGACTTTAAATCCTGATTTTAACATCTTTCTCAAATTATCTTCTAGAGCATGCCAGGGGAAACCAGCCATAGGAATTGGTACCTCTGCATTTTTATCTCTAGAAGTTAAAGCCAGACCTAGGACTTCAGAAGCAACTTCTGCGTCCTCGTGAAATAGTTCATAGAAGTCCCCCATTCTAAAAAACAAAATGGTATCAGGATGTTCAGATTTTATATCCATGAATTGGTCCATCATGCCTCTCTTTGACATATCATCACATCCATGGCTCGCGCTGGAGTTGATTGTCGTTCAATACGGCACATGAAGGTTGCCAAAGAAAGCGAAAATTTATTTGAATTTGGCGCAATATTAATCAAAATTTCATACGTTCGATAATATTCCATCCCATCACAGCGAAAATAATACTGAAAATCAGAAGGAATGAGAAGTTTAAGAAACCTCTTCCACTTTCTATAGAACCATAAGATGAATAGTCAAAAGTTAAAATTTTATATTCTCCATTTGAATCAATGCCGTGCATATTAATCAGGTCTGATGAGGAACCATGAGTTTCTATTTCAATCGGCATTTTATGTTGCATTTCTACTACTTCATGCCCTTCTTTAGTCCATTTAATTACAGAATCTGTATTTAGGGAGCCAAAGAACCAAACAACATCGCAATCGCTCTTTATTGCAGCAGTACTAGTTATAGTTGAATGTTCAAAAGATAAATCATTAGTATGAAAAATAGTAGTTTGAGTAGTTCCTGCTATTATCATTTCATCTCCCATTCTGATTAAAGAGTGGAACTCCCCTGAAGGCGCTATATACATTTTATCAAGCATAGGTGCAGTAAATCCGCCAGTCCAAATAATATGGCCAATAACCGGCTTTATTTCAGGAGATGCAGGATTATTTTCTTGGTTCGAATTTGAAGAAATTAGAATTCCGGTGGCTATCCATTCATTTTCCGCAATAGCTTCTATTTCTTGCCAATCAACTCCTGCATTATTAGGCATAGAAGAACTAGGTATTCCATCTATGCCAAATCCTCTAAAACTAGTATGGTCTCCCTCATCGGTAACCATAATCATCGAATTTGAGTCTTCATCCAAGTTTTGTGATAGATCAATTATATTGAATTCTCCTCTTAATTCGCTCAATTCTATAGTAGATGTAGTCGAACCATCTATAATCATAATTGAGTTTTCTTCTATTGAGGTAGCAATAGAATTATTGTTCAATTCAGTAAGGAATTGAATTGATGAAGCGCTATTATCGGTAATTGGATTGATAATATCGGTTCGCTTTCCCTCATCGTAATGATACAAGTAGGTTCCATCAACAGTGTGACTAACTGAATAATATCCGCCATCTTGTTGGTAAATAATTTCTAAAACACGAGAATCTTCAATAGCCGGATTTTTTTCAATATCCATGCCAGTTAATTTACTAGTTCCGTGTATTGCAAAGGCTCCAATTATGATGAAAACAAAGAACAGCGAAATTGCTAACCATTGATGCTCGGATTCTTCTTCAAGAAGCCGCCTCCAGCCCTTCGCCATATACTTCGGTGGAATCTATACTCCATGAAGGCTTTGATAAAATACATATTTTTTAGTGGCCTTCAAGATATATGGTAAAATCGAATCATGCGGAGAAGTGATAAAGGGAGCATCAATCGCAGTGTTGCTTGGAGGTCTATTATGGCACGAAAACCCGCATCAATGTATCGCCGTTTGAAAGGTCCTGCGTATACACGACGTAAGTATATCGGCGGTGTACCTAACAACCGTATTATGCAATTTCATGTTGGTAACAGAAAGGCTGCTGAGACAGGTCAGTTCCCAGTTGTAATCGAACTAAGGTCTGACACTAACTGTCAAATCAGACACACGGCATTAGAGGCTGCACGTGTTATATCCAATTCAACAATTCGTAATAAAGCTGGTGCTCAAGGATATGCTTTGAGAGTTCACACCTTCCCACACCACGTTCTAAGAGAAAACAAGCAAGCTACCGGAGCAGGTGCTGACCGTGTTTCTCAAGGTATGAGATGTGCATTTGGAAAGAATGTTGGTACTGCTGCTAGAGTTAAGAGAGGACAGAGAGTTATCTCAATTCAAATTCAACCTGAGCATTACCTAACTGCTAGAGACGCTCTAAGAAAGGCTAGCATGAAGTTCCCAACTCCATGTACTATCCGTTTGATTAAGGGCCACGAGCACCTAAAGGGACTAATTTGAGCACAGATGGGCCTAGCCCATCATCAAAGAGCCTTTTTGTTCTTGATTTTGGGCGCGATTTCAAAAGTAAGAATAAATTCGAATGAGATAAGGTGATTTTTTGAGAGTTGCAGTTTTGAAGGAAGACAGTTGTCAACCAAAGAAATGTAATGATGAATGCCAATCATTTTGTCCTCCTGTTAGAAATGGACAAGAATGTATCATCATGGATGATAAAACTGGTAAACCACATATCTCTGAAAGTTTGTGTATAGGTTGTGGAATTTGTATAAATAAATGTCCACATGATGCATTGATAATTGAACAACTACCAAGTGAACTAGAAACTGATATGATACATAGGTACTCAATGAATGGATTTAGATTATTCCGTTTACCAACTCCTTCTAAAGAAAGTGTTGTAGGTATTCTTGGCCCTAATGGAATGGGTAAATCAACTGCCATAAATGCTCTATCTGGTAGAATTGTTCCAAATCTTGGAGATTGGTTGAACAAAGAACCAGAATGGAATGACATAATTGAATCATTACCAAGAGGTGAGCTTAGGGATTTCTTAATTTCAGTTGACAAAGGCGAAATTAAAATTGCAGTCAAACCTCAAAATGTCGATAAACTTCCAAAGAGAATAACTGGTACAGTTCGTGAATTACTAACTAAGGTTGACGAGAGGAATATATTTGATAGTGCAACAAAAGATCTTGGTATAGATCACCTATTAGACAGAACTATTCAGCAGTTATCGGGTGGTGAATTACAAAGAATGGCCATTTGTGCGACAATTCTAAGAGATGTAGATGTTTACTTCTTTGATGAACCATCTTCTTATCTAGACATACATGAAAGAATGCGTATTGTGAATATAATTCAGAAATTATCACAAACCAAGAGAGTCATTGTCATAGAACACGATTTAGCAGTTCTAGATGTTCTTGCTGATTTAATTCACATCGTTTATGGAAAGAAAGGTGCATTTGGGATTTTCACTCCTGCTCGCTCCACAAGGCAAGCCATCAACACATATCTAGATGGATTTTTACCTGAACAAAACGTTAGAATTAGAAAAAAGCCGATTCAATTTCTTAATCATAAGGATAGACGTTCAGAGTTAGGTACCGAAGTTGTATCATGGTCTGGACTGAAAAAGAAATTAGGAAATTTCGAACTTAGCACTGGTGACGGAGCAGTACATAGAAGCGAAGTTGTTGGAGTCGTTGGACCCAATGGTACAGGTAAATCAACCATGATAAAAATATTAGCTGGAATTCATGATTATGATGATGGCTGGGTCACCAAAGAATCGACTGTTTCATACAAACCTCAACACATTGACGTCGATATGGATTGCAGTGTACAACTTTGGCTAGACAGTGAGATTGGTGCTAAATGGCGAGGTGGAGAATTCAATGTTAATGTAATCAAAGCATTAGGTATTGACCAGTTACTCGCCAAGAGAGTCAAGAAATTATCGGGTGGTGAAAGGCAGGCTGTTTCGATAGCAATTTGTCTTGGTAGAGAAGCAGACCTTTACCTTCTTGATGAGCCTTCAGCACACCTCGATGCTAACGCGAGAATGGAAGCAGCGAAAGCTATTAGGAGAACTATGGAAGCAAATGAAAAATCAGCATTCGTCATTGACCACGATGTCTATTTCATAGATATTCTTAGTGACTCATTACTCGTATTTGATGGCCAGGGTGGTTCATTTGGAAAAGCCGAAGGACCATTCACCCTTAGAGAGGGCATGAATAAATTCCTAAAAGATGTAAATATTACATTTAGAAGAGACCATGATTCAAAACGTCCAAGAATAAATAAAAATGAAAGTCGAAAAGATAGGGAGCAGCAAAGTTCTGGCGATTACTATTCTTTTGACACAAACTAGGTGATTAAATGCCATTCGGAAAACCACCTTTAGGAGGACCATTGGGCAAATCCCGTTCTAGAATTTCTGCCAGTGGATTGACCACGTTTCTTAGGTGCAAAATGCAATGGTTCTTAGGTTCTAAACTCGGTCTATCCGGTCCATTAAATACTTCTCAAGTCCTTGGGATAGTGATAGAAGATAGTTTCTGTGAGATATTAATGAAGAGGCCAAAATCGATAAATACATTCGAAGAAATTAAATCATGGAGCAATAGTTTTGTTGAACATTATTCTCAAAAAGCAATGGATAGAGGAAAAGAACTCTGGGATCAAGGTATTTGGCATAAGGATGGAAATTCTTGGGATGACGTCGAACTAGAATCGATAAAGCATAGGATATCTTGTGGATTAGATTTATTCTTGGAAGAGGTTGAAAATTGTTATAATGCAGGCGGAGGGCCCTATTTGGAAAGTTTCAGGAGAGGTGAAAAAGTATTTGAGATAAATTCTCCAGCATGGGGAGAAGAACCAATTTTTCCAATACCTGATAAAGTAAATAATTATTCAATTAGAAAATGGTCTATAGATGAAGATGCTGAATGGCAGGTGGAAAATAGCAAAGTCACTTGGTGTGAAGCATGGGAACTCGCTAGGCCATGGGTAAAAGATCCAAGAGTACACCAACCTCAGAGATTGTTCCATCCTAAAGGGTGGGCAGCAGGTGAATTAGACCTCGTTCTAAGATGGGATGGTAGGATAAGAATAATCGATATTAAATCTGGAAATACTGACTCTAAGTTTGCAGTATCATTAGTTCATCAACTGAGATTTTACTCTTGGCTTTGGAGAGAAACTCATGATGGAGAATGCGTGGATGGCATGGAGGGGTGGTATCTTGATGGAGCGCAAAGGGTTTGTTATGATTCACCAACTTTAGAGGAATATGAATCTATGAGTCTTGAATTTAAACAAGTTCACAAAGAAATGCAATCCATGGGAGAAGGCCCTGCAGTTTTTCCTAGTCTAAAACAAAATGAGTGCAAAGGAGAACAAGCAGGATGTCATTGGTGTGGCGTTTCAAGGGACAAATCAGGAAATTGGATAAATTCCGAGATAGTAGAATCTGTAACCAAAAACCTAGAAATCGAAATTACACCTCCATTTGAGAATTTGAAAGACATACCTTCTAGAGTCACAGTGAAAGGTAAATTCACCGGTTCTTGGGGCCCTTTGCCCAACCACTTTTCTGAACCTGTATTAGGTGCGATGCTTTCTTCAGGTCAAAAACAAATTACCATTGAAGAAAGCGAACCGGGAGCGTTTCCTAAATTACACGATTGTCCAAACGGGGAAGTAGTGATAATAGACGCATTGCCAGGGGTTTGGAGAGGTAATTCAAGGCTATATGTAGATTCAAAAACAAAGATACTTACAATTGAAGAAGCAGAAAAATACTTTTCTTCAATCGATGGAGATTTATCTAGTTCCATTACCAGAGTTGGACTATTAAGAACTAGGGCCAATGCTGAGGGATATGTACTCAGCATTAGGAAAAGAAATGGAGTTAGATTAGATGGTAAACCTTGGACTATGCTTAACATGTATATCTGGGATGGAGATAATGTCGTAGAAGTAGTAGCCTTTGGTTCTAGTATAAACTCTCAAATGGAATCTATAACTAAGGGTCAGAAAGTTTGTCTTATAGGTGCAGAAATTGGTTGGCGTGCTGGATTGCCTCAACTTAGAATAGATTCAAGAAACACAAGAATTACAGTAAAAAATTAAAATTCTAAATCATAGGTTTCAATAGGGTAGGCCAATAGCCTTCTTAGTATGCCAGCATCAATTATAGACCAAGATAATGATGTCGTTGGGCCATACAATAGATTGTCGGCTAGCCAGGTGAATAGTTTTCAATCATGTCCTAGGTTGTGGTTTTATGAAAAGAATTTACATTTTAAATTCCCTCAAGTCCCAGTTTTATTTGTCGGCAGGGCAGTAGAAGATGCATTTTGTAGGATGCTTAGAGAGTCTCCAGGATTGATTTCTAGCAATGCATCTCACGATACAATCGCTCGAATTCCTCTTGACGATAATGGTCAACCCGACCGAAATCCGGACAAAGTTTGGCCATCACAGAGGATACTTCCACTGCCTGAAGAATTATTACCAAAGTCAATTAGTGAGCTTAGAGAATGGGCAATTTCTAGAATCGATGTACATTTGCCAGTTTCTTTAGAAGAAATGAGGATTGAATGGGGCAAGGATGAACGAAAAGCCGGAGATTGGTCCGACGTAGATCCTAATTATTGCCGTGAAATGTGCATTAATGGTATCGACATGCACCTACAAGAGCTTAAATCCTGTATTGAAAAACTCGATGAAAAATCATTGCAAATTTGGCGTAATGGACATAGGGATGAATGGCCTGCTCCTGATGGATTTGGATTTACAATAGATGGAACACATCCTTTGGCAAGTACTTCCAAGATGACTTTACTAGAGGCATGGGAGATTAGTCGTCCTTGGTTTGTAGACCCTGACGCAGCAAACTTCAGTCTTAATTCAATTCATCCGGATTTTTGGTTTCAAGGCGAATATGACCTTGTTTATCGCTGGAATGGGAAAATCAAAATCGTTGATTTGAAAGCCAGTTTGGGCAAGGGTGACCGTTCTGGAGATTATGTCAAGCAATTACGAATGTACGCAATGTTGTGGTGGGTGACACATGGCAAAAAAGAGTTAGTTGCTGACTTAGAAGTTTGGTATTTAGGTGCTAATAAAGTAAAAATAATAGATAACCCTAACGAATTAGAATTAAAAGAAATGGAACAAGAACTAAATTTATTATGGAGTAAATTGAAGTCAGGTGACATTTCTATAGAGGATTTCCCGCCCACTCCAAGTCCAGTAAGAGGTTTTCTTGAAGGTGGCGTTAAGACAGAACCGCCAAACGAGAAGAGATGTGAACGTTGTGATTGGAGTAAAATATGCCCAGGAGGTTCTGGGAGTGATGAATTTCCAGAAGAAAAATCATTCAATATACCGGGTAATATAACTAAAATTAAAGTAACTCATATTGATGATTTAGATCCAAGATTGAATATTGTTTGTGATGTATTTTCTGTTTTTGATTCAAAAAACAATAGACCCAGCATTACCATTAGTCAAGGTAAGAGCATGGCTAAGATAGACATTTTAGTTGACAAACACCAAGACGGTCAAAGACCGTGGCCTGAGCAAATCTCCAAGGGTGATAGAATATTGGTTGAAAATGCTGTAGTAACAGTAAACTGGAAGGGTGAACTTGTTTTGAAAATAGATCCTTTGGGGATGATTTCCAAAACCAATAAAGAAATTCTTGAACATTCTGACTTGATGGAATTTAGGGCAAGATGGAATGTCATAGGAAAATTGATCTATAAATTCGATAAAAAAGGCGTAGGCCGTAATGGTAAACAGTGGCATAGAAAAGGAATCATGATTATGGACCCATCCGGTTCAATGAAAGTTTCTGGCTGGGCCAATGATTGGGGAATCCAATATGACATGTGTGAAATTGGAGATTTAGTATTAATTGCAAACACCGGAATTGATGCCTGGGCTACACAAGTGAGGGGAGATATTTCACGGAATTCTAAAATTCAAATAATTTCATCCACCCGATGAAACAGTGGTTACTTTCAAAGTCACATCTGAATGGATTAATGTCGAATGAGGAAGAATATTGTCTTCGAGTGAAACAATTACAGTTGATGGTTGAATATTTGCTTTAGTCAATGCTTCTCTTATGGATAAACTCTTTTCGAAGTCAACTGTTGAATCATAGTCTCTACCGACAAAATGAATCTGCATGATTAAGCGTTATAGCATCATGCTTATGATGGTGGCGCTGAAGCGACATCTACTGCCGAGATCGCATAGCCCGGTATTGCGGTGGATTCGAAATCCACTGTCTTCGGACACGGGAGTTCAAATCTCTCTTTCGGCGCCATTTTCACATGTAGAATGCATCAGGCGATTCTGTAAGTTCCGATAAATGATCACTGGTTTCTTTTGGTGCCATAGATGCAAGTTTTTGAGCTAGTTTTTCTTTAGCATCTTTAGGTAGGGCAACGCCCAGTCCAAACCATTTGTCCAAAGATTCCAGAAGCCTTTGCGATGCGTGAATATCGCCACTTGAACCGACGGTTGTAGCAATAGAGCATGCCGAATTGATGCCAAATAGTGGACCATAAGATGAGAGTAGTGCAGCCATTCCTATCGCTCCAGAACTTGGTTCATCTCTTCTAACATCAGCGCCCATAGATTCTAATTCTACTCTAAAACTAGAACTACTTGGTACTATGAATGTTTCTTTTCGTGTTGCAACATCTACCATTCCAGCTAAAACAATTAAATTTTCAATCTTTTCAGCCTTTAAAAATTCCATAATTTCTCTTGCCATTGAACCTTGAAATTGCGATTCCAGTGGTTGTGATGTTCCAACAATAGTAATAAATTTTGTTCCAGTGATAGATTCTATAGACCTAATGGAGAAATGTGGAGGAGATAGTAGTCCATCTTCATCTAGAGTTGCAAGTGGTGGCAGGGCAGTATGGTGCAGTCTGGCAATTTCTTCTGCTTGGTTAATCTCGTTTAGTGCTTCAAGTGATGATTTGCCAATATTACCAACACCAGGTAGTGCAATCAATGCTAATTCATTGACTCCAAGGGTTGTATTTCCCCCTCTCCACTCTACAAGTAAACTCATTATTTACTCAACGAAACTTTACGAAGTATAATGTTTGACATGGAATCGAGAGAAATGTTTCGATTTTCAATAGTAGGAATAAGTTCCAATTATTCTTCTTCGTAAATTTTTACGGCATCTTTTTTCATATTTTCTAATGAATCAAGTGAAGGTAAATTATCAGTCCATTCTTTGGAACTGACATCATACATTTTTCTCCTAATTGTTGCCCTATGGTCTTCAGGAGACCATTTGATAGGTGCTGCTGCTTGTGCAGTGCCACCACATTCAGGGCATTTAGTTGATAATGTCCAAGCCTGACAATCTAAGCATTGCTGTAGTATTTGGCGTGCCATGTATTGGCCTATGCGTCTTTACTTATGATTAAGTGGGTAATCACTCTCTATATGCGGAGGCTTCTCCACCATTGTTTAGTACGTGTTCAACAGCAGTCTTTGATACATTTATCCAAAGGTCTTCAGCTGTTTTGAAGTCCGGTGCTTTGAGTTCAATTCTGTATTCTGGAGCTCCATTGTAGTAGCATGCGACAATAATTTCCTCTTCTTCAGAAGAGAATTCCTCAGCAGCAATTAGTGCATCCCTAATCACGGTAATTCCGTTCGGTGCATTTATACTGAGTGTCAAAGTACCTCTTATTTCAACAAATGGCGGTATTATATTCTCAACAGCAATATCAATGAATTCTTTTAGCCATTCACCTTCAAAACCAGCATCAGTAAGTGCCATTTCATTTGTTGCAGCTTCTTCAAATGAACTATATAGAGTTCCAAAAGAGTTTACCAAATCCTCCGAATTAGAATCTTTTGTATTTTTGTCCCATCCAACCTTTTCAGCTAGAACTTTGAAAAGTTGAATCGACCTTTGTTCATTTTTCCATTCTTGGAGTCTGTCCCTTCTTCTCTCTTCAGATACTGACTTTAGCGATAGTTCTAGTGAAGATCCATCTTTTCTTGTACGCATTACTTTACAGATAAGTCGTTGCCCATCACGAACAAATGCACGAATATTCTTTACCCATCCACTGGCTACTTCTCCAATGAAAATAAATCCTTCAATACCAGGAAATTCATCAAAGTCAACATAAACTCCATTTTGTTTAACAGATTTTACAGTAACTACCACCAACTCTCCTTCTTCAGGAGTGCTGATATTTTCTTCCTTAGTCATGGAGGCTCAGCCTCCTTATTCTAGGGCTTCAATGATGTTACATCCGATGAGGTCAGCCTTTCCTCCGGACGGTGCTGTTAGGGTCGCTCCACAAACAGAGCAAGATACTACGCTGGTAGCCCTTGAGAAAATCACAACTTCTGCGCTGCAGTCTCTACACGATACTTTTAGAAAATTACTTGCCATTAAAATCACTTCACTTGTCAACCAATTCAAATTTCTTTGCTCTCTTACATGGAGCATAGTGAGCCTTTCCAGTCTCAGTACATCTAAATAGAATGTTTACTCTCTTTGTTGGCTTTTCTCTGCCATCAGGTTTAGGACGTGGGAAACCACGATATCCAGCCATTACCTTGCGAAATCTTCTCTGACCCCACTTTAATTCTGAAGCACGTCGCTTTTTGACACGCTCTACTGTATGCATTGTATGCTTACCAGCAGATGGGCTATAACGCTTGATTTGACGTGGCATCTTTACCATAGTAACACCTTGAGCGTTCGAGCCACAAGAGTCGGGTATTTAGAAACTCCGCATATTGAGAGGTGGATAAAACGAGCCACTGCGATATGAAAGAAGGGATGAAGTAATTAATATCCATGCTTAGGGCACAATATGGATGAAATGATGAATGCGGTAGTATTCTTTTGGCTCCCCCTATCCATGATAGCATTAGGTGCATGGATTTCTCTTTCTTCAAAAAATAATTTTCGAACTATAATTGGTAGAATTATATCTGTTTTAGGGTTTATTTTAGTATGTGTAAGTCCTTGGACAGTTCCTTCTTCGCCTTCATCTTCTATTGGCCATTTGATTGGTTTCATAGTTGGGCCATCTAGTCTTTTGTTAATTGGAATATATTTGTTGATTTTTTCAGGTAATGTACCTGTAGGGAAGTTGCCCAGCAGTGATAGAAAGTTAGGGGCTTTTTGCATGATATTAGGGTCATTATGGTTTTGTCTTATGCAATGGGGCGAGTTTACGCCAATTTATGATGGAAGAGAAGTGAATCGTTTCTGGTTGATATTCTTCCCAACTTTCATTTTGATGATTTGTTGTTTATCTTCCGTCTTATCTATTTCAATGCTTATTATTGGTGAAGAAAGGCATAGAGAATCTAAGATTTTGAGGTTAATTTCAATTGTATCAATGATTTTGATAATGTGTGGACTAAAAATAGATGGTACTAACATTTCATCGGAAACATTTACACATTATTTTTGGCTTTCAGTATCTGATTTATTCGGAATTTTAGTTGGAATTTCACTTTCAATATTTATTTTTGGATTTGTAATTTATATCTATGAACGTTCAATTGGAGATCCTGATTCTGTACCTCCACCAACTTCGGAAGAGATTTCACAAGCTTCAAAAAAGATTGCTCTTAATATTGGAGGTGTTGAAAGTGAGTGAATTAAAGCGAACTTTGAATGTCAAAATTCTAATTATTGCATTTTTATTACCTATTTTTGTAATTTGGATTATAGATTCATCTTTGAAAGGTGATTTCTCCAATTTAGACACAAGTGATTCATTCACACGATTTGCAAATGCAATTTTGACATCATACACTCTTGGTTCAGTAATTCTTCTCGGCAATCTTTTCTTTTATGCAGATTCAAGGAAGAGGCCTTTAGCTCCGTTAGTAGGTATGGTACTAGCAGTATTTATTGGAATTGCCGCAACATTGTTTTTGATTGGGATGGGTCCTATGCTATTGGAAGCAAATGGCTCAGTAAGGGCTCAAACGGTATACAACATAGGTCACACAATAGTATCTTTTCTTGCAATATTTTTAGCAATTAGCGTTTGTATAGGTTCTATGTTTGCTGCTTTAACAAATGGTAAAAAGAGGAAAATTTTCCATGAAGAGGAATAAAAGTTAATCTTTTTCTATCCGCTTATTTCATAAGGGGGAGGTCGGTGGGGCGTTTGTCGTGGTGATTATATGTCAAAGGGAACTCCTTCAATGGGCCGTCGTCAAAAGACTACACACATCAGATGTAGAAGATGTGGAAGAAATGCTTACCACAAGCAAAAGAGCGTATGCGCGTCGTGCGGATACGGGGAAACCAGCAGAATTCGTAAGTTCAGTTGGTCAAAGAAATCTCATCGACCTAAGGCGTGAGACTTTTTGACTCCTAGGGGCAATTTATACCTACATCCTACTGTTACATTGAATGAGGCAGAGCCATGTGCGGCATAATGGGTGTTGTTGGGCGCATGGGCGTCCATGTGAACCAACTAATCTATGATGGACTAACTGTTTTACAGCATAGAGGGCAAGATGCCGCCGGAATAATGACTGACTTCGATGGACAATTTCGTCTTAGAAAGTCCAATGGATTAGTCTCAGATATATTCTATACTAGACACATGCAGAGATTAGAAGGCCACGTTGGTCTGGGTCATGTCAGATATCCAACCGCTGGTTCTTCTTCAAAGGCAGAAGCTCAACCATTCTATGTCAATTCACCATATGGTTTATCAATTGCCCACAATGGTAATTTAACCAATGCTGAAGAACTCAGGAAGAGCCTTTTGGATTCACATTTTAGACATATGAATACCAAGAGCGACTCTGAGATTTTACTAAATGTTCTAGCCGTTGAATTATATGAACGCTCAAATGGTATTTCCATAGAAGGAGAACCACATTTGGATGTCGAGGCAGTATTTGGTGCAATCAAGGCATTGAATGATAAAGTAGAGGGTGGATATTCTTGTGTATCCTTAATTTCTGGTTATGGCTTATTGGCATTTAGAGATCCAAATGGAATTCGTCCTTTGGTATTTGGAAAAAGAGAGGTTGAAGGTGAATCTGAATGGATTGTTGCCAGTGAGTCTGTTGCAATTACCGCATTAGGATTTGAAATTGTAAGAGACGTTGAACCGGGTGAGGCAATTTTTATTTCTTCATCTGGGCACCTTTTTACTCGTAAGTGTTCAGAAGAAAAAGTACACTCTCCATGCATTTTCGAATATGTCTATTTCGCTAGGCCTGATTCAGTAATTGATGGAATTTCAGTATACAATGCAAGGTTGAATCAAGGTAAACGATTGGCTGAGAGGATATTAGAACAATGGCCAGACCATGATATAGATGCAATTATTCCTGTTCCTGATTCTGGAAGGATAGCAGCATTACAAATGGCTAATACTCTCAATCTGCCGTATAGAGAGGGTTTTGTCAAAAATCGATATGTTGGCCGTACATTCATTATGCCAGGCCAAGCACTACGTGAAAAATCGGTTAGAAGAAAATTAAACGCCATGGGGCATGAATTTTCAGGCAAAAACATCCTTCTTGTAGATGATTCAATCGTTAGAGGGACAACAAGCCAGCAGATTATTGAGATGGCTAGAGATGTTGGTGCTAATAAGGTGTATTTTGCTTCTGCAGCACCGCCAGTAAGATATCCAAACGTGTATGGAATTGATATGCCTGCTGCTAATGAATTTATAGCAAACGGCCGTTCTATAGAGGAAATAAATGAAAAAATTGGCAGCGATAAATTATTTTATCAAACTTTAGAGGATTTAATTGAATCTACGCTTATGGATACAGGATTAGAAATGCAATTTGATTCTAGTTGCTTTGATGGTAAATACATAGCAGGAAATATCACTGATTCTTATCTTAAGGAATTATATGATAAAAGAAATGATAACGCTAAGCAAGAAGATAGCGATGAAGATCAAGTACTGGATTTGCACAATGATTCAGCGTGAGGGATTAAATGTCTCTAAATACTTGGATTCTGCGTTTTGGAGAATTGGGCTTAAAATCAAAATCAGTAAGGAGTTCTTTCCAACGTTCTCTGCGAAAAAATATGTTTGAATTAGCTGAAAAAAGAGAAATTACACTATTTCATCACATTAACAACGCCCAAGATCATGTTTCTTCAAATGATTCAGTAGATGTAGTTGAAGATCTATTATGCAGAGTCATAGGAGTAGTAGCAATTGATAGGGTGGTTAAACTGGATTGTGGATTAAATCCAGAAGAAATCGCTGAAGATGTAATAAAAAATTCAGATAATGTAGGTCAGAAAAGAACATTTGGAGTTAGAGTAAAGCGTGTTTGTAAGACTGGAAATATTAATTCGAGAGAATATGAAAGAAGAATTGGGGCAAAAATGATCAGTCTAGATTCGAATTTATCTGTTAATTTGACAAAGCCAGATGAATGGATTAAATTAATTATTGGCAATGAAGATTTATTTCAGATAAAATACAGAATACAAACCTCAGGTGGCTTGCCCCCAGGTGTTCAAGGAGATGTATTGATTCAATTAAACAGTGAAAAATTGATGCTTGAGGCTTTTCTTGTCATGAGAAGAGGGGTTAGGTTAATTCCAGTTCTAGATTCAAAACCAGAATTTATTGAGCAATTATCCTGTTATGACCCTTTCATTGGCAGGCGTACATTGGAGCATGAGATGAGAGGCCATGCATTTGATAGGCCAGCATGGGGTATAATGGGCCTAACTTTGAAGGAAGCAGAACCTTTCATTGGCAAGAGAGAAGCAGCAGTCAAGACCACTCCAATCTCGACATTATCTCCTCTTGTGGGGTGGACTCAAGAAGAGTCCGAAAATTTGCTGAACCATTTCAATAATCCGTCAAAAAACCTAATGCACCCTGATATTGGAAGTTGGATTTTTTGAACTATCAAGAGATAGTCAATTTAATGGTATAAGGCAAACAGGAATAATCATGCTTAGTAGAGAGGTTGTCGTGGCATTTAGGCCTCAGGCAAAAATTTCTGCTTTGGCTTTATCTCCAAATGGCAAGGTAACTGCATGGTCAGAAATAAACGGCTTAGTTTGTATTTCTCAAAAACCAGTTGATGAAAAGGGCCAGGATTTGCAATTTTGGAAATCCGAAGGAAAAGTCACAGGCTTGATTGTCTCAAACGAAAAGGTATTGGTTTTAGATGAATTCTTTGGATTAGTATGCCTCAATTTTTCAGGTGAATTAATTTGGAAATCAGAGATAAAGGGTGGCGGATTCAACTTAATTGAACTAAAAGATAGATTCGCAATAGTAGATTCTCTCGGTAGACTATATTATGTTTTAAGAGATGGTAAAGTAATAGATTTAGGTAGTCAATATAGTTCAGTAACTAAGATTGAAAAATCGGGAGACTATCTTATCACTGCACATGAAAACGGTGAGGTTAATGCAATTTTAGATGGTCAGACAATTTGGCAAAGACCTTCTCGAGGTGAATTGGGTGAATCAATTACTTCAATTGGTTCTTCAAGTAATGATAATTTGATAATAGGGCGCGAAGGTTATGCTTTAGTTCCAGGAGAGGAAGAGGCTTTGGAA
>Ga0066846_10000720_pt1 | contig 16295 bp, 6 predicted proteins | sample ETNtaG_33_FD_65489 | JGI IMG/M metagenome (GOLD analysis project Ga0066846, IMG submission 65489) | Marine microbial and viral communities from oxygen minimum zone, Eastern Pacific Ocean - ETNP201310SV76 | ecosystem: Environmental > Aquatic > Marine > Oceanic | place: Pacific Ocean: Eastern... | reverse complement strand
CATTTCATCATTTTTTTCACCCCAATCAGGATAATCATGTTTGTAGACCACAATACCCCCAGTCAGGTTTTCAACCTCTTTCACAAAAAGATTGAAATCAATATCCCAACTGTTATCAACGGAAGATGGAATATCAAACAACAAGAAAGCAATATTATTTTCGGATACTTCTAGAGTTTTTTGGTTTTTTAGTGGTATAACTTCATGCAAGGTCGTGTCTATAGATCGATCATTCATTGGGAAAATATCATTATCCACCTGGAATGACCACGTTCCTCCACTCATACCATCTACTGTGACAGCCCAGGTATAAAAACCACCTGGTTGAAACTCTTGGAACATAACATTATTTGGGTATCGAAATATTTCCGATCGATCAACACCAGGACCATTGATAGTCACACTTGCCATGGTACTGGAATAATCTCTTTTATAAGGATAGTTCCAGACAACACTGTAGTCAGGTATCACATCCACCGCATTGTTGCGAGGAATAGGAAAACTAGGATGAGGATATCGGTAACCAGGTATCCAATAGACAGAATCACCATACTCATAGGCACCAATATCAGGGGCGTCACCAACAAACCTGCGATTTTGTCCCAGGTAGGATGGTGGCCAGTTTTGCTGTAAATCCTGGCCATCATTAATCCCCGGTATCACCACACCAGCGTCTATTAAAGTGGATCCCTTTCGAGGCCGAAAATCATAATCCTGCGTACGATCATCAGGACTATAGTAACCATCAAAGTAAAGAGAATCAGGATTAGTAAGACTTCTTTGCCAGGGATTTGTCAATTCTTTATGAAGAGATGCGTTTCCAAACGCTGTGCCAAACCAGATCCCCTTTTCTAAAAGGTAAAAAGCATCGCCAGGATTAAGAATCTCATTTTCAGATGGTGGATATGGCCAACAGTCAGGTGTAGGACATCCCAAAGAACTTTCTACCAAACTATTTCTAAGCACTGAATGCTGGTTCCCAGGTGTGTAATTAAGGTAAAAGCCCTGATTTAATTCGCCTGGCTCAGCATATTTCCCTTCAAACAAATCGATGTCCAGCGTCCAGTTGTCATATGTAGTAACATGGTATAATTCGTGATAGTCACCTTTCAGCCGCATTCCTCGATGGTTGCCTGCTGTAACTAAATGATGAACATCACCGCGCCTATTTCCCGCACCGGTCGTTCCTCCATCAAATCTGATACCATTAGCACCTGGTCCATTTATGACCCAGTTATATCTTGTCATTGATCTTGGAGCCCCATGAGCACCGCGATTAATACCGCTGCAGTCACAAGCATCAGTAAAATCTTCGATTCGACAGTATTCCATTAAGGATGATCCGGCTAGGCCACCGATCTTGCTATTCTCAAAAGTCACGAACCGACATACGTATCCCAGGCCAGGGGCACCACCTCCAGGATTTGCCCACCAGTCCATATTGGTAAACAGGCAATTCTCAACCAGACTGCGCGCACCTTGTATTTTCATTGAGTATACATAAGGGATACGGCTAAATATGCAGTTTATAAAATCGGCATTCCAACTAAATAAACCAGCGCATAAAGGACCATGATTTCGAAAAGGCGGCAAAGTAATATCGTGAAGGTGTTCAAATTTGCAATCTTCAAATAATACATTTTGACCCATCACATCCAAAGATCCACCAAAAAAATTGATATTCCTAAATTCCATATTTGCTACATATTGGAAATTGATCATCCTGTGCAGAACTCTTATTCTTACATTTGTAGATGATGGTATAAACCGCTCATCCGCATAAATGTATAGCATCTCATTTTGCGGGTCAAAGGCCCATTCTTCTAATGTATCGAGCATATCAAGTCTTGCTAGTCCGTACTCACGATCAATGGACATTTCATTCCCTTCCCTAACCTCTCCGAATTGCACAGTTGACTGTACAACATCAACTTCCCAAAATGTTCCAGGTACATGATCATTTGGACCACCATAGGATGGGTCTGTTGGATTTTTAATATTCGGGGAAACTGCAGGTATTTGATACCTGTCATTAATCCACACCCCATAAACATCCCTAAAAGGTCTCTGGATCTCATCAGCAATAGCAGCAGAATCAAGGATTGCCCGAAAAAAACCATGACCATTATGATAATATGGTTCCCAATTAACATCTATAGATACAGTCCCATCAATAACCACTGTTTCATTAGGATAAGGTTCAATAGTAATTGTGTTTGTCGGAGGGCCACCAAAATCAGGATCTAGTTGGGACCAGGTATAATCAGTCCCTTCAATATTGATCCCATCTTTCATAATAAACTCGGTATAGCGACCTTCACGTATAATAATACGATCCCATGCCCGTACATCTTCCAGAGCACTTGCGATGGTTGGATAGGGACAATCCATAGTACCATCAGGTTTGGGACATTCATCGGAAAAATATCGTGACTTTACCACTGGACCAATCATTATTCCATGATAATTATTACCACTTCGATCAAGTACATACTGATTATCTATATCCATTGGATAATAGGCCACTAGGTCAGACTCATTACCCGTTAATTGGTCATTCATTTTTTCCTGGATTTCTACCTGAGTTTTGGCAACACTCCACATCCGGACCTCATCAATCTTACCAAAAAACCTACCTCGTTGGTGACCAATATGCGCTCCTCCAATAAATCTTACTGGTGTGGGATAAGGTGTTTTACCGGCAAAGTTTGTAGTATTATGAACTTCTTCTCCATTAACAAATAACCTGTAATTTGTACCATCAAAAGTAGTCGCTATATGGTACCATGTTTTTCTATTCAAAATTACGCTGTCCACAATTGAGTAGTGTCTCTGGTCACCAGACCCAAATCCATATTTTATATTGACACCCTCATACACCCAAATGAATGGTGATTCATGATCTGCGTCTAATCCTTCTTTATCTACAGGTTGATAGCCCATAATATGCCCCCATGGAGGGGTATGTCTTCCGTCTTGGTAGATTCTTACTTCCAACGTGAACTGTTCGCCTACTTTAGGTCCGTCTTTCCCTAAATCAATGACATCAATAGCAATAGGATCACTTGTACTATGGAATGCTTCAAGGGTATCGCTGAAAAAATCAAACAAGAGATAATCATCCGTTTCATATTGTTCTAGTGCACTTTTTGAAACATACAAGTCACGAGCACTAACAATAGTACAAAGGACAATAAATATTCTTATGATCATTTTTACCATTACTTAATTAGGCTAACCTTTTTTGTACCCGAAAAATGTCTGGTTTGCATTCTAATAAAATAAATACCTGAAGGTAAATCCCCGGCATCCCATTTAATCGTATGCGTTCCGCTATCAAAAATACTATGGACGAGTGTTTTTAACTCACTACCGTTGACGTCATATACTTTAACAATCATAACATCCTTTATTGGCAAAGTAATTTGTATTGTTGTTTGTGCATTAAATGGGTTTGGATAGGGATCATATAAACTATAGTCTAATGGGATAGGATTAAAAGTATCTGAAGCTAGATCACAATTACTTGTATTTTGTATACCAACATAAGCATCGACACAATCCGGGTATGGGGCACAGAGCTGATTGTTGTAAATTGCAAAATCCTCCCCAAATAGATTGTTCGAACCATGAAACTGAAGAGTGAGATCACAGATACTTTCCGGTATATATCCCGATAGCTCATTATTATCCAATTTCAATATTTGTAAATTGGCCAGATTGCCTATCTCCGGAGGGATGGAACCAGAGATTTGGTTATGGTGCAAGATCAAATATTTCAAATGCTCCAGATTACCTATTCCAGCTGGGATAGGTCCTGTCAGCTGGTTATCTTCTAACCATAATATTTCAAGGCTGTCTAAAGTACCTATCTCTTGAGGAATCTCTCCCGATAAACCCAGGTCACTTAATGTAAATTCATTTACCAGATCATAATTGCAGTTTAACTCAGTCAGCCTGCCATTCCACCAGTGCTGCGTACCCAACTCGATGGGCTCAATAATACCATTAATGTTATCATCCATTTCCATGTTGATAGTTTCTGAACTGTTATCAATAAATGTCTGCAATACGTCCAAATCAGATTGTTCTGTGCAAATTCCATCAAATAGATAATTGCTCTCACAATCTTCAGAATATTGATAGCCAACAAAATAAGAAATACAGTCAGGATAAGGAGGTATAAGCTGATTACCGGAAATATCAAACCTGTAAGGATTATAGAATGCCATATTTATATTACATATAGTCTCCGGTATAAGTCCTGTAAATTGATTATTATTTAAGTGTAGTTTCTCTAAATTAATCAAATTTCCGATCTCAGCTGGAATTGAACCCGTAAATTGATTCCCATATAAATACAAATGCGTCAGTTGTGTGAGATTCCCGATCTCGGGTGGTATCGAACCCGTAAATTGATTTTTCTGTAATCTTAATTGAGTAAGACTGTCAAGTGTCCAAAGTTCGGCAGGAAGGGGCCCAGACAGATTATTAAAATCCAGTTCTAATTTAACTAAATTTGTAAGGTTCCCAATCTCGGGAGGTATGGGGCCAGTGAGCTCATTGTATTTTAGTTTAATCACCTCTAGATCTGTCAGAGTCCCAATCTCAGGAGGAATTTCTCCAGATAGTCCGCTGTTGATTATACTCAAATTTGTAATATTTATTGAATAACACTCACCCCACAGTTCTACTTGCCCATCATTGCAATCACTATTACCGACCGATATAAGAACCACAGATACAATGATTCCAATTTTCATTCTTAAAAACCCATTATAAAAAGAGTGTAATGTAGCAAGTACCATTTTTTGACTTAAAATAAGTTATGCAGGATATCCTATCTTCTCTATTCAAATATAGCATCATATAACTATAATCATGCATACTTCATTACCACTCCTCCTAAAAACAAAAAACCCCGGGTGACCGGGGATTGATGTTGTGAAAAGGGTAAATCTATTTCAGCAGTACCATCTTCTTAGTGCTAATGTATTCACTAGCCTGTATCTGGTATCTAAATATAAATTGGTCTCATTTCATTGGATTATGGGACAGTAATCGTTAAATCTCTAACTTCCAAATAATCCGTAAAATGTACCTCATTGCCATTGTCATCTATAAAATGAAGCTCTTCAGGTACAATTGTAAATGTACATGTTCCTGAAGAAAGTCCGGTTACTGAAAACTCACCCAATCGACCAGTGCCATTTACCATGGCATCACCATGAATTGCACTGATCGAAAGATGTACTTTATCTTCCACTATTTGAAACAGTGAAATTGCATTAGCCCCAAAATAAGCTCCCTGTTCAAAACTTGAAGCGTCTACCTCAACAATACTTGTATTGTAGTCTATCTGCATTTCGACACCAAAAACGGAAGTTACCAAATCGGTTATATCCAGTGATATTGATGTTGATCCGCCAGCTGCTATTGATGAAGAACTAGATGACAATAACAAGACTGGTTGATTTACCTCAGGATTTACCGTAATCACTCGCGGGTCAGAAATATCGCTGCCATGAGTTGTTGTAACTGTTAAAGTAACGGGAAAAACCCCGATATCAGTGAAAGTATAACCTGGATTCTCAGATGGTGTTGTACCACCATCACCGAAATCCCACAAGTACTCAACATTGCTACCTGTACCAGGATCAGATTTATTAGTAAATGTCACTGTCAACGGAACATAACCTTCTGCGGGTTCAGCTTCGAATGCGGCGATAGGGCCATCGATTGATTCATCATCTTTATCAAAAAGCCCACAGCTGGTTAATATTAGACCAAAGAACAAAATGAATATTTTATTTTTCTTTAACATCCTTCCATTTCTTCCTTGAATTTTATCATTTCAACAGCACCATCTTTCTGGCCTGCATGAATTTCCCAGCCTGTATGCGGTAGATGTAGACTCCCGCACTTACGGGCTTGCCAAAACTATTGGTAGAATTCCATTGTACTGACCTATAGCCGGCTTCCTGGGTGGCGTTGACAAACTGAGTTACTTCTCTGCCCAGCATATCATAAATGATAATATTTACGTGACTTTGTTCTGGAAGATCGTACCTGATTGTGGTGATGGGGTTGAAAGGGTTGGGATAGTTCTGATACAGAGAGAATTTATCAGGTATGTTTGCTATGCCTAATATTCTTTCCAAAAGTGATCTCATCTTACGTGCCGGCTCACCATCTACGCCTAATGCCTGGTATAATTGTTCAAGTGCAGGTTTATACAGGGTAACTAATGTACTGTCACCTGGATCAATTACAAAATTGTCCGAACCGTCCCCATGGCTCTTGCCCCAGTTAAGCGCAATCCCGAATAAATCACTTTCATCAATAATACCGTCCCCGTTGGCATCGGCATATGTGGCAGCAGAATTCGATACCCACAGAAAGTCAAAAGGCGATGGTAACCAGCCATAACCAGCCGTACAACGTTGTGGACCGGTTTGGTAAAAATAAGTGACTAAAGGTAGAATATCATATTCATTCACAACTCCATTGTTGTCCGTATCACCAGGGTAAACTGATGGTAGAACAGTATAAATGCATTCCTGAAAAGAGATGTTGGGCCAAACATTCATTCTGGGGGCATAGTTATTATCCCTCTGCTCATATTCTTTTTCTTTACTGTAAAATGATACGTTATCTGTAGAATCCAAAACGCCCAAAGCAAAAGAGTGATTGCTACAAGCGAAGTTAATATTGTCAGTTAAAACAAAAGATACCGGGGTTCCCGGCTCAAGGGTATACAGCGTATCTAACGGTGTTAATAAACTATGATCAATAATGCCTATGTTATTTTCATCAGTCAACCTTTCACCCCAGTCCGAATCAAATGTGTAAAGAATAATACCGCCACCTTCAGCCAGTGAAACATTTTCAGGGACTAAATTTAAATGAATGGTGCAGCTGTAATTAAGAGACGTTGGAATATCAAAACGTAAAAAGGCCATATTATTATTCTTCACTTTCAAAACGGTTTCCCCATGCCATTCATCAATATGAATAAATGGTATAATGGCACTATCTACGGCTACTGTATCTATTGATCGATCATTCGTGGGATACATTTTATCAGTGACCGTGAATGTCCAGTTGCCCCCACTGATACCATCCACTGTAACGGACCAGGTGTAGGTCCCGCCCGGTTGAAACGTTTGAAAAAGGACATTATTTGGATATTGAAAAGTCTCAGTTCTATTTACGCCAGGGCCGCTTAAACTAACTGTCGCCATTGTACCGGTATAATCCTTTTTATAGGGGTAATTCCAGACCACACTGTAATCTATCGGAATATCTACCGCATTATCATTGGGTATGGGAACACTGGGATAAGGATACCTGTATCCCGGGATCCAGTAGACGGAATCACCATATTCGTAGGCACCAATATCGGGTGCAGCTCCTACAAACCTGCGGTTCTGTCCAGGATAGTAAGGCGGGTGATTAAAATCCGCGCCGACTGGATTGTATACACCCAGCCATGGTTGATCCGGCCGATCATCCAGCCAAAGGCCATGACTTGGGGCATTGTCACGACTATCCAAACCATCATTGATACCTGGAACTATCACACCAGCATCAATCAAATTAGATCCTTTCCTGGGGCGAAAATCATAACTCTGTCTTTGGTCATCCCACGGAACTTCACCAAACTGCTCTATAAGAGTTTCTTCAGATTCAGCATGCCAGCCATACCAGGGGTCTGCCAGTTCAATCTGTGGTGACGGAAAATAAGAACACCAATTATCTACACAGCGTCTCAAAAACCGCCCATACCAAATGCCAGAAGCTGCAAATGCTTCATACTTTGTAGCATCATCAATAAGTGAATCTCCTTCGGTTAAACCTGCTGAAGGGACACAATCAAGTGATGTGCAATCCAAAGAACTTTCTGCTATACTATTAAGAATTCTTGAGTTAACATTACCAGGTTCAGTAGCCCCAGCCCTATCCGGACCACAATACTTACCCCATCCAAGAGAGATATCGTTCCTTCTATTATCGTATGTGGTAACATGGTACACTTCATGGTAATCACCTTTCAGTTTCATACCGCGACTGGCACCTATGGCAACAACATGATGAACATCCCCTTCAGTGCCGCCGCAGGCACTATTAAACCGCATACCATTGAGACCTGGCATATTTATGATCCATGAGTAACGTGTCGTGCCATATTCAACAGTTGCTCCATTTCTTTGGATGCCGCTTCCATCAACACCATCGTATAAATTTTCAAAACGGCTATATTCCACTAGTGAACCTCTGCCAGGCCATAAACCCGCATTGGTACTATTTTCCACAGTGAGATAACGATAATATGCTGGCCCTGCATGATCTCCGCCAATATAGTTTGCTGAACCATGAAACCAATCATTATACCTGACTAAAACATTTTCTACTGTAGATTGATGTCCAACACCCCAAAAGGGAGATCGACCATTGCTATATTCGAAGATACAATTTCTGATAATCATATGATCACTAAAACCATTACTGTTTCCAGTGTTTAAACTGGATTCTCCGCCAAAGAACGCACCGAATGAAAACCTGCAATCTTCCATAGTCCTATAATTGCAATTACTGAAAATTTGTGCGCCGGCAAAAAAATGTATATTTCTGAATTCAAGATTATCCGAGTCTAAAAAATTCATATTTATTACCCTCACCCTTACCCGGACATTTGGGGATGAAAAGTTGAAATTTTCACCGGGGTAGATATATAGAGTGCTCGTGCTGGCATCAAATGACCACTCTTCCACTGTATCTAAGTTTGCATATTCCCCCGGTAAATAATAATCAATACCATTAGGATAGGCCGGGGAATCTAAATACGGCCATGCATCGGCACTATCGGGGCTATATAAGAAAGGATTCTTCCCAATATTTTCCCAGACAGTATTCGGTTCAGGGTTCCTTGGATTCCCGGTGGTGGGATCGGTAGGATTTTTTATATTAAAGGGGAGAGCCGGTATCATATACCTGTCATCCACAAACACACTGTAGAGGGTATCAACCGGCCTCAGGATCTGTTTTGAAACGTCATCCATATCCAGAACCGCTTTCCATATACCATTTACATGATATTCCCACTCTGCATTAATGGGTACAGTACCATCGATTATCACATCTTCACCGGGATACCCTTCAAAAGTAATTGTTGGAGCCGGTACGGAGCCAGTAGGCCAATCAAAACCATTAAACCGATATTTGTTGAGAAGCTCATTATATCTCCCTCCCTTGATATAAATACGGTCCCCCGGCTGTGCATCATCCATCGCACTGCGGATGGTGGGATATGGGCAATTGGTACTCCCATCGGGTCCATTAGGACAATCATCAGAATAATATTCTTGTAAAATCTCATTATTATCATAGTCACCGTGTACGTCACCAGGAAAAATCCCGATAGGATCAACAGTTCCGCTTTTATCAATTAACTTCCAATCTTCATTGAGATCCATTGTAAAATAGGATACAAGCCCTTCTCTGTCATCTAAATTCAGAGTATCATTCATTGCTGCCTGAATCTGTTCCTGGGTCCTGGCCACGTTCCACATTCGGACCTCATCCATTTTCCCCCGGAAGGATGATCCCAGCATTTTTACAGGTACTGCGACTGGAGTTTCTCCTGCGTGATTGTCACTTTGCACCAGTTCACCATTTACATATAATTTTAAATTTTCACCATCAAACGTAACGGCTATATGTTGCCATGTCTCTTGTTGTATTTCCGTTTCCTCAACTATTTCACGTGTTCCCTGACTGCCCACTCCGATTCCAAATCCATATCTAATCTGATTGCCATAATGAATCGATAATGATGGCGGTCTTTGCGAGCTATTACCGCCGACATCCGGGTGCCCATTGCCCATGATTTCGCGATGATGGGCTGTAGCGCCATCCGCCACATACTTGTCCATATAGACCAGTGCTTCCTGGGTATAATTGATCCAGTCTGTGGGTGCATTGTCAGGCGGTTCTTCTTCTCCATTCCATAAATGGACCTCATCGGTACCTGTCACACTGTGGCTGGGGCCGTCGCCGAATCCATCAAACAAAAGGTAGTTATCCGTCCCATATTGCGAAAGTGCGCTTTGATCCACAATTAGATCTACACCATTTGCAATTGAGACAATCAGTAATAGTGGTAATAAGATTAGGGAATTATGTATTGGCCATTTCACAATCATCTACTCGTTTAAATAAAATTATTTCCAATTCTTAAATTAATAACAAATCACCGACCAGCTTGGATTACTGAAGGGTCAATACGCAAAAGAAAGATAGACGAACCACTTCCAGCAAGTACCAGATCTCCATCATCCAATTGAATAATGGACTTGTTTACTCTTCTTAGACTTGCAGTCCAAACAATCTCACCATTTTCGTCTATTTTTGTTAAATAAAATTGGTTATCCAGCAAATAATATCCACCATCCACAGCAGTAATAATGTCATTATATCCATAATGGCTGTAGCTCGGCTCTCCAGATCCATTGTAACAGTGTTCCCATTCCATACTCCCGGAACTGCTTCGTTTTACAATATAATTATAGTTATAATTATGGCAAAATCCGCCTGCGACAAAACCACCATCTGGAGCTTCACACACAGCATTGAGTGTTTGCTGGGTATTATCTCCAAAGCGTTTTTTCCAACTCTGGACACCATCGGCACTGGTCTTAACCATGAAATGCTTATAGGCCCCATGGGCCGTACCTGATAAACCCGCGAATACAATTTTGCCATCCGATGCTTCAATCAATGAGATGCCTTCGTTATAGTCGGAGCCAGAGTATGTTTTATTCCAGAGTAAAGTGCCGCTGCTTGAATATTTTCGCAAAAAAGCCTTGGAATTGAACCCGTCATCATTCTGGGTGCCGGTAATAACGAAACCCCCATCCTGCGTTTCTATTACATCTTCACCCCAGTCATTCTTATCAGCGGTCCCAACGGTCTCCTGCCACTCCATATTCCCCGCTGCATCCGTTTTTATTACCCAGAGATATTCCAAATCAGGGAAAGTACCTGTAAAGAAACCTGTGGCTATATAACCGCCATCAGAACACTGACTGACACTTTTTAAAACTTCGCCATCACCGATCTCATAAGTCTGACCCCACTCAAGAATTCCATCTTCATTGGTCTTTAACAGCATTCCCTGATTCTGCTCTGAACCGGACAGTATGAGACCTCCATCGCTGGTCTGGCGGACACAATGGGCTTGTCCGCCGCCTGGGCCCAGGTTGTAGGTGTACAGCCATTTAGCCTGAAAATCGCCAACCATATATTCACAGCTGCCGTCATCTACAGTTGCCGTATTATCATAGTTTGTGGCCAGATTATTGGTGCAGCCGCATATTTCATTTACCGGGCATTCAACCAATGACTCGGTCAATGACTCCGTCTCATCTTCACAAGACCACAAAACCAATGCAAAAATAATTATTAAAGATGAAAGACGATTGGGCATTTCTTAATTATTGCTGAACTGTGTTGCCTTCTGAATCTGTTTTGGTCAATCTTAAATGGTGGCTCATGTTAGCCAGTCCACCATCATTATAACCAAAAAAGAGAAAGCCGCCGTCAAAGGCATTCACGATCCCCGCTCCTTCATTGTCGCTGGCCTCACCGCCGTAATTGTTGGACCATAAAAGTGTACTGGAATTCGCATTGAACGCCCATACTTTTGGTTCAATATTATCTATCGGCATAGCGTATTTAAAACCCATACTGATAATGGTCTGGCCATCATCTGTTAGTGATAGGGTCCGGAGCTCATCACCCCTGGATATCCCAGAACTATAATCAGGCTCATCCCATTCCCAAAGTATTGATCCAGTAGAACTCATCTTCAATAGCCAGGCATTGATGGGGTGCTGCTTTGTATGCCGCTTCCTGCCCGAAACTGCATAGTTGCCATCAGGTAAGGGGACAATATCCGTGGCTCTTTCCCAATAGGGCCCGCCATACTTTGCTTCCTGGACCATATTCCCTTCGCTGTCTGTTTTGACAAACCACAGGTCCATATACCCATAAAATGAACAGTTAAACCCATCCCCTTCATGCTCGAATTCACCTACTGTAATAAAACCGCCGTCATCGGTCTGCACCACAGCATTGAACTGGTCCTCATCACAGTCCCCGCCATAGCGTTGTGTCCACTGAATACTTCCCCCTTCACCGATCCGGGCCATAAAGGCTGATTTTTGATTCGTCTCCGCTGCGTTTACGTACCACCATCCCACTAAGAGATAATCCCCTTCCAGTGTCTGAATAATATCCTGACCATGATGAGGCCTGGAATAATCCAGTTCTGTTAACCATTCTGTCTGTCCGGCGGAATCAGCTTTTATAACATACCCTGTTCCGTAGCTGGGATGGGTAGGATATACTGATGAACAAAGGATAAAACCACCATCCGACGTCTGGTTAACAGCGGTAGCAAACTGATAGCCCTCTCCAAAGTCACCCTGGGGCTGGGGAATCTCATCGAATACTCTGCTCCAGACTTCATTCCCTGATTCGTCCACTTTCAACAGCCAGGGCCTTTTCGTTTTTTTTCCTGCAAGTACATAACTGCAGTCATCATCCAAACGGATCAGGTCATAACCCGTATTGCCAGGACCGCCGACTTCCTTTGAAAATAGTGTATCCAGCCCGCAGTTTAATATATTCTGATTACCTGCTGCATTAGCGCTTGGAGTGTCCGGCTGTTCTTCACAGCTCCAAAATAAAAACCCAAAAACAAGCAGAAGCGATATTATTTTATTAATCACAGTCGCTCGTATTTTGACTTCCCATTCTACCGGTAAGACAAGAAGGATATGGCGGGCAAAATTTATTATTGCGAATATCTACAAAGTTGTAGTGATTCCATCTCAAATTCAAATCGCAAATACTCTCCGGTATCACACCTGTGAGTTGGTTATGTCTAAGGTTAATTGTTCTCAAGGATAGCCCCCCATCTTCATAGGGATCCCCACTCTCGTAAAAAGCCTCCAAATTCCATATTTCCAGTGGCACTTCTCCTGTGAGTTGATTTCGATTCAAATATAAATAATGCAAATTGGTACTACCTAACTCAGCAGGGATAGAACCTGTGAGTTGATTATCATTTAATTTCAAACCAGTCAGATTGGTCCGGTTACCCAGCTCTGGTGGAATGTACCCTGTGAGTTGACCATTCTCCCACCAAATTTTGCTTAATTCACTTAAATCACCTAAAATTGCTGGAATAGTAGTGATTTGGGTATTGGAAAAATCCACAAACTCTAATTCTTCTAAATTTCCTATGCTTTCTGGGATAATAGAGATTTCATTACCCTCATTGGAAAAATCCAAACCATTTAATCTCCCATTGCCATATTCACCACCATACCATCGCTGTATACCGATTTCTAATGGTTCTCCGCTCAAACTCTCGTTTACATCAATAAAATCTTGAAGAACATCCAAATCAGATTGATAAAAACACCATCCATCGTATATATCCCCACCATTTATTGGTGGTGGATCATTTATAGCCGTATATCCGTCAGCACAATCCGGATAGGGATTACAATTTTGATAATTAACTATGTCTATTGTCCACCCTATAGTTTCGAATTCTACAAAGCACTGAGGGTAAGGAGGACAAAAATTATTGCGTGAAAAAACATTGGCAGTACTATTGCATTCGTATGTCTGTGTCCGGCAAACATCAACGTTACATAATTCCTCTGGAATGACTCCTCTAAGATTGTTATCTGCTAACCAGAGCTTTGCTAAGCTACTTAGGTTGCCAAGCTCAGGCGGAATTTCCCCATTAAGTTGATTATTGAGCAGATTCATTTCAACTAAAAATTCCATATCTCCCATTTCCGGAGGTATTGGTCCATCAATTTGATTATAGGAAAAATCCACATATCCAAGTTCATCCAGATCACCTATTGAAGCAGGCAGGGGTCCCGTAAGATTATTATGGGAAAGATTAAAAGCGATCCAAATTTCAGTGTCAAAATCAACGTTATAATATTCCGGATCCCATAACCCTAAATTTTCCAGATTCCCTATATTAGATGGTATTGGGCCTGTGAGTTCATTATAAGAAAAATTTAAGGTGTGTAATTTGGTCAAATTTCCTATCTCTTGAGGGATTCTACCGCTGTGATTATTATTGCTCGAACTGAGATTTCTTAATTCAACTAGATTACCAACTGTAGATGGTATTTCCCCGGTGAGTTCATTTCTGCCAAAAGAGAGTTTATGAAGCTTAGTTAGATGACCAATTTCTGGAGGAATTGATCCTGTAAGTGCATTATATGATAAATTTAAATTAATCAGATTAGTAAGATTGCAAATCTCAGTCGGTATTTCGCCTGTAAATTTTGAATCTGTAGTACCCCCCCAATAGTTACTACCATTAAAAATGATTAAGTTGGTTAGAAGTGCAATCTCCTTTGGGAGAGGGCCTGATGGTTTACTTGCAAAAGCGTCTCCAAAGGTAATTTCTGTAGTATTTTCAATTGAATAACATTCCCCTAATATTTTTACTCCATCTGTACCATCATCTGCTGTACAAAGATTCTCTTCATTAATATCTTCAAGAGGCGGACAATCAGGCAATTCGATTGTTATGTATCCTCCTTCATTAATATCGCTTTGCTCTGGTTCTTGTTCACCACAACTCCAAAAAGCCAACCCAATAAACAATAAGAGTGGTATATATCCAATCACAGTCAGGTCTACCCATCATTACCGGTTAATTTTCAACGACAAAAACACCCTTTGCTTCTCCCTCATACCAGTTTTCCAATCCTGCAGGAACGTCATACTCATTCACAAGGTAATGCAGATCACCATTAAGCCAATAGCAGGCACTCAGGTAACTATAATTATAGCTGGTATCCCGGGTTGCTACACCTACAACAATTTTATTGTTGTTTGCCACACGAATATCATAAGCTTCACCTGTTCCAAAATCAGTCAAGGGGCCTCCTTCTAGATCACGAATATTTTTATTTTTCCAATACTGTGGAAATGTTCCACCAGTGGTCTCTTCCTGACCCCAAAATTCATACCAGTCAGTAGAGCCTGCAACATAGACATCATCACCATATATGGTAATTCCCCATCCCTTTGAACCATAAATATCCATACTTGAACCGCCCAAAAATAGGTCGGTCCTTGTAGTATGGCGCCAATACCCAGCTGTTGGTACATACCCTGCAAAATAATCCGGACGAAGTGTATAGCCTGCGTAATACCTCATAGTGCCATCCATAATGGCAATATCATTGACTTCGCCATCACCACCATCGGGAACCGGAAGGCTAGTCCGGTTATTTCCATCTTTCCAAAAACAAGGGATAATGTAATGATGATTATTCATAAAATAACCGCCAATATAGACAGACCCGTTATCACGCACTGCAACTCCAAATGCCTGCGAGTCTCCATTGGTAGTCAGGTTGATCCGTTCCCCATTTTTCCAATAACAGGATCCATTATTAAACCAACCGGCAACATAAATATCATTTCCATGAACTGCAATTGCTTCAGCCTCTCCTCCATTGCCTGGAAGTTCATATATATCTTGATTAATCCAATAGCAGGCTTCATATATTTCCCCTTGCCCAGAAGTATATACCGTACCATCAACAACAGCTATATCTGTTGCCCAGGCTCCACCGGGAAGTTCATAGCGGACACCATCTACCCAGTAGCAGGTTGTATAAACACCTTCTGAGTTATACGAACTACCTACGATATATACTGTATATCCTTCAATTATATAAGAATTGCATATTCCATCGTTATCATCATCAGGACCATCATTGGAAGGATCATTGTATCCTGAAGAACAATCATCGCAACCATCCTGATCGGCATCAGCGCAGGCCATATTATCATATGGATGTGAATCATCCTCATCCTGGACACCATCCCCATCCTTATCATTATCACTATCATCGCATATGCCATCACTGTCAAAATCATTAGCAATGATCACCCCGTCTACACAAGTATCACAATTATCATCATCAAAGATACATGATCTGTTGTCTACTGTGGCTACTGGGTTATAATTACAGGCTGCGGGGTCCATACAGCCGCACTCATCACAGGTGCTCCAATCTGCACCGGTAATTATACCAACGTTCCCATTGCCGCTTGCATCAGAAAGAGTGATCCCTTCCCCTTCATTCATTCGCCAATACCCCTGTAAACCAGTTAATGATGAATAATCATCGGAATTTGCGGATGCATTGGTTAAACCATAGCCAGCATTGTAAAGG
>Ga0066846_10000683_pt1 | contig 16665 bp, 14 predicted proteins | sample ETNtaG_33_FD_65489 | JGI IMG/M metagenome (GOLD analysis project Ga0066846, IMG submission 65489) | Marine microbial and viral communities from oxygen minimum zone, Eastern Pacific Ocean - ETNP201310SV76 | ecosystem: Environmental > Aquatic > Marine > Oceanic | place: Pacific Ocean: Eastern... | reverse complement strand
CAAAGGATGGCGCGCCTATGGGGCCTAGGTGATCGCAGCGAACCATCTTCCTTCACTCCAGGATTAGTATTGATGGATGGTGATGATGCTCCGGTTTCTATTGCTCCGTTCACTACTTCGAAGGATGAAGGGATTCCTGCAATAATCAAACTCGAAGCCAGAGCAGCTTTTGCTCCATGGGAAGGCTCAGAATTATCTCCAATGCTCAGCGCTTCTATCGGGCATGTACTTCCGCCCTCTTTAGATGAGGCTGATGCAGGAGAATCTGCTGACAAGGGACTACTATTGCCTGTTTCTTGGCAGGCTATGTGTCATGATCAAGAACTCGCTGAAACTGAGATTCAGCCTCATGTAGTAGTATTGACAGATGCTCTTCAATTAGCAGGTCGTCCAGGACGTCTTGTTGAAGCAATCGATGTAATCAAGCGTAGATTTCCTGGTGCTCTATTGTGGTGCCCAGGGATTGGTGGGCCGGATAATTGTGCAGTATATTCATGGTTTGGAGTCGACCTATTCGACACTACACGCTCTCAACAAGCCGAGGCATTTGGAGCTGTATTATCTGGCGAAGGTCCACGGTTGAATGAACCTACAGTCGAAGATGATGTAGACCATTGGTCTCTAGCAATTGCCGAGGTGCGCAGAGCGATTAGGGATGGTAATCTCCGGGAATTAGCAATGAAAAAATCGCTCTCTAGCCCGCGTTTAGTTGAGCATATGAGGCGACATGACCAATTAATGTCACAAAAGAATGGCTTTCTCAATCAAATCGTGTCTGAAGGTACAACCTTGAGGATTCACTCTAGCGATTCCCACGATGACCCAATCATCACCGATTGGGTTCGATTCATGACAGAGTCTTACTCCCGGCCGGAAGGAGTAGATGATGTGCTGATACTATTGCCGTGCTCAGCAAGAAAACCATATTCATTTTCGCGTTCACATAGATCATTTAGACGAGCGCTTGGACACAATGCTGCCCATGAAGTGATGGTAACTTCACCTCTTGGGCTTGTGCCAAGAGACTTGGAAGAATGTTGGCCTGCTGGACATTATGATATTCCCGTAACCGGTAATTGGGGCGATGATGAACTGAAGCGTGTTCGGACAATGCTTGATGCACTTGTGAGCAATAACGGCTATCGGGTAATTATCAACCACAGTGGTATGGAATATCAAAACACCTCATGTGAAATTATTGAGACCAGACAAGGCGATTCAGCAACATATCATGATTCATTGAATAGATTAGGAGAAGCAGTACTCAACCATGTGCGCATCAAGAGGCGTCGTGGCGAAGAAGTCAATATCGCTAATTTCCGTTCTGTAGCTAGATTCCACAACCTCAACGACAATTGGCTTGAAGGAGTCAATATAGGGGGACGCTTCCCCAGATGGAAGATAAATCTCAATGGCGAACAAATCGCAATGTGGGCGCCTGACAGAGGCGGATTTTCATTAGCAAAGGCTTCGATACCGCTCCTCGATAAGCATGATTCCTTGCCTCGGGTCCACCTCAAGTCGGATATCAAGTGGAAGGGAGACCTCAACTTGTCCATTCTAAAATCATGGCCTGAAACCATACGAGCCGGTCAGGATTTATTGGTGATGCAAGACGACGCAGTTGTTGGAATCGGACGTGCAACAGCTCCTGCTTGGGAGTGGTCTGCAACACCGGGTAGGCTTGGAAAGATGCATCAAAGGCTGTGATTCCCCGTAGGGGAGATGGCCGCAGCGGTTAAGAATGGGTTACAGGTCGGCGAAATGCTCGGAGGTATCTCACATGGCACGAATGTACGCTGGCAGCAAGGGTAAGTCTGGTTCCACAAAGCCACACACAGGTGTAGCACCAGAGTGGTCCAACACAGATGTATCCGCTATCAATTCCCTAATCATCGAACTCGGTAAATCAGGGCACACCAGCGCACAGATTGGTACTATCCTTCGTGACCAACACGCAGTTCCCGATGTCCGAACCGTTCTGGGCAAGAGAGTTTCCGCAATCCTCTTGGAGAACGAAATTGGTGGTTCTTACCCTGAAGACATGATGAATCTCATGCGCAAGGCAGTTACCATCATTGAGCACCTTGGAACCAATCGTAAGGATTTGCATAACAAGCGTGCCCTTGAATTGATTGAAGCAAAAATTCGCAGACTCGCAAAGTACTACATCTCCGAGGGTCGTTTAGACTCCGAATGGAAGTACAAGCGTGACCAACTCCGCCTGATGGTAGAGTGATGGTTCCGCACAACTTGATGAACTACCGGCCGCGAGTGGTCGGATGGTGAGTGGATGCACGACCTGCTTCAGACATCCTTATTTCTGGACCTCAAAGAAGGTCTGCTCGCCATTGTCAATCGTATCAAAGAGGCAGAAATCATCCAAATCGTTTCTCCAGCCGATATGGAAGGCGTACTCGCCCTTTCCCAATTAGAAGCCGCATTATTGGATGTCTCAATTCCTTATCGCCGACGCTTACAACCACCGCGAAGGCATGTGCCAAGAGATGAGGTTCCACCATTGCCTGAAGGAGATGGATTGACAATCCATCTCGATCCATTCGAGGAGGCACAAAATTCCATGCTGATGGAAGATGGTGTCATCCATATACATCCTCTTCAGGTTGAAGTGGAATCTGAATCTTCAACACGCTCACACCATGGAGCAGTGGATTGTGTAGCGATTTGTGGGACAATTGCAGCGATAATTGCCCCAGATGGTGCACGTGTAAGGAAGCAACGAGCAATGGTATTAGCAGGTACTTGGCTCTCAAATAGAATGGAATCAAATTACGACCCAGTAATGTTGCTATTACGTGATCATTTAGATTCTGAAGGTTCGATTGATGTCCGGACTTTACCGGAGGTCCCTTCACCAGCACCAAACATGATTCCTGGTCTTTCAGCTGGTATGCTGAAGCGGTTGCGCCGAAGTTGGCCAAGTATGGACTTTGAAGAGAGGTCAGGCGCAATTAGTGAATTGGTCTTGCCTTGCCTAAAGGAAGAGGGATTGTCTACAATGCGTGTCGAGGAGTTAATCTGGCACCGAGCAATTGTTCCTGGGCATGATGTTGACATTGCTAGTCAATTGCATGTTGCACTTGAAGGATGGCCTGAAGATTCTGATGCATCTAGAGTTCATGCCAGTGTGATTGCTGATAACCTAATCAAACAAGGTCATCTTTAATCCACAATTTTGAGGACTCTTCCACATCCTCCGCATGGCATTCTAAATGGGCGAGTATCAGTAGTTACCGGATTTACAGTACTGCAGGCAGGGCAATCAATCATTGGGAAGGTAGGCAGATTTTCTCCAGGAACTTTGCGCCGTTTTGGACTGGCGAAAGCGGTAATTATCCACATTATCACCGTACTACAGGCAATCGCCCCTACAGTGAATGGCGGGTAAGAGTACCATAGGGTTATCAAAACAAATGGCACAAGTACCAATTCTATCCACAACGCATTTCGACGCTTATCCTTTGTAATGGTGAGTGCAAACCAGAAACCACTTCCAAGGAGAATTAGAGTAAGTAGATTCAGTGATAGCGGTGCGTTGAGAATATTTGTTGAAGGCAATGCCGTCAGACTAAATGTTGTAGAGGGGTCAATCCCCCTCTGACTAATTTCAATTGATTCCCCGCTTAGTCCCCTTCGGTGCTTAAGAGATGATTCGAAACTGTCATCATCCGTTCTCAGTTCTGCACCTGTGAGGCTGGACATCAAATCGGTATCAATCTGAATCATGAGATCAAAACTCGACCAGATAGGAGTCGCCTGTGGTATCAGGAAATGCCGCAAGAGAGTATTGACGCTATCTTTCTCGGCAATTTCCTTTGTTTTTATTGTGAGAGTTAGTGGGTGTGGAGTGACTTTGTATTCTTTATGTAAATCAATTTCGAAAGAGAGTTCGATTAAATCAGTAACATCATTGCCAAGCAATTCTTCCAATTCAATGGCCATTCCATCATTCATGTAAGTCATTGCTAGGTTGACCATTTGATGTTCAAATTCGTTAATTTCTACTTCATCGACGACTCGATTTCGGCGCAGGTCATCATCGACAGCCCCGGCGCGGAATATTCTCAGGGGTTGAGATAATGCAGGGTCCTCATTGCCGATGTTATCAAAGCCCCAACGCATCCAATATGCAATTTCCCCATCAATACTGAGGGTAGTCACCCTATCGATAACCATCTTATCTTTTTCTTCATACACATCCATCGTAATTTGGACTGCAAGAGGAGAGCCACCACCATCCGATCTCAGTGGTTCTTCATCAGGATAGAATACACCGCCTCCTCCAGAACCATCATCTTGTGGATAAATTGTGAATTCCGCTGTTCCCGACATTGTTGGTGTTCCTGATTGAATTTGAATCGATGCTTCAATCGTGATATTTTGTTCTCCACCAGTTGCTGCAGTCCAAGTCCATGTGAGACGAACATATTCGCCACTCCTTGTCTGAATTGGATCGCCATTCAATGCAGCATTATTAATTCGCATTTCGAGGCTGTTTGCATATGCTCCAACCGATGTTCCCCATGGTGATGCAATCACCAGAGAGATATGGGTGTCTAATCCCTCAACCACTGGTTCCTCAATAGTCAAATCAACAAGCGGTATATTGGCATTGATACTACTGTCATCATCGGCTGTTCCCCATCTGAAGAACAATCCAGCATCGCCGCTAGGTACGCTGAATACGACTGTTTGAGCCTTCAGTGTAACAGTAATACTGCTTGAGCCTGAAATAGAACCTGAATCTACGGGTATGGATATTGAAAGAACACTAGACCCTGCTGGAAGAAATGAGTTACTTGCATCGGTAGTGCCAGTATGAGTTTCTCCACCAATCATGACTTCGACCGAGGCGTTGATTTGGGCTCCACCGGCATTTTTGACTTCATATTGAATATCAAATTCCCAAGTTGATGAGGGAAATTCCCCTGGCCACGCTGGAGAAATACTCCATTCTGCAAGCATTTGTTCCTGAGCAACAGCGTCGGTAATTGCAACTTCTTCTGCCTCAGAACCTAACTCAGCATCAAATGGCGTCATCATCCCTGCATTTGCTGGTCCAAGTAGATGGAGTTCTATCGCATTTGAATCACAGCAAACAGTTTGCGATTCTGCACTTACAGTGTCCATCGGTAAAGAGGATAACAGCAAGATAAGGCAGAGTATGATTGGCTGTAAGAGGCGCATATACTTGCTCACCTGAAGAACTGTGTCGCTAATGCCCTATTCAACACTGTGGGCATATTAGTCCCAAAAATGCTCAAAGAGCCTTCTCTAGCAATGTGCCGAGTTCCTTCTCAAATAATCCGACAAGGGCTTCTCCGACCTCACCCTGGAGGTCATCTGGTAACATCCTCAGGCCAAGTCTTGCTGCGGCTCGACTTGCTTTCAATTCAGCATAAACGGAGCGAGCCTTTGCTTGGAAATAGTATGATACCGCTTCCTTGATTTCAGCCTTGAGTTCTTCATCGGCATCGACCTTTGCACGAATATGGTTCTTTAGTTCATCCTTGACTAAATCTCTGAAGGCTTCTAGGACTAAATCTTCAGTTGCCATCAGGTCTTTGACCTGAGCACCGAGGTTTCCAGTGAGAAGACGTTCAATCGCCATAATTTCCGGTTGCGGTCACCACTCTTGAACCCATCTGTGGCGAGGATTCATCAACCAGAGCGGTCAGTCACAGTCATGGAGTTCTCTTCGATTGGTGCTGAAGATTCAATCGAAGAGGCTCGTTCACGTTTGGAATCGTGCGATGCTCTTGTCGTATGGGGTGCAGAAATAATGATTGGAATAATGACAAAGGAACATCTTGAACGAAAGGGTTCTTGCGGGCAAGTTTGCGAACTTGATATCTTGATAGATCCTGACCCAGCAAAGGCAGCAGCATGGCGTCCAGCATACATTATCATCACCGAAGACGGCGAACCGGTAATTCTCAGTCGTGGACCATGAGAAGGCCCTCTTCTTCGATTATGGCATAGCCAATTCTCTCGAGTTGGACTATTGTGCCAACCGGGAGCTGGTGAGTTTCTAGAATTCCTTCTTCCAACTTGAGGTTCTGACCTTCTGCAGTGCGAAGGGTGGCTGGTGAGCCACCTGCGACCCAGTGAATAATCGGACGCTTGTCAGAGCGCTCGATGCTTTCGACATTTCCATCTGCATCAACATCACATAGGTCCTTGAGTCTAACCGGCTTTCCTGAATCCTGCGATTCAACCCAGACACCCTCTTCGAAGGAAAATGAGCGCACCCCAAGATCCTCAGAAGGATGTGATGCAATATTTCCACTTCTTTCGACATCGCCAGTAATCACGAGTGGAACTGCATTACGAATGAAGGCAAGCCTTGGAGCAGTTGATTCAATCGATTTTGTATTGTGCGAATAAAGTGTGGATAATGGGACTGCAATATCTTTCTGAGTCAGACCTAGTTCAATCCAGAATGATCTCAATGCTTCTGACTTAATTCCACGCCGTGAAAGTGCTGAAAGTGTGGGTAAGCGCGGGTCATTCCAATCGTCAAATAAGCCCTCAGCGATGTCCTTTTTCATTTGAGAAGTCGAGAATCCTCCGAACTCATGTACTTTGACTCTGCCCCAGTAAATGGTCTCAGGATATTCCCATCCGAAGTGTGAATAAAGAAGGGTTTGTTTCCTAGTAGAATCCATCAAATCCTTGCCGCGAATAATGTGGGTAACACCTTGGAGGTGGTCTTCAACTGCTGATTGGAAGTCAAGCAATGGCCACACTCTCCACTTATTGCCCACTCGCGGATGAGCATTTGTCTGAATGCGAGCAGCAGGCCAATCACGAAGAGCAGGATTTTTCAGCGTCATATCGGTTTTGACACGAAGTACAGCATCCCCCGGTTGGTATCCCTCAGGGTCATTCATTCTCTTCCAACCATCGAGATTATCTTCTACTGAATTAGCCCGACATGGGCACTCAGTCATCCCAACTCTGTGTTCCTTGAAATCTTCTGCAGGGCAGGTGCAAACATAGCCAAAACCACCGGCAAGCATCTTTCTTGCATGTTCGTGGTACAAATCCATTCTTTCGGATGCGATTACTATTCGATGAGCTGGATAGCCACACAACCACTCTTGCTCACGTGGTATGCTTTCGTATGCTTCAAGCATTGGGGGTTTGACTGTAGTATCGGTATCATCGAAGCGAAGAATAAGTACGCCATCGTGATCATTTGCATATTGTGCATTGATGACTAAACCGCGTGAGTGGCCAAATGAAAGTGGGCCATTTGGATTTGGAGCGAATCGTAATACCGGTTTCTCTCCATTGAGGTTTGGCAATTCAGGCAACCCCACTCTGCGGGTTTGAATTTTCTTCTCGAGCAGATGAGGGGCCTCAGATTCGAGAATGGTTTCAATTGCCTCAAGTCCTTCAGTAGTCGCCATTGCATTTGCAGCAGTTACCGCTTGTGCGACTAGGGGTGCGAGATCTTTGCCGTGAGGCCTTAGGTCTGCCCTACTCCCCATTATGCGAGAAATAACCGAGCCAGCCTGTCCTTCTCCAGAATACTGCAGGCTATTTTGCAGGGCGAGGTGGCGAATAAGGTCTGTAACCTCATCGTCTGGAGTCCACTCCATGGATAGGGCGTAACGCCTCTGGTTATTCAAAACAAGGTTTGTTGAGACTCTGAAGGCCTCGGTGGAGGACTCCCTCCCCACGCGTCGGATGTCGTTTTCCAACTCCACCGCAAACAATCGTGAGGCGTATCACCTTTGACCAGAATTTTTACCGCTGCCTTAGTTTTGGGATCGGAAGGATAACCGCTTCCTATGTCGAAGCCGATTTCTTTGGCCAACTCATCAATCTCTCTATCCCTAGTCACCTTTGCAATAATACTGGCAGCACCGACTTCAAGGTGATTAGAATCTGCACCATGTTCAGCCATGCAAATCCTTCCGGATTTTTGTGTCACATTGCGTGCAAATCTTTCTGCATTAACGTCACATGCATCGAGCATTGTTTCACCAGGCGGCATTATCGCTAATGCCTCAGCAAATAATTCCACTTCAAGGTCGTTTAGATTATGGTGGCAATCAATTCTTTCAGGCGGGCAGATAATGATGCTATGAGGCATTTTCACAAGGGTCGCATAGATTTCTTCACGGCGTTTCTTACTCAAATCCTTTGAATCCCGGACGCCTAATTCGGCGAGTTCACTGAGGTTTTTTGTTGCGAATGCACATACTACTAGGGGTCCGATTACCGGCCCCCTCCCCGCTTCATCAACTCCTATGTGCATCTACATACCTCATAGGTCTAAATCATCGAGATCGAGCATGGATGGGACTTCTTCAGTTTCTTTCGCCACAGGATTAGTGCGCGAAATTTCGGGTTCTAAGTCATCAGGTAGTGCAACATTGGCTTGATGAGGGGCGCTAACTCGGCCCGATGCTACATCGAAAGCGAGTTCATCCATCTTATCCTTGAGAATAATTTCATCGTGGTGGTCAATCACCGTACTTGCCGCTCCTACTAATTCCGGCTCAACAGGGTCGGTTTGCATTTGTGTTGGACCACTGGTAGCATGGAACATACCAGTGAAAACTTCTGCAGGTATTTTGGGTGATTCGGCAATTTCTGGTTCGCCCTGTCGCTTACCATGGAATTCTGCCATCCAATCTTCAGGCTCTTGATTATCAAGTTCTGGTGGCGCATTACGTGCTGCTTCAGCCTTCCGTTCACGTCTATCCTTCACGCTCTTGTTAATCATCATCCCACCGAGCAAAGTTGCCATGATAATCCATTTCCAGGCCCATATGATGTAAACAATCGCCGAAGCAATTCCTCCAACATCTACTAGTGGTTCATCAGTGGCATCTCCTATTTTGCCATCGAATGTTGAATTTGTAGTATAAACGAAGGGGTTTTCTTCAGCAAGACGACTATGTGCCGTAATATTGAGGAATAGGTTTCCTCCCTCATTTTGGTCTGTGGGTAAAACTGCATATGCACGGAATGTGAAATTTGCACCCTTTTCAATATCTATCATTTCAAATGAACGAATAGCACCAGCCTCACTTTCAGTCCATGCTCCTTCTGGAGGCACAAAACTCATCTCGGTGAAATATGATGAAGTCATTCGTACAATCAAACCATCCCTAATATTGCCCTCATTTCTCAATGTCATTACCACATTGAGTCGGCCACTTGAATCGACTTCGGAACTAGAGTTCTCCCATATCCAGTCAACATGAGGCGCCGTTATTGTTTCGAAATTGATAATGTCTATTATGACTCCATCTCCACGAATTAAGCGTATTGTAAGACTCCCGTCGGCCAATCCCTCTGCACCTTCAAGCGTAGAAAGATTCAGTTCGATATCATCTTGATATCCGTCCTTTTGAATACTCCATGGGCCAGTATCGATGGTTGCATTTATTCCTTCTATGTCAAAGAGTTCCAAACTATAGGAATCCCAATAATTCCCAGTATTATTTATCTGAAGTGGAATGACACAATTGGAATTAACTTGCACTGATGTGCATTGATCCTCAGTCATGACTAATTCACCACCTCTTTCCCAATTGATGAATGAGCCAATGCTTGCAACTCTTGTTCTTTCCGAAATACTAACTGGGGCTGCGAGGAAATCAAGTCGTAACTCACCAGAATTAGCATTGGGCGCACTAAATCCAATTTCAATCGTTCTACTTTCATTTGGGTCAAGAGAATCCCCTTGTAAATTATCGAATACAGCTATTGTCCATCCTTCGGACTCGATGCGGTCACTTTCTTCAGAACCTATACGTAAGCGTGCATCGAGGAAAGTAGCGGTATTGCCATTATTTCGAACGGTTACATCAAGTCTTCCTGTGCCACCAGGATTTAGCGATAGGTCGCTTTGAACAGCGTCGATAGTGAGGTTGAACCATGTTTGCATGTCCAAAGAAAAAGTCCAATTCGCAACTCTTCTATCCAATCCGGATTCTGCTTCAAGAGTGAATGACGGCCCAGTTCCTGCAAGAGGAGCGCCATCGACAATAGGTGGGACCTCAATCCAGAAGCTAACAAATTCATTCTCGCCATCGAGAAGGTTGAGATGTACCTCTCCGTCATCGTTCATATCATCGGAGAAACCAAAATCCCAAGATGAAGCGGTATTCATTCTGACTTTAACAAAGTCATCAACTCCTGCAGCATTTGAAACATTCATGGCTAAAGTGGTACGCACTCCTTGCTGAACATAGAATGATGAGCCATCATTGGCTCCAAAACTTAGCATCGACCATCGCGAAACTAGAACTACAACAGTGAAGTTCTGACTCCAGTTTGGAATTTCAACGCATGAGACTGTGAAATTGAAATTTTGCGTGCCATATGGTGCAACATCATCTACTGTGATGTTGATATCTATACCGCCTTGTCTCCCAGATGCAACTCTGTATGCTTCGATTGGTAGGCCGCTAATATTCAAATCCTCATCTGCGGAATCAAGATTTGCCTCAAGGTGCCTTTCGAATCCAACGATATTATGCCAACCGATACGGAATTGTACCGTTTCACCTGGGTGAGCGACTATATCGCTATCTACATAGAGATTGAATGGAGTCTCTTCTGCCGCAACCGGTACTTGCGGTAATAGAAAGATGACCAAAAGGGTCACAGTGAACCGGCGCATGATGTCTCGATGGAGGCAAGCACTTCAAGTCGTTGGGGGAAATGTGTCGATGGTTTGATGATGTGTGGCATAATACAGGTAATATGCCCATTTGGCCGTTCAAGCGTAAAGCCCCTAAGTTGGTTGAGGACTCACCAACTCCTATTGCGTATTCCATTGGAGAAGAAAATACTGCAGAAGAATTGAGCGACACATCGCATAAAGAGGATGCAGATTACAAGGCAGCAATGGCTCTATTTGGCGGTTCTAAGGAAGTGGAGAGTAAAGATGCTGAAGGGGAATGGATCAATCATACGGATGGATATTGGTACCTCAAGAATCCAGATGGTAGTTTTGAGCCAATTCCGCATTTAGAGGACGCAGAAGGTAACAAAGTACCATTTACAGGTTGATTTTCCATATTTTCCAGAATTTTTTTCATTTTACCTAGATGATTTACCCTCAAATACGGCCACGTAGGCCGTTTACATTAAGTGAGTTCAGACACACCGGCATTTCCGCATACCTTCTGGAATCGCGCTATTAGGTACTTTATCAGGGGATGCCATTATAAGTAGAGGAATTGAAATAGCAAATGCTCTCAACAGAGGGGGATAAGAAAGATGGAAATAAATTGGAAAGATAATATGAACGAAATTGGTGGGGCATTTATGGTCTCATGGGTGATATTTGGCGGTCTATTAAGCGTCGGAATGAGCCTAACAATGACTGGTGGAATCGGCATGGGCGTTGCTCTTGCTGTTGCATGGATGGCCTTTACAGGCGCACATCTACTACCTGCAGTTACCTGGTGCCATATGTTAACTGGCGATATGTCGGATGCTGAAGGAAACTGGATGGCAAATGGAATGCGCTTGGTATCCCAAGTAATTGGGGCAAGTCTAGCGATCATCCTAATGACCGAAGCAGGAGAGATTGACACATCCTGGGCGGCAACAGACATGTGGATTGCAGACATTGCAGATCACATATGGATGGTACTAGGTACAATTGCAGCTGGTGCTATTTGGTGGCAGATTCACACACGCTGTGATTCTGCTTGGGCAAGTGCCTTCGGTCTAATGGCTCTTGCAGGCGCAATGACAATAACCGGTGCAAATGAGATGGGAGCATCCATCACTAGTGGTGGCGACGGCATTGCTGACACACTAGTCAACTGGCTTTGCGACGGCATCTTAGTTGGTGTCGGTGCTCTAATGGGCGTCAAGATTGATGAGGTCGTAGATAATATGGGCTCAGACGACGATTCATCTTCAGAGTGATTATCACTTAGTAAGAAGATAGAACCAATTGATTGTTGTGATGGAGCACTCTTGGCTTTCGAGCCAGGAGTGCCCATCACACCTTTTTCGGCGTATTGCGTCACAGGGGGTTTTCGGATGACCCCTCCTCCATCCGAATATTATTACTTCACTGAATAGTGAAATAGTGTTCACAAAGATTTCACAGCACTGGATCGGTTAGTACCGAGTCTAGTGCAATCATGTCAAATTGTGCCCCACTCATGGGTACCTTTAGTTCAAAGTTTTCAGCGACAAGTGGGTCTATCTCTCCACATTCGCCAACTTTGCTTCCTGCAACAATGATTTCTGCAGCCCTACCAGATAACCAGGGTCCGCCTTCAATTGCAGTCAAACTCCAATTTTCGCAACCAAGGTCTCGCATTAATGCCTGAATTCTACCACGTAATGCTGCAAAACCTCCACTGGGTTCTGCGACTAAGAATGCGAAACGTTCCCGGTTATGGTGGTCAACAACTACAGTTCCAAGCTCATATACCGACTGTGGAAGGTCATGATGGCGATTTGCAGCAAGAAGTCTGAATAGTCCTGGAAGAATATTTTGTCGTAGGATTGTATGTTCGGTTGTAATTGGATTAGTCATTCGAGTAATGGCTCCATCAGCAGACCACCGCATTGCATTGAATTGGTCATTATCATTGGAAAGTGTAAGAGATTGAATTTGCATCATTCCTAGGCCCTGCAGGGCGCCACGTATTCGGCGTCGAAGATGATTATCGGGCCTCGGTAATGCGGTTAGAGGCGCCTTGGGCACATCGTGTGCTAAGTCTTCATATCCATGACCTATGGCTACTTCTTCTACCAAATCAATCGGGTGCAAAATATCGAATCGCCATCTTGGCATTGAAATGGACAGAACATCTTCTCCGCCATTGAAAATCCCGCCCATCCTTCGAATAGCGTTATCAATTTCGTCATTGGTGAATGAATTACCCAATACTCCCTCTACGAGTTCACGTTTTATCGTATGTTCAACAGGGGAACCATCGATTGACCACTCTTTGCCATCGTGTCCAGTGATTCTAACAGATTCCACACGGCCTCCAAGAATTGATAATTGCAGACAAACCAGCATTACTGAAGATTCACATGCTCTGCTATCCCAACCAGTACATTCGATGAATAAATCCCGGGTATTGGTAGTGACAGTAGTGTGGTCACCATTGATTATTGGAGGGAAGGAGAGCACATCATCGTTTGAATCGATAATAATTGGCACTCTATCCATTCCATCCAATAGATGCGCGTAATCAACACCTTTTGGATGAGACTCGAGTATTTCATCGACGGTCATTTCCTTCTCCATCGCAAGTGGAATAAAGGCATGATCACGATTAGCTGCAATTATTGTGAACGGTGGTGCAATTGTCGCCAAATCGTGTATTCCAATACTTGAACGTCGGCGTCCTCTACCAAGGGCAAAGTGCAATTTTTCTTGATGATCCATGAGACGTTTGATGACCTCTTCATCGATTTCAACCCCTCGGACAACAGCACCTCTTACGATGGGACGAATATTCTCTAATTCAGAATCCACCTTCATGGAAATAGTTCCCGGATGAATTGCTAAATGAGGCATAGAGGGAGCATTGTGGAGAAAGGGCATCATTCCATGGAACAGAGTTTCAGGAGAAAGAAGGTCAGGCCTATCGGGGAATATTTCGATATCTAGAGTTTCTTCATCGCAAATATCGATGTCAGTTCCCATTAGCGGTAGGCGGTGTGCAAGGTCGGCAATATCGTGAGTTCGTCCTCTGGATTCAACCATGTTGCGCAGAAGATTCTGCTCGACGCTAATGGTTGGCATTCATTCACCTCGCGAACCAATGTGGCATTGGGCGGTCATATCCCGCCAGGCGCAGGCCGCTCACGGCTGCAGTATCCTGGTCGCATGCACGTAGATTGATTCTACCTAGGGAGTCTATTGAAGAGATTCCTAAGCGATTAAGATGGGCACAGAGTCCTGCATTAACTTGGGCAATCCAACCAGAAACATCCTCGTCGGGTGCAGGTGAAATCGCGAAACCAAGTCCGGAGGCGCATAGGATTGCTAGATCTTCACTTGTAGCAGCCCATGGCAACATCATTGCAGATGAGGAACTATCACCGAGGCGAGCCTTGGCTGAGCGACCAACCAATGGTAATGTTGCAGCAGCACAAATACCACTGCCATCATCGAGAATACTTGCTGCAACATGAGCGCCATGATGGCTTGCATTAGTGTGGAGGCTTGCAACATTGTTTACACCATGCAACATCAATACTTTCGAATTGGCGCCAGCTAGGCTCTGTAGTGAGACTAGTAAACCATCGATAGCAGCTGAATCCATTGCGGGTAGTGCAGATAAGTCAAGGGCAAAACCTCCTGCGGCTTTCACCAATTCTGGTGCATCAGCAAAATTGCTTCCATCGATTAATGCGATGTCACATTCCCTTGGTGATTTACTGACAAGGCAGGGGTGAAATAGGTCCTTCGGAGCGCCATTAGGTAAGAATGGTAATAGTGGAACAGGTAAGGCAAGAGCCTCTTCCTCGCCAATTAAAGTCACAGTATCACATGTGGCATGATGAGGATTATGATCACCTTCATCTGGGACTAATGCGATTCCAGAGAGGTCTTCTCTACAACTCGCCATAATTCCTTCAACGGGGGTACCATCTGCTACAATGCACACAGCATCTGCTGGGACCTGAAGGTCAGCCTCGCTAAGTTGCTTGTTGATATCATCCGCTTCTTTCTTGGTTAATGCTCGAATTTTTACTCCTGGTGGAGGGGAAGGGCATCGCCCATTGATTACGATTCTACCACCGGACATTCTTGCGCCAGGGTCTGGTCCTACATCCCCATGTACGACGATAAGTCCATCACTCATACCACCGCCAATTCGGCGGCCAGCATCGCCACGAACGATGATTAGTCCTCCAGACATTGCAGAACCGGCATCATCACCGACTCCATCTAGAACAGTGATACATCCACTTCTCTGCCCGTAGCCTACACAATCACCTGCTTCACGCTCACAAGTGATATCATTACCGTTGTTACCGGCGCCGAGGAAAGAGGAACAATCACCTTGGTGAGTATAGGTGCCACCATCACCGAAAGCAGCGGTAAATGGCCCAAGTCGCCCTAAACTACGGATTCTTGCACCCTTTGGAAGATTTGGACATAATCCCAGTTCTCCATCCTTGGGAACAGGCTCTCCACTTGTTGTCCAACCAATACGTAGTACAATGTTTCTTTCAAGGGCTTTCTCAAGTTGCGCGGGCAACCTAGAATTGATGCTCATTGAGCGTGTGACTACATCGTCGGAGGACGCCATCACTCCGCCGGGTGTTGTTCCCTCTCATCAATGGTTTCCCTCGTCACTATGGTCTAGTACGATAGGGAAGGTTCATTTGGAGTACGCGGGGGCACATCAAACGGGGAGAATAGTGACCATCAAGGTGGCCATCAACGGATACGGTACCATCGGCAAGCGTGTTGCAGACGCAGTTGCTTGTCAAGACGACATGGAAATAATCGGTGTCACAAAGACCAGGCCAGCCTTTGGCTGTGACTTAGCGGTGCGAAAAGGATACCCTCTATACTGCACCTTTGATGATGCAGATCGTATTGCTGCCTTTGCTAAGGCAGGCTATGAATGCCATGGTGGTCTTTCTGAATTATTGGCTGCGGCTGATGTCGTTGTCGATTGTTCACCAGGGAAGATGGGAGCCGACAATAAGTCGAAGTACCAAGCTGCTGGAATAAAATGGATTTTCCAAGGTGGCGAAAAGCACGCTATGACGGGCATGTCTTACACCTCTTGTGCAAATCACACCGAGAACTTGAATGCAGAAGGAACTCGAGTTGTGAGTTGTAATACTACAGGACTTTCGCGCACTCTTGTCCCACTCTACAACCACTGTGGTTCACTTTCCGTAGAATGCACAATGATTCGTCGCGCTGCAGATCCTGGCGACTCCAAGAAAGGGCCAATTAATGCAATCAAACCAGTCCTAAAGGTTCCAAGCCATCATGGCCCTGATGTCATGACTGTAAAACCAGAGATTGAGATTAATTCACTAGCGGTTGCAGTTCCTACTACAATCATGCACGTTCACTCTATCGTTGCAACCTTGCCTGAGGGTCACGGATTGACTACTGAAAGCGTACTTGAACTATGGAATGCAAGTCCACGAGTGGTAATTATGAACGGTGCTGAAACCGGAATTACCACTACTGCCGAAGTGATGGAATTCGCTCGTGACATGGGTAGAACTTGGGGTGACCTCCATGAGATATTCGTCTGGGAAGATGGAGTAAAATTAGTGGGTAATACGCTATATTATTTCCAAGCGATTCATCAAGAATCCGACGTCATCCCAGAAAATGTAGATGCGATTCGTGCACTGATGGGCACTGAATCTGATTGGAAAGTATCGGTTGCAAAAACCGATGCTGCAATCGCTGCGTTATTCGAGTGAAATTTTCCTTGCTCCTATAGGAGCAACCGAGGTTCATATTCAAGTAGGGTACAGGAGTCGCAGAGCCCATGCATGCTACTCGTCGAGCAATGGTCCTACTCTTGGTCCTACTCGCATCACCCTTGGTGAGTTTGGCTCCGACGGGTAGTGCTGCCCCACCAGACTCACTTGAACTCGCTGCCGCAAATTGGCACATCATTGATGATGTCGAAATGAGTACATCTG
>Ga0066846_10000669_pt1 | contig 16904 bp, 18 predicted proteins | sample ETNtaG_33_FD_65489 | JGI IMG/M metagenome (GOLD analysis project Ga0066846, IMG submission 65489) | Marine microbial and viral communities from oxygen minimum zone, Eastern Pacific Ocean - ETNP201310SV76 | ecosystem: Environmental > Aquatic > Marine > Oceanic | place: Pacific Ocean: Eastern... | reverse complement strand
TAGGTGTCCATCGTTCCGGTTTTTTTCTTCCTTTTGCTCGAGCCATTTCATCCCACTCATTTCATCTTCAGTGACAAGAATATAATGTTGGAAAGTATAGTCTGTTTTATGACCGGATACTTGTTTCATAAAAAGCTTTCTTAAATTCTGATTATTCTCCCTAATTTTAATTTCATAGTTTATTCCTCTAATTTTCAAATTTAGCAGTATTTTTATATTTAATGATAAATTGTTGGCTAATTTCTCACTGTTCCATTGGTTAAATACAATAATATCAAATTTATATAATTTAAAACATAAGAAAGATTATCAAACTGTACTAGTGGGTCTTCAGAGTCAGTCTAAAACTGTTAGCGATAATAGTATTAGGATGATCAAAGCTATTCACCTTTGCCACACATCCTCAAATATGGCTTTATTTTGTAAGCTAATGGCACAAAAGTTTTCCCCTTGAGGTCATTATAAGGTTTTACTTATAGAGCTGAATATCAGGGCTGATAGACACCCATATGTCTCCTAAATAACCGTAAGTTGAACTGTAAATTTGGATAATTTAGGAAATCTAGCTTTTCCTTCTTGAAACAGATTCGTTATACAAAACGAAAATGCCAGAAGAGCAGATGAAAATAAATCCTATCCAAGAAAATATATCTGGTATATCATTAAATATTACTACACTCCAAACTACAGATAATGGCACCGCAAAGTACTCAAAAGGTGCAATAGTTCCGACTTTCGTTATTCTATATGCTTGACTAATGAAATATGCGCCAAGGGAATATATGACGCCTATTCCTATTAGTAGAAAATTATCAAAAAAAGATATAGTTTGCCATGAGCGTAATATAAAATTAATTGAAGGATTTGTAGATTCATTAAATAAACCATTTCCTAAAATGATGCCTGATAAACCACTAACTAATACTACATGTAACAAAACATAAAAAGTCATTGTCGAAGCTTTCTCTTTTTCCCCTAATTCCCTAGCCAATATTTGTACAACAGCGTAACTAAATGCTGCGATTAGTGGTAAGAGGCTTATTGGATTAAATTCGGCTATTCCTGGCCTGAACATTGTTATTACTCCCAAAAATCCAATTATTAAAGCAATCCAATTTGAGGTAACGACCTTTTCTCTTAAAATTATCGTAGAAAGTAAACTTATAAAAAGAGGAGCTACAAAAAATATTGTAACCACATCAGAAAGTGGCATTGAATACATTGCAGTGAAAAAACATACATCCACTATTACAATCCCAATACCTCTTATGATATGAATGCCAATTCTGTTAGTAATAAGATTTTTTAAACCTCCCTCCAATGGAACGAAAACTAGACATGTTAAGAGAAAAGCAATACTTGATTCTACAAATATGATTTGATGTAAAGGGTATTTAGGACTTAAATATTTAATTGCCATATCTTGTATTGAAAATAGAAATTGTGCAATCAAGATGCATCCAATACCAAAAACTTTATAATTATTTTGAGCTAAAAACATTATAGATGATATTATTCTTTGGGTTTGCTAATATCTTCACTAGAAAAGTTGATATCAAAAACATATGTTCAGTCTAATAACCTAATTGAAGTTTTAATAAATTTGTAAATTATTGACCTGGAGTATTTAGCAGGTAAATATAAAATTTTCTATAATTTTATATTTACAATTCGTTGCTCATGGATGACAAATGAATATACACTGATTCGTTATTTATAGAAAACATCAATTAAATAATTCGGAAATATTATTAGCCCATATAACGAGAAGAAAAAATATAAAGTTAAAGAAAGTGAGCTATATCAGGTCGGAAGTGCTTTAAAATATGGCTATAAAAGCTTTCAATCAGGCTTGTGGTCAAAATTAGGATATCTGAGAAGATAAAAGTGTGAAGCACGATATAATACTCTAGATGTATATACCAAATATTTTCATTTGTCTAGATTTATTTTTTTTGTAGTAAATTAATATAAAATATTTTAGTTCACTTTCTATTTTATTTAGTTTATGTTTGAATATTCGCAATATATTTTCAACACTTATTATTAAAATTTCAGAGAATTCTTTAACTTGTAAAAATTGTTAAGAGGGGAAATGTGAGTAAAATTAATTCAATTAAAGTAAAGCAACTAAGCAAAATCTTTGAAACAAAGAATGGGGGTTTCGAGGCGCTCAGTGATGTTAATTTAGAAGTCAAGAAAGGAGATTTTGTTTCAATTATAGGTCCTTCAGGCTGTGGAAAAACTACGCTTATGCGTTGTTTAAGTAATCTAGAAGATGCATCGAATGGCTCTATTGAGATAAACGGAAAAACACCTGATGTTGCCCGCAAGGATAGAGATTTTGGAATGGTTTTCCAGAGTTCGGGGTTATTAAGTTGGAGGAACTCATTTGATAATGTTATGTTACCGGTTGAATTATCTGGAAAAGATACCAATAGTTATAAAAATAAGGTGAATGAATTATTAGATTTAGTTAGCTTGATAGGTTTTGAAAAAAGTTATCCACATGAATTATCTGGAGGAATGCAACAACGTGTATCAATTGCTAGATCTTTGATCCTAGAACCACAAATATTATTCATGGATGAGCCGTTTGGAGCTCTTGATCATATTACTAGAGAGAAATTAAATATTGAACTTTTGAATATATGGGAGAAAAGGAAACAGACAATAATATTCATAACGCACAATATTAGGGAGGCTATTTTCCTTTCTGATCAAATTGTGGTTATGGAGTCAAATCCTGGAAAAATAAAAAAAATTTTGAATGTGGATTTTCCAAGACCGAGAAGTGATGAAATAAAAACATATTCAAAATTTAAAGAGTTAGAACTAGAAGGAGAAACACTTTTAAAGAGTTAGAAATATGAAAAAATTAATTGAATCAAAGTTGTTCCCACCTTTATTTTTTTTGGTACTTCTTTTTGTAATTTGGGTTGGTAGTATAATCATATTTAAAATACCTACTTATCTTCTTCCTTCGCCATTAAAGATTTATAAAGAAATTGTTCAAAATTTTTACTTGTTTGTTTTTAATGGTTACTGGACTTTAGTAGAAGCGATGGCTGGATATCTTTTAGGTGGTTCATTTGGATTTCTATTAGGCTCTTTATTAGCCTATTCAAAGTTTTTTGAGAGAGGATTTTTACCATACGTAGTTGGTGCTACAACCATTCCAATTGTAGCTTTTGCCCCTTTAGTAATAATATATGTAGGTTTTGGGATAGCTTCTAAGATAGTCATAGCTGCAATAGTAAGTTTTTTCCCTCTTACATTGTACACTCTTAAGGGTATGCAATCATCAGATTTGATTCATCGCGACCTTTTTTATGTTCTTGCAGCATCAAGGTTTAATGTTTTTATAAAATTACAATTACAATCTGCACTGCCTTATATTTTCACTGCAATGAAACAAACTAGCACCATTGCTGTTATAGCTGCAATTATAGCGGAATACATTCAAGCCGATAGAGGTTTTGGCTATTTAATTCTTCAGTCTTCATATGTTATGGATATCCCAAGAATGTGGAGTGCAGTAATTTTTTCATGCTTACTCGCAATGAGTTTCTATGGTTTGGTGGTTTTAATAGAAAGAAAATTTGTTTGGTGGCATTCATCTTTAAAAGAACTAAGAATATGATAGAGAAATTTTTTATCTTTTTTTCGTTGATATTAATTATTGGTGGATGTGAAAAAAATCCCGACAATTTAGTTTTAAATGCTTTCGAAAATATACATTCTTCTTCTGTTTATTATGTAGTACAAAATGAAGAAGCAAACATTGTAGAGACCATTGGAGATTTAAGTTTTGTAGAATTATGTTATGAGATAAGAAGGGATTTAGGTGCATTATTCAAAAAAGAGTGCACATTGGTAAAGCTAAAGTTTATTGATGAAGAATGGGAAATAAGTCAAAGTCTTTTTCAACAGGATGATCAAAATTGCTGGATTGTAGATAAAACAAACCCATTTAAGGTAATAAAAAATTATAGTGATTTAAAACTAAAAGAGATCCCGTTATGCCAGTAGAAAATTATTATTCAAATATAAAAAAAGAAATATTTAATTATTTTGTAATCCAGAGTAAAAAGCCTTTTTGGCAGGAAATGCTTAAAGGAACTCTCAGTAATGAAATATATACTTACTGGGTAAAAGTCGATTATGTATATTTGGTAAATTTTAGTAAGATATTGGCTCTAGGAATTTCTAAGGGTAAAACAACTGAGGAAATGAAAATAATGAATGATTATCTGAATTGGATTATAAATGAAGAAATGGCAATTCATATTGAGCATGCAAAAATAAACGGAATCTCAGAAGATGAGTTATTTAAATGTGAAATGGGACCAATAAAATATTCTTATACCCGACACGAGAATAACTGTGCTCATGAGGGTGATTTGGGTATATTATTGTCAGGGATTTTGGCCTGTATAGTTGGATGGCCAATTGTTGCTAATATTTTATTAGAAGGTCAAAAGATATCTGATGATAATAAATACAAAGCATGGCTCAGCATGTACTCGGAAGACAAAGTTTTGCAAGAGCATACTGAGAAAATTTTAGGTATATTCAACTCTTATGCTTCAAATGGTAATGCTGAATATAGGGAGAAATTAAAGAATAATTTTTTCCTCGGGGTCAAATATGAAACAATGTGCTGGGATGCATATTACAATATGGAAGAGTGGATCTAAATATTATCAATTTTATAAAATAAAACTTGTATGACTTTTAGCGAAAAACTTCTTGCGGAAGCAAATAAATACTTAAAAATACAACTGAAAAAGAAATTCCTTGTGCAGATTTCGGATGGGACTTTAGAAACAGAAAGATTTAATTTTTGGATTAGAGCAGATTATCCATATTTAATGAATATGGCAAAAGTTATTTCAATAGGTAAGGCAAAATCTGAGGATGAAGAAGATTATTATACTATGTCTGTGCACACAAAATCTATTGAAGAAGAAATGCTTGACCATCAGAACCACGCTAAAATAAATAACCTCTCATTGAATGATATAAGTAATCCACAATCTATGGGGCCAATAAAGTATTCTTATACCAGACACCAACTAAGCTCAGCATACTCAGGTGATATAGGAGATTTGCAGGCTAGCCTTTTATCCTGTCAGTGGAGTTATCAAAGTTTGGCATATGAAATTAAGAAGAATTATCAAAAAAAGAATAATCCATATAAAAAATGGATCGAAGACTATGCTAACAAAAAAGATAATGAAAGTTTAAATTTAGCATGCAATTTGTTAGATAGAAAATCATTAAAGTACGGAAAACATGCACGTGCAAGAATGAAAAATATTTTTTTTATGAGTGTATTACATGAAACTGCATTATGGGATGAATATTACAATATGGTAAAATGGAGTGATGTTATATGAATTTAAAAGATAAGATATGCCTAATTACAGGTTCTGCAAATGGTATAGGAGAAAAATGCGCCTTCAAATTTGCAGAATATGGCGCTCGTTTGATACTAATTGATCAAGATGAAAAAATAACAAACATTTCAAAAATATTAGAGAAGAAATATAATAGGGAAGTTAGATTTATAGTTGGAGATATAACTAGTAAAAAAGTCCTCAATTTAATGGAGACAATAATAGTTAATGACTTCAAGAGGATTGACATCTTGTTTAATAATGCTGGTGTAATAAGATTGTCCGATGATATATCAAAATTGGATGAAAAAGATTGGGATTTACAAGTTAATGTAAATTTAAAATCTATATATTTAGTTTTACAAAAAATTATACCAATTATGAAAAATCAAAATTTCGGAAACATTCTTAACACGGCTTCAATGACTGGTTCAGTTGTAGGAATGGGTGGATTGGCAGGCTATTGTGCCTCTAAAGGAGGTGTAATAGGATTAACTAAATGTGTCGCGTTAGAATTAGCAAAATATAATATAAGATGTAATGCAGTTAGTCCAGGAGCAATTGATACGGATTTTTATAATAACGAGTTTTTAAAGAATAATCCTAACAATGAATTAGAGTCAGGTAAAAAATATATGGAATCTGTAATTCCATTTGGTAGATATGGAAATGCAGAAGACATTGCAAACGTTGCATTATTTTTGGCATCTGAACTTTCAGGTTATATGACAGGTCAAAATATTATTGTAGATGGTGGATACTCAGCCCAATAATGTATTATGAAAATAAGCTTAATGCTAGAGTCTCAGGAAAATTTATCTTGGGATATACTGAAAAGAATCTCATCAAAAATAGATAATACTAGGATTCATGGATTATTTCTTTCTGACCATTTATTTTCTGTAAAGGGAACTTCAGATTCATTTGGTCTACCAGTTTGGCCGGCACTTACGGCAATATCAATTTGGACAAATAAATTGAAATTCGGGCCATTAGTAAATTCTATAACATTTAGACATCCAGCTCAGGTAGCAAAAATAAGTTCAAGCATTCAGAATCTTTCAAATGGGCGATTAGAACTCGGTATTGGAGCGGGGTGGTATTCTGGGGAACATGAAATGTTCGGAGTTAAATTGCCGAATCCCGAAGAAAGACTAAACATGTTAGAAGAATATATTCAGATACTAAAAGGACTATGGGAGAAGGATGATTTTTCATTTTTAGGCTTAAATCATCAAATTAAAAACGCTTTCATGAATCCTAAACCAAGTCCTAATATCCCAATTATAGTTGGAGGTATGGCATCAAGAACTATTGATATTGCAGTAAAATCTGGTGATGAATGGAATGGTTATTATTTATCGCATGATAAACTGGGAAAAAAGTTGAATTTAATAAGAGACCTAGAGGTAAAATATAAAAAAACAATAAAAAAATCGATTATGATTCCTTTTGTGATTGGTGACTCTGATGAAATAATTACCAATCATCTAAGAAAATGTAATCTAGTTTTTGCAAATCTACCTACAAATATAGTTGAATGGCAAAAATTGGGGTTTCTTGGAGGAAATCCGAATCAGATATTGGAGCAAATAGAAGAATATAAAGAAATGGGAATTCAACATTTAATTTTAGAACATCTTGATATAGATAATGATCATTCTATAGATGACTTAAATGATAAAGTTTTAAATAACTTATAGTTTTTTTACTAAATCTTTTCCAAGCAATTCTGCAGATTCAATCACTTCTTTTTCATTTTGATTTACAAATTTTCTATCCTTTAGAATAACCTTCCCGTCAATTATAACATCGGATACGTTTTCTTGATTTGAACTATAAACAATTGATTTTATCGGTTCATGCATAGTTGATGTGTTAAGGCTATGAAGATCAAAAATTGAAATGTCGGCCTTCTTCCCTAATTCTATACTACCAATAATATTTTCTAAACCTAAGCATTTTGCTCCCTCTATTGTTGCAAGTCTTAAAACTTTTTCTGCGGAGATGGCTTCTGGGTTAAGATATTTTACTTTTTGTAATAATGCAGTTAATTTTAAAATAAATATCATATCATGATTATTATTGCTTGCCGGCCCATCTGTTCCAAGACCTACTGTGATACCATGCTCTAACATTTCTTTAATTGGAGCTATACCTTCCCCTAAATAACAGTTACTTGCTGGATTGTGAGAAATTTTAACTTCGCACTCCTTTAGCATGGCTAAAACATTTTCATCAATGTCAGTTGTGCAATGAGCAGCTAATACATTTTTTGATAAAAAGTTTTGTGAATACTGAAATTCAAGATCTTTCTTGCCGTATAAATTCCTAGATTCTTCAATAGTAGAAGGTGTAGAGGCGTGTATCGTTAAAAATGTATCAAATTCTTCTGCAAGTTTAACAATTTGTCTATATGCTTTCAAAGAAGTACTGAAAATGGTATATGGAGCGAGCCAAACGTGTTGCATATCGCTACCATTTTGATGGTATTTTTCTAATAACCTAATACAATCATTGATTTCATTTCTTGAATTATTTATTATTTCCGGGTGTGCTTTTCCTTGGTCAATAATTGCTCTAGCAATAATGCTTCTTATTCCGACAGAATTGAAAGCATTAAAACATTCATCTACTAGAAATTTTGTTGGGTGTGGATAGTTGAAATCTAGAATAGTTGTTGTTCCGGATCTAATAGCTTCCATTGCTCCGAGTTTTGCAGAAATATAGCAATGTTCTTTATTAAGATTTGAAACATTTTCGTCCAATGCAATTTTAAACCACTCCCAAACATTTAAATCTGCTCCTATTCCTCTTAGTAACGTTTGGAAAATATGTGTATGAGTATTAATAAATCCAGGCAACAAATACTTGTTAGTTGCATCAATCTTTATCCTGCAATCTGGAATTATTTCCTTGTTCGTTGTTTCTTTTATAGCTATTATTTTACCTTTGTTAATGTAGACATCTTTGTTTAACAAAATGTCATTATCATTATTCATAGTAATTAAATTGCCATTTTCTAAAATCAAATCAAACATTTTCTAATGACCTCTATCTATTGTTATGGAGATATAATGTATGAGCAGCACATTTTCTTGGAAGAAAATCGCCTTAGCAATGATACATTGGTAAAGTCCGTTAAATATAAAATAGGAGGTTCAGCTTTCAATACTGCATACGGGTTGTCTAAAATGGGACATAAAGTTAATTTAATTTGTTCCATTGGGAAAGACATTGAAGGAGAATATATAAAGGGGTTCTTGAATAAAATGAGTCATATTCATACTGATTATGTTAATTTTTCTAATCCTGAAACGTCCAAGGTATTCGCCTTAATAAACAAAAATAATGAGCATAAATTTTTATCATTTAGAAGCAATAATATAAAACTAAAAAGTATAATTGAAAATCTTAATATTAAAAGAAATGATATTGTTAATATTTCTGGATATGCATTTCAAGATGATGATAGCAGAATAATTTGCAACAAATTAATTGGAAAATGCAAAGATAACTCAGGCTTATTATTTGTAGACCCATCCCTCAACTTCGCAAAATATTTCAACAAAATAGAAAAATTTATTCCTATCGATTATTTTTTCCCAAATCAAGAAGAAGCAAGTATTATTTCAGGTGTTGATGATTATAAAGAGGCTGCAAAGATATTGCACACGAAAAATATAAAGAATGTATTAATTACTTTAGGGAATATTGGTTGCTATTTCTCAAATTCAGAACATAAAAAACTTTATAAATCAAAATCATCATATGATCATTCTTTGACTATTGGTGCGGGGGATAATTTTGTTGCAGGGTTTATTTCAGCAAAAGTTAAAAAATTAAGCATTGAAGAATGTGTTAATAATGCCAATAATTGTGCATTAGATTATCTTAAATGTAAAAACAAAAATAGGGATTAAAATATGGACAATAATCTTTTTGATATTTCAGAAAATATAAAAAAAGCATTGCATAATGGGGAGCCAATTGTTGGATTAGAAACGACTATAATTTCTCATGGTATGCCATATCCAGAAAATGTAAAAACCGCATTAGAAGTTGAAAAAATAATAAAGGATAACGGATGCGAGCCAATGACTATAGGAATAGTTAATGGAAAAATAAAATGTGGTCTTTCAAATGATGAAATCGAAATGTTTGCTAGTTCAAATGAGATAACAAAATGTACTCAGCGGGACATCTCTTCATCGATTAATACAAAAACGAATAGTGCTTTAACTGTAGGTGCGTGTTTATTTGTTTTGCAAAAATTAGGAATAGACGTCCTAGTTACCGGTGGTATAGGAGGTGTATCTAGAAATGCCTCCAAAGATTTTGATATTAGCGCCGATCTTGTCGCCTTATCTGAACATGAAAAAATTGTAGTGTGCAGCGGAATGAAAGCCTTTATGGGTATAAAGGAAACATTGGAATTCCTTGAAACACATTCAGTATTTGTTTGTGTGTATAATTCAGACACTTTACCATTGTTCTATTCAAGGTCAAGTAAGATTAAATCAGAAAATATTATTCATAGTAGCTCAGAAATAATTGATATTTTTAAAGTAAACAAACAGTTAAATTTAGGTAAGAGTATTCTACTTTGCAATCCGATAGAAGAGGAACATTCAATAGATTTTAATTACCTAGAGCAAATTATTAAGCAATCAATTTCTAGTTCAGAAGAAAAGGGGATTTTTGGAAAAGATCTAACTCCTTACATTCTTAGTGAAATATCTAGCAATACAGGCGGAAAAACTTTATTAGCAAATATTGAATTAATTAAATCTAATGCTAAATTGGGTGCCGAAATTTCCCTTAATTTGAATTCAAATTGAAATATCTTCAAACCACAATTCTTTATTATTATGAATGAAAGAACTCATCATGGATTTGCATTCATCTATGTCCATATTAATGATTTCTATTTTATTATCTATAAGAAAATCCTCACACATAGTAGTGTCTTTAACGGTTTCATTCTCTCCTACGACTAAAATTGGGATCTTGTAGTGAACTATTGTACCACTACACATTATACAGGGAGATAAAGTGCTATAAATAGTTGATTTTCTATATATTGAACTATCTAATCTCCCAGCATTTTGCAAAGCATCCATTTCTCCGTGCAAAAGAGGATTCCCATTTTGTACCCTTTGATTATGACCTCTTCCTATAATTTGATCTTTGTATACAATGACTGACCCAATAGGAATTCCACCTTCACTCAAGCCAATTTTAGCCTCTTTTATTGCTTCATTCATGAAGCGTGTATGATTTGTATTCATTTTTAAATCTCGTTCGGATGTAAATTATTTTTGTTAAAAAAACCATCGACTTTGTATTCACCATTTTTTTGAAAAAGAGGCCAGTTTTTGTAAGGCCATCTAGAATTTTTTTGCAAATAATGTATTACAAAGACTCTTCGTTTTTTTTTATTTTTAATAGGTAACCCCCAATGAATTAGCCTCCCATCAAAGATTAAACCTTCTCCTTTTTCCAATCTCACTATTCTATCATTGAGTTTCAATTTATTTTTATTTTTTTTATAAATCTCCAATATTTTTTCAGAATATCGATCATCATTTCCGAGATGTTGAGGATTATTAATTCCTAAATCCTCTGGGTAGACGACATTATATTTTTGGGAACTTTTTTGAACACATATACTGCCATTAAATTCATCAACATTATCAAGAGCTATCCAAAAAGCAATTGTTTTGTCAAGATAAAAGTCATCTTGATGGTGATTTTGCTCAGAACCCCAGTTAAAATACATTGTCTGAACTCCAAAAACTTCGGATTTTAGTAATTGAATTGAATATGAAAAAAAAGTTGACATCAGAATAATTTCTCTAGATTTTTTATCGAAAAAATGTGGATTCATTATTCTATCTTTGAATTTACCATTTAAATTAAGTTTTTTATAATTGTTTGATAAATCTTCAAAGTGTAGCTTGAAATCTTTACATTGATCTTGATTAAAAAATGTTTTCTTAATGTAACCATTTTCCTGAAAATTTATAATTTCTTTGTTAGATAATTTCATAAACTCAACTTATGATTAGATTTAAGAATTTTTAATGCATCTAAAGATTCGTTTATCATATTGATTTGACATTTTGTTAATATTTCACCCCCCTGATGAATAATAGTTTCTTTTACTGGATCTAAAAATCTCCTATCTTTATCAATCATTTCTTCAAGTACAGCTAATCCACAAAATGGTACATGTGTTTCTGAATAACCTCCTTCTTGAGAAAATATTATTTTTCCATCACATATTTTTTTTGCAAGATCAATTATCGTTTTTGACATAAATCTGAAAGTTTCTGCATGACAAAGTGTCCTTGAAAGAGGGTCAATGCCTGAGGCATCAAATCCGCAACATACAAAAATAATCTGTGGCTTATATGATTCTAATGCTGGGACAATAATTTTATTAAATGCATAGACGTAAGAGGCATGACCTGAGCCAGCGGGTAAGTTAATGTTAATATTATAACCTTTCCCATCATTTAATCCGCAATCATTACTAGAGCCAGAATTATTGGGGTAACAATTTTTCTGGTGTATAGAAATATAAAGCACATCACTTCTATTATAAAATATTTTTTCAGTGCCGTTTCCGTGATGAACATCCCAGTCTAGAATGGCAATTCTTGACAAATTGTACTTTTCTTTAATACATTCTGATGCTATGGCTACATTATTAAAAATACAAAAACCATAACCACTCGATTCTAAAGCATGATGACCCGGTGGCCGAATAAGAGCAAAACCATTTTTGATTTCTCCTAAATATACCTTTTCACTAAGATCTATTAAACCTCCTATAGCGAGGGAAGATATTTCAAATGCATGTTTAGAAAAAAGTGTTCCATAACCTGCATCCCCTCCTTTTGATTTAGATAAATTGTTTATCTTATTAATATATTCGATATTGTGAACTAATGAAATCTCATTAATTCCAGCTTTTCTTACTTTTATAATTTTTAAATCATCCAATATTTTTAGCTTTTTAAGTAAATTATAAAATCTTTCTTTTGATAAGCTATTATCTATATGAAAATACGGTTCAATTAAATCATTAGTGTCTGAAAAAACATGAGCCCCGACTCCTGTTCTGTATTCAAATAATCTTTTATCGTATACAAATCCAGTATCCATTTTTGATATCATGTAAAATTTTGAAATTATAATTAATAAAAATCTGCTTTTAAGTTTTTTTGAGAAAAAATAATGGAGGGTAAAATGGAGGGTAAAATGGAGGGTAAAATGGAGGGTAAAATGGAGGGTAAAATGGAGGGTAAAATAATAATGAGGGAGATAATCTCCCCCATTAAGAATAATCTTATTCGCCTAGATTTTTAGCCATTCGTTTCCGTACTTGATCCATGTTTTTTAATTTTTTGTATTTCATGGGGGCATTTTTCCAGAATTTTAAGTTAAACCCTTTCTCCAAGTCAATCGGGCCATCAATAGCTTTAATTTCAAGTAATCCTTTTTGAGATACTTTCCAGTCAGCTATATCCATATAACCGAGGCCTTCGGTTAGAGCTTTTCTGGATGCTACTAGCTTGCTGGTCTCCTCAACCTGGTACAATTGTTTTTGATATTCCAAACCAGAATTAAATTTTAAAACTATTTGAGCCGCTTTTTCAGCATTATATATCCCCCATTGCCAACCCCTTAGAGTTGCATTAACAAACTTTTGGACTATTTCAGGGTTCTCTTTAATCATTCTTTCGGTAGTTGCAATACCATCAGAAATCATAGCAGCACCATAGTCACTTGCTTTATAAATTGTTATTTCATCCCTAGTGTAGCCTGCTCCTAGTAAAACATGTAATTCATTATGAAGAGTTACAGACGCTACATCAAGTTTGTCTTCATAAAACTCAATCATACTGAATTTTTGTGCAACCCATTTAACATTGTCTTTACCAACACCAGAAAGATTTGCCATTAGCTGAGGTTCATACTCACCTCCTCCAAACCAAACTCCAAATGTGGCTCCTTTAATATCTTGGATTGTGTTATATCCTTTCGATTTTTTCCCAACATAGGCCATAAATGAATCTTGGTGTGCTTGCATTACCTGAACAAGCGGGACTTCGTTAGATCTTGCGGCAATAACTGCACCGACACTCAATGTACCAAATTCAGCTGCTCCAGAAGCTATAACGGCTTGTGTCCTTATATCTGGTCCTCCAGCAAGAACTTCAACATCAAGACCTTCTTCAGCGTAAAATCCTTGATCTACTGCGGAAAGAATTCCATGAAATTCTCCTTGTTTTACCCAAACCAACTGTACTTTAACTTTTTCTAAAGCCCAAATTTGACTGGATAAAAGCAATATCAATGTTGATGCCAATATTATTTTTATATTTTTATGCATTTGTAACTCCTAAATTTAAGTTAAAATTTAATTACAATTAATAATGTCGAAATATGCCATTCAATTAATTTTCTACATTTATCCTCCTGAATTAAGTTAAAATTTAATTACAATTGATAATGGCGAAATATACCATTCAATTTATAGAGTGTCAAGTATTTTAAAATTAAATTTTGGTTTTTAATCAATTTTGATGGCATTTTTTATAATCATCTAAACGATTGATTTTATGTTTTATTCTGATTATTTGACATTTTTATCTAAAAAAGATATTTTAAAACTGTTTTAATAATTCGATTTTATAAATTTATTTAAGATTAAAGATTAACTTTAGTTAAGTTTCGATCAATTTTAAATATATAAAGTACTAATTCCTGGGGTTATATGAATTACACATCTGGTTTAATTGATGAAGTAGAAAAGTACCTGACGTTACAATTTGAGAAAAGATTCTTACAAGGTATAAAAAATGGCAATTTAGAGAAAAAAAGATTTAATAATTGGTTAAAAGCAGATTATCCTTATCTTGTAAATATGCTCAAGGTTGTATCTATAGGAAAAGTAAAAGCGGAAGACTCTCATGATATGGAAGCGATGATTAGACATACAAGAGGAATTGAAGAAGAAATGCTTGATCACCAAAAACATGCTAAAAAACATGATTTAAGTATTGAATTGCTGAATAATCCAAATTCAATGGGCCCTCTAAAGTATTCCTACACTAGGCATCAATTAGCTACTGCTTTTGTTGGCAATATTGCAGAATTACAAGCTAGTTTATTATCTTGCATGTGGAGTTATCAGCATTTGTTTAGAATGATAAAAAAAGATTATAATAAAAAAAACAATCCTTATGAGGATTTGATAATGTATCATTGTGAAGAAAGACATATGGAAAGTTTTGAAATGGCCTGTGATTTAATAGACAGAAAAATTGATAAATACGGTACACATTTATTGGAAAGTGTTAAAAATATTTTCTTCATTAGTGTGTATCATGAAACAGCACTATGGGATGAATACTATGATATGTCATCTTGGGATGATGTTATGTTTTTAAAAAAATAAAAAGATCATTTCTACAAAAATTATATTGTAAGAACCGTTGGTATAAATAGATCACTAGATAGGATCAGAAGCTATAACTTTTTGATTATAAATGGTTTTATTCAATCGGGCATTGACAGACAGCAATAAACAAGGGTAATTAAGTCAATAGGATATAATGAAATACTTTTCACTAAATATACATAAATATGGCCTGTTTTTTTAGCAAATGACGAGAGCGAGTAATATGAAAATTTATGGTTGTTTTATTAATGGTAGACATGAACTTAATCATTCAAACAAAATTATTCCTGTTATAAACCCATACGATGAAAAAATAAAATATAAAGTGGAAGAGAGTAATTTTAGTCAGATTGAAAGTGCTTTAAAATCTGGATATAAAAGTTTTAAATCAGGTGTTTGGTCAAAATTAGATGTACGCGAAAGAAGTGAGGTGTTAAATAACACAGCGACATTAATTGACAAAAATCTTGAAGAGCTAATAAAAATTGAAGTGAATCAAATTGGAAGACCAATTAGAGAAATGAGGGCTCAATTAGGTAGATTATCTGAGTGGTTTAAGTATTTTGCCTCATTAATTAGAGTTTTTGAAGGAAGTGTAACTCCTTTCAAAGGGGATTATGTTAATTATGTTGAGAGGATCCCATTAGGTCTTGTAATTCAGATAACACCATGGAATCATCCATTGTTGATTTCAATAAAAAAACTTTCCTGTGCATTAGCTGCAGGAAATTCTGTTATTATTAAACCATCAGAATTATCTCCTGTGTCGATACTTAGGATTGCAGATTTTTTAAATGAGTCCGGGTTACCAAAAGGAGTATTTAACGTTGTACAAGGATACGGCAGCAAAATTGGGGAAAGATTGTGTGTAAATAATTATGTTTCAAAAATTGATTTAACAGGAGGTGACAAGGCTGGCAAGATAATTGGAGAACATGCAGGGAAAAATGGTATTTACTATTCTACTGAATTAGGAGGCAAATCCCCAATGCTTGTGTTTGAAGACAGTGACATTGAAAAGGCAGTCAGTGGTATAACTTTCGGTTGTTTTATAGCAAGCGGTCAGACATGTATTGCCGGCACCAGGTTGTTAATTCAAAGATCTATTTCAGAAAAGTTTTTATCATCTTTGAAGAAAAAAATTCTAAGTCTTAAAATCGGAGATCCCTATTCTCTAGAGACAAATATAGGTCCCGTTATTTCAAAGGATTCTTTATTACGGATTGATAATAAAATTAAAGAGGCAGTTAAAGAAGGTGGGGAAATCATTGTTGGTGGCAAAATTCACAAAAAGATCACATCCGGGTTTTTTTACGAGCCTACAGTTATTTTAACAAAAAATATTACAAAAATAGCCCAGGAAGAATTATTTGGACCTGTTCTTTCTTGTATTATTTTTGATACAGAAGAAGACGCTATAAGGTTAGCTAATGACTCCAAATATGGTTTAGCCGCTTCGATTTGGACAGAAAATTTGTCTAGGGGGCATCGCGTTGCAAGTAAGTTGGATTGCGGAATAATATGGATCAATGACCATCATAAAAATGATCCTAGTTCTCCATGGGGCGGTTTTAAAAACAGCGGAATCGGTCGAGAAAATGGCTATGAAGCTTATATGCAATATACCCATACGAGGAGTATAATAGCAAATTATTCTAGCAAATATGATGATTGGTTTAGTGATAAAGCATCAAGATATTCATGATTTTTTATTTTCTAAGGAAATAGCAGACCAATCAAGGTGATCATTTCCTTTTTTTGTAGCGCTTTTAAAATTTTTTAGGATGCTATCCAAAAATGGGTAATTATTTTTTGATTGATTTGAAATTGATTTGAATAAATTTATATCTTTCCTTCCTAGGCTTAAGGGAAAGTGGGCATTTGTATGCGGATCATGGTCAAAAGCTGCAACTCTATCCCCATAACCTTTATAAATCAAACAGTCAAAGATAGATGAAGATAAAAATCGCATTACAGTTAACCTTTCCAAACCGTGCTCATCTGCAGTTGATAACGCTTCAGAAATT
>Ga0066846_10000641_pt1 | contig 17355 bp, 14 predicted proteins | sample ETNtaG_33_FD_65489 | JGI IMG/M metagenome (GOLD analysis project Ga0066846, IMG submission 65489) | Marine microbial and viral communities from oxygen minimum zone, Eastern Pacific Ocean - ETNP201310SV76 | ecosystem: Environmental > Aquatic > Marine > Oceanic | place: Pacific Ocean: Eastern... | reverse complement strand
AAATAATTCACTTTATAATTTTTTATTAAACAAATGGTATTTTGATGAATTGTATGATTTTATTTTTGTAAATCCTATAAAAAAGCTAGGAACGTTTTTATGGAGAAAAGGCGATGTTGATATTATAGATCGGTACGGTCCCGATGGAATTTCCAAATTGATTCAAACAATTTCCTCAAAAGCTGTGAATTTTCAAAGTGGATATCTTTATCATTATGCTTTTGTAATGTTGATTGGCTTTTCTTTATTATTAACTTTTTTAATTTTATACTAAATGAATTTTCCTATTCTTTCTGCTATAATTTTTATTCCACTTATTGGAGCTCTATTCATTTTTGTTACAAAAGGTTCACAAAAAAATGTAGAAAAAAACTCAAAGTATGTTGCAATTTTTTCATCTTTAGCAAATTTTTTACTTTCACTTTTTCTTTGGTATTCTTTTGATGCCACAATATCGGATTTTCAATTTATAGAGGAAAAAAATTGGATTGGTGGATATATAAGCTTTAAGTTAGGAATTGACGGAATCTCAATCTTATTTATTTTACTTACTACTTTTATTGCTCCTATTTGCATTTTTTCAGGAATACACAGCATAAAATTTAAGATCAAAGAATTTCTTATAGCTATTCTTGTTATGGAAACTTTAATGCTAGGAGTCTTTTGCTCTCTTGATCTTATAATATTTTATTTATTTTTTGAGGGTGGTTTAATTCCAATGTTTTTAATAATTGGAATTTGGGGAGGGCCAAAGAGAGTTTACTCCGCTTTCAAATTTTTTCTCTTTACACTATTAGGTTCAGTTTTAATGTTGATTGCAATAATCTCAATTTACTGGATTACAGGAACCACTGATGTGGTTAGTTTATTAAATTTTAAAATACCCTACGAGTATCAATATTTGCTTTGGCTAGCTTTTTTTAGTTCTTTTGCTGTTAAAATGCCTATGTGGCCTGTACATACTTGGTTGCCCGATGCTCATGTCGAGGCTCCAACAGCTGGATCAGTTATTTTAGCTGCAATATTATTAAAAATGGCTGGATATGGATTTATGAGATTTTCGATTGGTTTATTTCCAATAGCTTCCGATTATTTTACACCACTTGTTTTTGCACTAAGTATTATAGCAATAATTTACACATCGCTCGTTGCTTTAATGCAGGATGATATGAAAAAATTAATTGCTTATTCTTCTGTCGCGCATATGGGTTTTGTTACAATAGGAATTTTTTCAATAACAAAGCAAGGCTTAGAAGGAAGTATTATTCAAATGATTAGCCACGGCTTGATTTCAGCAGCATTATTTTTATGTGTTGGAGTTGTGTACGACAGAATCCATTCGCGCATGATTTCTTCATATGGAGGGTTAGTTAACATTATGCCTAAATATTCACTGGTATTTATGATTTTTACACTTGGAGCGCTAGGCCTTCCTGGAACAAGTGGTTTTGTAGGTGAATTTTTAATTTTAGTTGGAACTTTTCAAAAAAGCATAATTGTTGCTGTGCTTGCTAGTTTAGGAATAATATTAGCCGCAGCTTATATGTTATGGCTTTATAGAAGAGTAGTTTTTGGACGTTTGGCCAATCACGAAACAAAAGAGATGAAAGATTTAGATAAAACAGAATTATATATTTTTATTTCTTTAGCATTTTTGACGATATTTTTTGGATTTTACCCTGAGCCACTACTGAGAACTGTTGATGTTTCTATAAACAATTTAGTAGAAAATTATCAAACAAATTTAAATTTATATATAGCTCAAAAAGGAAATTAAATGCAAACTATTATTTATATATTACCAGAGTTATTTTTGTCACTATCTATAATGACTCTTTTAATCTTAGGAGTTTTTATTAAAAAAAGTTTTAAAATTATTAATGCACTAACTATATTGAGTTTGATTTTTGGGATAGTTTTAGTTTTAAACCAACCTCAAGACGTAATAAAAATTTTTAACGATAGTTATATAATTGATGAGCTTTCAATTTTTATGAAAGTTCTCACTTTATTATTTTGTTTATTTATTTTATTGATTTCTGCTGATTATGTAAAAAGAACAAATACAGATAAAATTGAATATCCAATACTTATAATGTCTTCCACGCTCGGAATGCTATTGATGATAAGTTCATATGATTTAATTGTTTTTTATTTAGGTTTAGAACTGCAATCTTTATGCTTGTATATTTTAGCATCTTTTAGAAGAGATGATGAAAAATCTACTGAAGCGGGATTAAAATATTTTGTGTTAAGCGCTTTAGCCTCTGGACTACTACTTTATGGATGTTCTCTTATTTATGGTTTTACCGGTTCAACAAATTTTCATGTAATAGCTAACAATTTAGATAGCGCTAATACAGGAGCAGTTTTTGGAATTGTATTTATAATTGTAGGATTAGCTTTTAAAATATCTGCAGTACCTTTTCACATGTGGACACCTGATGTTTATGAAGGAGCACCTACATCCGTAACAAGTTTTTTTGCTCTGGTTCCAAAAATTGCCGCATTATCTGTTTTTATTAGGTTTATGTATGTTCCTTTTTTAAATGTAATTGAGCAATGGCAAACGATAATAATTTTTTTATCAATAGCATCTATGATTTTAGGAGCTGTAGCCGCAATAGGACAAGATAATATAAAAAGGTTGATGGCATATAGTTCAATTGGACATATGGGTTATGCTTTAGCAGGTTTAGCTACAGGAACTAATAGCGGAATACAAAGCACAATAATTTACTTAACTATATACCTAGTGATGAATCTCGGAGCTTTTGGATGCATCTTTATGATGAAGAGGGAAAATATTTTCTATGAAAATATTAATGATTTATCCGGACTGTCAAAAAATCATCCACTGTTAGCATTAGGATTCTTAATAATACTTTTCTCATTGGCAGGGATTCCACCTCTCGCTGGATTTTTCGCTAAGTTTTATATTTTTATGGCAGTTATAGAATCTAAAATGTTTGTGCTTGCCATCATTGGATTGATTACTACTGTTGTCTCAGCATTTTATTATTTAAGAATTATAAAGATAATTTATTTTGATAAACCAAAGAAACCATTTGAAGAAAATTACGAATGGGGCTTAAAAATTCCTCTAATTTTTTCAACCATATTAACATTAATATACTTTGTTCATCCATCAATATTAATTGAAATTGTTTCTTCAATAATAATTTATTAATGAGATTTGAAATATTTAGGTTTCCAAGTGTTAGTAGTACAAATGATGTAGCTATTAGTTTAATTAAAAAAGAAAAAAAAATTTTAGGATGCGTTTATGCAGAAACACAAACAAAAGGAAGAGGAACCTACGGGAAAAAATGGATTTCAAATAAGGGTAATTTATTTATATCAATATTTTTTCATTTAAAAGAGAATTATCCTCCATTTAATGAATTTTCAGTTATAAGTCCTTTAATAGTTTCAGAGACGATTAAACACTTTTGTAAAGATAAAACGGTATCTTTAAAATTTCCTAATGATGTATTTTTAAACGGAAAAAAAATTTGTGGTATACTCCAAGAAACTATAACGTTTAATAAGAAAAAATTTCTAATTATAGGAATAGGAATGAATGTTGTTTCAAATCCAAAAATTATGGATTTATACGAAGCTACAAATATTTTATTTGAAACTAAAAAAAAAATAAATATAAAAACAATAATAGATTTAATAATAATTTCGTATGAAAAATTCTTTAAGGTTTTAAATTTGTATAAATATGAAAATTACAAAAACAAGGCAGAATCAATGTCTTTAAAATAAAATTTTAAGTTATGGATACATTAATTGGAGATATAGGAAATACAGTAACTAAAATTTGCTTAGTTAAAATTAATAATTATAGAGTAAAAAAAATAATTTATTTAGAAAGCAAAAATATTTTATCAATAAAATATTTAAAAAAAAAATTAAATAAAGTTCTTAAAAATAAAAAAATAAATAAAATTGCTTTATTTTCAAGTGTTGTTCCTAAATATAATTTAATATTAAAGAAATTCCTTAAAAAATTTTATGAAATTAGTTTAAAAGAAATAAAGGAAAAAAAAATTTTTAAAATAGTTAAAATAAATATTAAAAATAGAAACCAAGTTGGATCTGATAGGATTGTGAATGCAGTTGGAGTTTATAAAAAATACAAAACGGATTGCATAGTTCTAGATTTTGGTACAGCTACTACTTTCGATGTTGTCACTAAAAAAGGTTTTTATAATGGAGGAATAATAGCCCCTGGAGTAAACCTTTCAATTAAAAGTTTATCTACTTCTGCTGATCAAATACCCATCTTCTCTTTAAAAAAACAAAAAAAAATTATTGGTAAAAATACCCTAGAAGCATTACATTCTGGTTTTTACTGGGGTTATTCTGGTTTAATTAACAATATTATTTTAAAAATAGAAAAAGAAACCAAAAAAAAGTATAAAGTAATTTTTACTGGTGGCTACGCTAATTTATTTAAAACTTCTATAATTCGATCTTTTACTGTAGATAGAAATATTACAATCAGAGGAATAATTGAAATTTTTAAAGAAAATAAAAATTATTTGATCAAATGAAAAAAGAAGAATTTATTTTTTGTCCTTTAGGTGGTTCTGGAGAAATTGGCATGAACATGAATCTTTTTGCCTATGGAAATCCAGAAAATAGAAAATGGATTATAGTGGATATCGGTGTTACTTTCGCTGATGACACTATACCAGGAATAGATTTAATCTATCCAGATCCAGGATTCATAGTTGATAAGAAAAATGATCTACTTGGCTTAGTTTTGACGCATGCTCATGAAGATCATATTGGAGCTATTGCTCATATATGGCCAAAACTTCTTTGCAATATCTATGCTACACCATTTACAAGTGTTTTGATTCAAGAAAAATTTAAAGAAAAAAAAATAGATATAGGAAATAAATTAAAAATTGTTGAATTGAATGGCGTAGTTCAATTGGAACCTTTTAAAATTGAATTTGTTACGCTAACCCATTCAATACTTGAACCAAATGGCCTAAGCATAAAAACACCCGCTGGAACAGTTTTGCATACGGGAGATTGGAAGTGTGACCCCAATCCATTAATTGGAGAAACAATCAACGAAGAAAAATTAAAACAAATCGGAAAACAAGATGTGTTGGCAATGATTTGTGACTCAACAAATGTATTTAGCCCAGGAAGAGCTGGATCTGAACTAGATGTTAGAAATAGTTTATTGAAAATAATGAGAACAAAAAAAAATAGAATAATAGTTACATCTTTTGCTTCAAATGTTGCACGTATGGAAAGTATTTTTTATTGCGCAAATAAAACCGGAAGGCATATAGCTTTAGTTGGGAGATCTATGCATAGAATTTATAAAGCAGCAAGAAAATGTGGTTATTTAAATAATTTAATTGAACCTATTGATCCTAGAGATGTTAAAAAAAAATCTAGAGGAAAAATTCTATATCTTTGCACAGGAAGTCAAGGTGAACCTAAAGGAGCTATGATGCGTATTTCTAATTATATTCATCCTGACGTTATAATAGAAGAAGGAGATACGGTAATTTTTTCATCAAAAATTATTCCTGGGAATGAAAAAAAACTTTATAAACTACACAATCAATTAGTTAAAAATGGCATTGAAGTTGTATCTGAGGAAAATGAGTTTGTTCATGTTTCTGGTCATCCTAATAGAGATGATTTGAAAGATATGTATAGTTGGGTTAAGCCAAAATCAGTCATTCCAGTTCATGGAGAGCATAGACATATGATAGAACATATTAACTTTGCTAAAGAAATGCAGGTCCCATATCCTGTTAAAGTTGAAAATGGAGACATAGTTCAATTGTATCCTGGCGAAAAACCAGAAGTTATTGATAAAGCTCCTGTGGGAAGAATGTACGTAGACGGAACTGTAAGTGTAGGAGAAGAATCTCAAACGATAAAAGATAGAAAAAATTTGTCTTATAATGGGTTTTTGGAAATTACAATAATTATTAATGATATTGGTTCCGTAGTAAAAAAACCAGTTATTACATTTAAAGGAATTCCAAATGAAGATGATATAGATAGTTTTGTTTTTGATTTGGAAGATAAAATAAACAGTATATGTAAGACTTTTTCTTTAAAAAATTCTAACCAGGAACGAAATTTGATAGAAGCAATTAAGACTAATTGTAGAAAAACTGTTAAAGAAAAGACTGGAAAGAGGCCATATACAAACGTAAATTTAGTAAGAATTTAAAATTTATATTTATGTATTTATCAAAATTATTCATACCTATTCTTAAAGAAATACCATCAGAAGCCAAAATTAAATCTCATCAATTGATGCTTAGAGCAGGAATGATAAAACAATCTTCCACCGGAATCTATTCGTGGTTGCCGCTAGGTTTTAAAGTAATGAAAAAAATAGAACAAATTGTCAGAGAAGAGCAAAATAAAATAGGGGCGCAAGAATTACTAATGCCAACTATTCAATCTGCTGAAATATGGAAAGAAAGTGGAAGATATAACGATTATGGAGAAGAAATGCTAAGAATAAAAGATCGTCAAGGAAAAGAAATGCTCTATGGACCTACTAATGAAGAATTAATAACAGAAATTTTTAGATCAAGCGTTAAGTCATATAAATCTTTACCTCAGCTTTTATACCATATTCAGTGGAAATTTCGTGACGAATTAAGACCAAGATTTGGTGTTATGAGATGTAAAGAATTTTTTATGAAAGATGCTTATTCTTTTGATTTAAATGATGATGAAGCAAAAAAATCATATAATAAGATGTTTTTTGCTTACTTAAATACTTTTAAAAGATTAGGGCTTACAGCTATACCAATGGAAGCTGATACAGGACCCATCGGCGGAGATCTTTCACATGAATTTGTAATCCTAGCAGAAACTGGTGAGAGTAAAATTTATTCAGACAAGAGAGTTTTTGATATTGATATTAGTAGTTATAATAATTCAGACATTTCGATTAAAGATTTAAGAAAAAAATACGATGAGTATTATGCCGTTACTGATGATAAGTTTAAAAAAGAAGATTTTGAAAAGAAGGTGAAGAAAGAGAATCAACTTATGACAAAAGGAATCGAAGTTGGTCATATTTTTTATTTTGGAGACAAGTACTCAAAACCATTAAAGTGTTCTGTAGATTTAAAAGATGGAAAAAAGGTTAATGTTAAAATGGGATCCTACGGCGTTGGTGTTTCGAGGCTAGTAGGAGCAATCATAGAAGCAAAATTTAATAATAATATAATGAGGTGGCCAGAATCTGTATCTCCTTTTGAAGTAGTAATTGTACCAAGTTTACAAAAAAAGGATAAATCAAATTATTTAAAAGCTGAAAAAATTTATAATTATTTAATTAAAAATAATATTGATGTTTTGCTTGATGATACGGACGAACACCTTTCAGCAAAATTTAAAAAATTTGATTTAATTGGCATTCCATACCAAATTATCCTAGGTTCACAATCTACAGAGGAAAAATTTGAATTTAAAGAAGTCAATGGAAAGCCCGATAATCTTTCTATTGAGGAGATTAAGAAAAAATTACTTAACAAAAGAAATTCAAATTGATTTCAAAAATTGAAAGAATAATAGCGTTTAGATATTTAAAACCAAAAAAAAGAGAAGGTTTTTTAAAAATTATTTCAATTTTTTCTTTTACAGGAATCGCGCTTGGTGTAGCGATTCTAATAATAGTAATGTCAGTAATGAATGGATTTAGAACTGAGTTAATTGACAAAATATTAGGTTTTAATCCGCACATTATAGTTAAACCATTTGAAAAAAAAATTACACAGGATGAATTAAACATTCTGGATAATATAAGTGCAAAAATATCAAGCACTGCACTCACCTTTAATGGTCAAGGAATTTTAATTAATAAGGAAAACACTATTGGCGTAATAGTTCGCTCTTACGTAGACGATAACATTGAAAAAATAGACCTAATAAAAAATGGTATTATAGATGGTTCTTTAGATTCTTTTGAAAAAAATAAAATAATAATTGGAAAAGAATTAGCAATATCTTTGAACTTAGTCGTAGGAGACGATATTGCGTTAATGTCCACTTCAAATTTACAGACTCCGTTTGGTAATTTGCCTTTACAAGAGAGATTTACAATTTCTTCAGTTTTTAGTACAGGTTTAGCAGAATTTGATCAAAATGTTATTTTTTTACCTTTCAAGAACGCAAACTCATTATTTGAATTAGATGACAAAGATATAAATTTAGAAATATTTTTAAACAAACCAGATAGCGCAGACTTTATAAAAGAAAAAATTCAAAAAATATTTACAAATCATTATGTCTATTCGTGGACAGATCTAAACAGATCTTTCTTTGGAGCGCTAAAAGTTGAAAGAAATGTTATGTTTATAATTTTAACTCTTATAATAATTGTAGCAGCCTTTAATATAATTTCAGGACTAACAATTTTAGTTAAAAATAAAACTAAAGAAATTGCTATACTTAGGACTTTAGGTGTAAGCAAAAAATCAGTAACAAAAATATTTTTTCTCATAGGGTTTACAATAGGTTCATTAGCAACACTAACCGGGGTAACCTTTGGGATATTGTTTTCCTATTATATAGAGGAAATAAGAATTTTAATTACAACTATATTTAATATAAAATTATTTCCTGAAGAAATATATTTCTTAAATCAAATGCCGTCTGAAATAAATATAGGATATATATTAATTATTTCTTTTTTCTCATTGATAATTACTTTCTTGGCAACAATTTTTCCATCTTTATCTGCAGCTAAATTAGATCCAGTAAAGGCTTTAAAGTATGAATAATGAAATAATTAAATTATCAAAAATATCCAAAAGTTTTTTAGGAGCTAATAAAAAAATTTCAGTTTTAAAAAACATAAATATAACAATTAATAAAGGTGAATTAATTTCGCTTACCGGTCCTTCAGGCTCTGGCAAATCAACATTATTACATATAATTGGTTTATTGGATCAGCCTTCAGAGGGAGAAGTCTTTTACAACAAAAAAAGTTTATCCCTAACAAACGAAGATGAAAGAGACATGGTAAGAAAAAAAGGTATTTCAATAATATATCAACAAAACAATTTGCTAGCTGATTTTGATGCTTTAGAAAACGTCGCAATTCCTCTTCTAAACAATGGGGTGTCATGGAGCGAATCGATTAAGAAATCTAGAGAATTTTTGTCGTCAGTAAATTTGTCAGATAGACTTAATCACTTTCCAACAGAACTATCTGGAGGAGAACAGCAAAGAGTTGCTGTTGCAAGAGCATTAATTACAGAACCTCAATTAATTTTAGCAGATGAACCAACAGGCAGTTTGGACAGAAAAACAGCAAATGAAATATTTTCTTTATTTTTAAAACTTAAAACAAAAAATAGATCAATACTATATGCAACTCATAATAGAGAATTATCAAATAAAGCAGACTATAAGTTAAATATTTTAGATGGTAATATAATGAAAGAAAATGAATGAAGTTACAAATAAAGAATTTACTCATTTAAAAATTCATACTCAATATTCTATTTGTGAAGGAGCTTTGCAAATAGAAAATTTAGCTAAATACTGTAAGACAAATAAAATTAGAGCAGCAGGTTTGTGCGATTCAAATAACCTATGTGGAGCTTTAGAATTTTCTGAATCAATATCTAAATCAAAAACACAGCCAATTATAGGAACACAAATTAACATCAAATATAAAAATTATATTGGAAAAGTGCCACTATTTGCAAAAGATTTAGAAGGTTATAAAAATTTAATAAAATTATCATCCAAATCTTTTTTGCAAGTTAGTGATAAGGAAGAATCACATTGCAGTATTGAAGATTTAGAAAAAAATTATAAAGGTATAATTTTATTTTCTGGCACATTTGACGGATTGATGGGAAAATTATTTTTTAATAATCTTACAGATGAGATCATTATTTTATTGAAAAGAATAAACAAAACTTTTAATAACAATTTTTATATTGAAATTCAAAGACATAACGAAGAGGGAGAAAAATTATTTGAAAAATTTATGCTTAATTGCTCAAATAAATTGACTATCCCAATAATAGCAACTCATGAAGTTTTTTATTTAGATAAAGATATGTTCGAAGCTCATGACGCCTATCTTTGCGTAGGTGAAAAAACGTACGTTAATGTAAAAGAAAGAAGAAAATATAACGATTCTCATTATCTCAAAAATTCTAAAGAAATGAATGAATTATTTCAGGATATTCCTGATGCTTTAGAAAATAATTTATATTTTCCTTTAAGAATATCATATAGACCCAAAAACTCTCGCCCAGTTTTACCCGATATAAGAACTGACAAGGTAAATAATATTGAAGAATTGTTAAGTAAAGAATCAAAAGAGGGATTAAAAAATAAATTAAAAGAATATATTTTTCCCTTTATTGATAAAGAAAAAATAAAAGAGACAACAGAGGTTTATAGTCAAAGACTTCATCATGAAATAGATATTATATCTAAAATGAAATACTCTAGCTATTTTCTTATCGTTTCAGATTATATTAAGTGGGCAAAAAAAAATGACATTCCCGTGGGACCAGGAAGAGGATCTGGAGCAGGGTCTTTGGTTGCCTGGGTTCTTTCAATAACTGATATCGATCCAATTAAATTTGATTTAATTTTTGAAAGATTTTTAAATCCTGACAGAATATCCATGCCTGACTTTGATATAGATTTTTGTGAAGAAAAAAGAGATGAAGTTTTTAAATATTTAAAAGAAAAATATGGCGATGGAGTTGCCCACATTATTACATTTGGAAAATTAAAAGCAAGAATGGCATTCAGAGATATCGGTAGAGTTTTAGGTTTGCCATACGGATATGTAGACAGTTTATGTAAAATGATTCCTTTTGATCCCTCTAGACCTGTTTCTCTTGAAAAAGCCATAGCTCAAGAACCTAGAATAAGAAAGGAAGAAGAAAAAGACCCAAGAGTAAAAAAACTTGTTGAAATATCAAAAAAATTGGAAGGCTTAAATAGAAATATGGCTACTCATGCAGCTGGAGTTGTAATTCCAGAGAAAAATTTAGCTGAATTTGTGCCACTCTATAAAGATCCTGCATCTAACTCACTTTTGCCATCAACTCAGTTTGATATGTATACATCTGAAAACGCTGGTCTTGTAAAATTTGACTTACTCGGTCTTAAAACTTTGACAGTTATAAAAAAAACTTTATCTTTTCTTAAAGAAAAAAAAATCAATTTAGATATAAGAAAAATTAAACTAGATGATCAAAATATCTTTGAATTATTAAGCTCAGGAAATACCGTAGGTTTATTTCAGTTAGAAAGTGCCGGAATGAGAGATGCTTTGGTAAATATGAAACCAAACAAATTTGAAGATATAATCGCTTTGGTTGCGCTTTACAGACCTGGACCTATGAGCAACATTCCAATTTATAATCAATGTAAACATGGTGAAAAAAAACCTGATTATTTACATCCAAAATTAAAAAAAATTCTAGAACCAACCTACGGTGTAATTATTTATCAGGAACAAGTGATGCAAATTGCTCAAACTCTGTCAGGATTTTCTGCAGGTGAAGCAGATATTTTGAGACGCGCCATGGGAAAGAAAAAAAGAGCTGAATTAGAAAAACAAAAAGAGAGATTTGTAAAAGGAGCAATAGCAAACGATATTACAGAAGAAACAGCTAATATTATTTTTAAAAAAATCGAACCTTTTGCTGAGTATGGCTTTAATAAAAGTCACGCAGCTGCCTATGCTATGATTGCGTATCAAACAGCATACTTGAAAACATACTATCCAAATGAATTTATAGCTGCATCAATGTCTAACGAATTATCAAATACTGATAAGTTAAGTGAATTTTTTGAAGAATTAAAAAGAATAAAGATAAAAGTTCAAAGACCTTGCATCAATGAATCTTACGCAGAATTTATTCCTAAACAAAATATTTTATATTATGCATTGGGTGCTATAAAGAATGTGGGTTATGAAGCTGTCTCAAACGTAATTTTGGAGAGAGAGAAAAAAGGAAAATTTAAATCAATTAGTGATTTTATAAATAGAATAAATCCAAAAAATATAAATAAACTACAATTAGAAGGCCTAGTAAAAGCAGGAGCCTTTGATTCAATATTTGAGAACAGGAAAATTTTATACGACAACATTCCTAATATAATTCAAAATTCAAAAAATATATATGAAAACAAAATCCAAAATCAAAGTAGTTTATTCACCGATGAAAATCATAAAATATCATATTTAATTAAAGAAAAAAATCAATCAAGCTGGTCTGCAGATGAAATTCTTACTAAGGAGTTCGAATCTTTGGGATTTTATATATCCAATCATCCTTTAAAAAATTATGGGGCTATTTTAAATCAATATAAAGTAAAACCATTTAAAGATTTTGAAGAAAGCAATGATACTGAAGCTTTTATAGCTGGCACAATTATGTCAATAAAAGAAAAAAAAACTATAAAAGGAAATTCTTTTGCAATAATAAAATTTAGTGACCTAAGTAAAGTGTATGAGCTTTTTATCTTTTCTGAATTATTAGAAACTAACAGGAAAAATTTAGTTGAAGGAAAATCATTTATTCTTACAATTATTAGAGATAAAGAAAACCAAGAAAACAGATTTCGTAGAATTAGTGTAAGAAAAATTGTTAATTTATCTAATATTGCTAATCAAGAATATAACAATGTGTATATAGAGATTGATAAATCTGAAAATTTAAAAAAACTATATGAAACAATTAGAGAAAAAGGAAATTCCAAAATTAAAATTTTAATCAATGAAAAAAATAAAAATTATTTATTTGAGCTTAAAGAAGGAAGAAAATTCGATTTCGAAATACTGAAAAGCTTGAATAATGAGCAATATATAAAGAAAATAAATGTCTAATATATTAATTGAATTTTGTTCATTAAAATTGTAGAAATCCATACTTAATTACGCACACAATTGTTGGTTGCGAAACCTCCGGTCCTTAAATGGAAGTAATTGTGGTGGAATAACCGGGAAAAATATGAAAATACCAAGTGTTACAATAAAACAATTATTAGAAGCCGGAGTACATCTAGGTCACAAGACTTTCAGATGGAATCCTAAAATGGAAAAATTCATTTTTGGATCAAAGGAATCAATTCATATAATTGATTTGGTTCAAACTTTAGAATTAATCAAAGCCAGTTTGCAGGAAATTAATAAATGCATTTCATCAGGTGGAAAAATATTATTTGTTTCTACAAAGAAACAAGCTTCTGATGCAATTTGTTCATTAGCAAAAAATACCTCTCAATATTATGTAAATCACAGATGGCTAGGTGGAATGCTAACAAATTGGAAAACCATATCAAATTCAATTAAACGTTATAAAAAACTTAATGAGGACTTAAAAAAAGAAAATACAGGATTTACAAAAAAGGAAATACTAAAGATGGGAATACAAAGAGATAAGTTAGAAAGATCTTTGGGGGGAATTGCTGATATGAAGAAAATACCTGATATGATTTTTATAATTGATACGAACATAGAATCTTTAGCGGTAAAAGAAGCCCAAAAACTTAATATACCTATCGTAGCCATTGTTGACACAAATTCAGATCCTACGGGAATTAATTTTCCGATTCCTGGAAATGATGATGCGAGAAGAGCAATAAATTTATATTGCGAATTAATAGAAAAAACAATATCTGATGTACAAAAAAATAAAACTATCGAGGAAAAAATAGAGACTAGTGAAGAAGTTAAAAGCGATAAAGAAAAAATAAAATCAAAAAAAATAGATTCACCTAAAAATAAGAAAACGACTTTGGCTAAAGATAAAAAGGAAAAGAAAGAATCTATAAAGGATAAATCTATATCGATACTTTCTAAAATTAAAAATATAGCATCAAAAAAGACAAAATAAGTTTTTAAAAATTTTATGTCATCAGAAAATTCTTTAGAAAAAATCAAAAAGTTAAGAGAAATTACAGGGGTAGGATTTAAAGATTGTAAAATTGCCTTAGATGAAAATAAAGGAGATATTGAAAAATCTATTGAATTTTTGAGAAAAAAAGGAATAGCCAAAGCAAGCAAAAGAATGGAAAAAACTGCAGCTGAAGGTCTTGTTTGCATTTATGAAAATAAAAATAAATTTTCTATGATCGAAGTAAATAGCGAGACAGACTTTGTAGCAAAAAATAAAGAATTTATAAATTTTGCTGAAGAAGTGTCACAATTATCCCTAACAGCAGCTGGAAAAATGGAAGATATTTTAAAATCTAAAATGAAAAATAAAAAAAATGTTCAAGATAATTTAGTTGATTTGATTTCTAAAATTGGTGAAAAAATTACTTTAAGAAGAAGTATTTTTTTTGGAAATGATAAGTTTTTAAATTTTTCGTATACGCACTCTTCAGTAAAACAAAATATTGGAAAACTCGGAGTATTGCTAAGCATAGATACAACTAAAGAAAAAAAAGACATAATTAATTTGGGTAAGCAATTAGCAATGCAGATTGCGTCTTCATCTCCATTAGCTATAGAAAAGAATGGTTTAGATCCAAATATATTGAAAAAAGAAAAAGAAATAATCACAGAAGAATTGAAAAATAGTGGAAAGAACACTAAAATTGTTGAGAAAATTGCTTTTGGTAAATTAAATAAATTTATTGGAGATAACACTTTATTGAATCAAGAATGGATTATGGAACCCAAAAAAAAAGTGAAAGATGTTATAAAAGAGTTTGCAGGTAAGGATAAATTTGAAATAAAAGAATTTTCAAGATTTAAAGTAGGAGAAGGACTATAAAAATTATGGCCTCTGAAGAAGTAATAAAAGTTTGCACCACAAAAATGAAGAAAGCATTTGAAGTTTTTTCTCATGATTTAGCTTCCTTAAGAACAGGTAGGGCAAATGTGTCTATGCTTGATATTATTAAAGTGGATGTTTATGGGCAAATGATGCCTATCAATCAACTTGCAACAGTGTCTACGCCAGACCCAAGAACTATTAATGTTCAAGTTTGGGATCAAAATAATGTAACTTTAATTGATTCCGCAATAAAAAAATCTAAACTTGGAATCAACCCTCAAATTGATGGTCAGTTATTACGAATCCCAATACCAAGCCTCAATGAAGAAAGAAGAACTGAGTTGACAAAAATAATGGGGGAGCAAGCTGAGAAAGCTAAAATTTCAATAAGAAATATAAGAAGGGAAGCTAACGATAATTTAAAAAAAGATCTTAAAGATAAAAAAATAGGAGAAGATGAAGTAAAAAGCTTAGAAAAAAAAATCCAAAACTTAACAGATAGTCAAATTTCAGAGTTAGAAAAAAAATTAAAAGAAAAAGAAAAAGAAATAATGACTGTATGAATTCATTAGATCATGTCGCTATAATAATGGATGGTAATGGGCGATGGGGTTTGAAGAAAAAGAAGTCAAGAAATTATGGGCACTTAAAAGGGATTAAAGCAGTTGAAACCGTAATCAAATCCTCTCTTGTAAGAAAAATACAATACCTAACATTATATACATTTTCTACTGAAAACTGGAGAAGACCAGACAAGGAAGTAAATTTTCTATTTGATTTGATAAGAAAATCTTTAAAAAAAAAAATAAAAAAAATAATCAATCAAGGTATTAGAGTTAATATTATTGGTGAAAGAAAAAGATTACCAAAAGATATTATAAAAATAGTGAAATTAATTGAAAATAAGACGAAAAAGAATAAAAAAATTACATTAAATCTTGCTTTAAATTATGGATCAAAACAAGAAATTGTTGATGCATGTAGAAATTTAATTAGCAAAAAACAAAAAAAAATAAATGTTCGTAACTTTGAAAAAGAATTATATACGCGAGATATACCAGACCCTGAGATTTTGATAAGAACAGGAGGAACAAAAAGATTAAGCAATTTTTTATTGTGGCAACTAGCTTACACAGAAATATTTTTTGTCGATAAATTATGGCCAGATTTCAACGAAAGTGATTTTAATAATATTATTAAGAAATTCTTTGGTATTAAGAGAAACTTTGGAAGGGTATGACTAATTTTCAAAAAAGAATTTTGACTTCACTTATAGCTTTACCTTTATCAATATTTTTTGTTGTTAAGGGAGGATATTTTTTAGCATTTTTTTTAATTTTTATCCTTTTTGCTGGAATGCATGAATTATTTTCTGTGTTCAAGAAAATTAAATCCATACTACTTTTGTCTTCAATATTAATATTATCTCTTTTTTCTATATACTATCTTAGTGAAAGAGCAGACTTACTTCTTTATTTCGTCATTGGTGTAACGGTCAGCTCAGATATCGGGGGTTATGTTTTTGGAAAAATTTTTAAATGGAAGAAGCTAACAAAAATAAGTCCAAAAAAAACCATCTCTGGTGTCTTTGGGTCATATTTCTTTTCTATTATTTTTTTATTTATTTGGAGTGAATTTTATTCTTCTGCTTCACAAGTTAATATTAAAACTTTTTTGATAACTATAATTTTTTCTACTGTATCGCAGATTGGTGATTTAATAATTTCATATTTTAAAAGACAAGATAAAATTAAAGACACAGGAAAAATTTTACCTGGCCATGGTGGAATTTTTGACCGTATTGATGGTTTAATGTTTGTAGTTATACTTGCTTCTTTTATAAATTATTTAGCACAATGAAAAAAAAAATTGCAATTCTTGGATCAACAGGTTCAATAGGAAAATCTACATTGGACGTAATAAGAAAGGACAAAAAAAATTTTGATGTAGTATTACTTACCGCAAATAACAATTATAGAAAACTCATTCAACAAGCTAAAGAATTCAAAGCTAGAAATGTTATAATCAACAACAATAACTTTTATTTAAAAGTTAGAAATTCATTAAAAAAAAATAAAACCAAAGTTTTTTTTGGTAATATTTCTTTAAATAAAATAATTAAAAAAAGAATCGATTATACAATGTCTGCTATAGTTGGATTAGCAGGATTACAACCAACGATTGATGCTATCAAAATTAGCAGAATAGTAGCTTTAGCAAACAAGGAAACGATAATATGTGGATGGCCAATTTTAAACAGACTTATTAAGAAATATAAAACAGAAATACTTCCTGTAGATTCAGAACATTTTTCTATTATGGAGCTTACAAAAGGAGTTAGTAATGATGAAGTTGAAGAAATAATCATCACAGCTTCTGGAGGTCCTTTTTTAAAAGTTCCAATAAATAAATTAAAAAAAATAAAACCTTTTCAAGCGATAAAACACCCGAACTGGAAAATGGGAAAAAAGATTTCAGTGGATTCAGCAAACATGATGAATAAAGTTTTTGAGATTATAGAGGCTTATAAACTTTTTAAATTTGATAAAGAAAAATATAAGATAATGAT
>Ga0066846_10000639_pt1 | contig 17361 bp, 20 predicted proteins | sample ETNtaG_33_FD_65489 | JGI IMG/M metagenome (GOLD analysis project Ga0066846, IMG submission 65489) | Marine microbial and viral communities from oxygen minimum zone, Eastern Pacific Ocean - ETNP201310SV76 | ecosystem: Environmental > Aquatic > Marine > Oceanic | place: Pacific Ocean: Eastern... | reverse complement strand
GCGGACCAGTTGAAAACTGCGAAGCCATTGGCAAGGAACTCGCTGAAACCCTTAAATCTCAAGGTGCCGGAGAAATCCTTCAGGAGATTTTCGATGAAGTCAGACCCGAGGCATGACTTCTACCAATCTCTTATTGAGCGCATAGCCATTTAAATCAACTGCTGTTGAGCCTTTCAGCGAAGCAAAAAGGCTCAACGCAGGATTTCCACAGTTGTTCCCACTTCCACAACGTCAAACAACTGGCGCACATGCTCATGCTTCATGCGCACACAACCATTAGTCACTGCGGCTTTTGCATTGACCCAATGAGGCCATGGAGTGCCATGAATGCCGTACTGGTTCATGCCATCTTGCAAAAAGCCAATCCAACGATCACCAAGGGGGCTTGAAGCACCAATAACGGGATTCACAAGTCCAGTTTTGGTGCTCTGATATTGCGGATTGATCACTTTGTTCTCGACCTGAAAAATCCCTACAGGAGTAGGAGTGCGAGGGTCACCGATCGCAACCGGCCAAGGACCAAGCTTCTGACCATCTCTAAAAACACTGATCTCACGTCGACTAAGCACCAACACAACCTTCGTATTAAGCGCAGGCATGCCAGCTTTCTTGGTATCGCCCCCTGAGTCATCAGCCAAAGCATGAGCCATAGCAGAGCACATAGCTGCAGCCATGAACATCGATGCTGCCAAAGTTGAACATGGACGAGACAAGAGGCTTAACAAGGGCCAGCAAAGACTCGCTTTGCTCAACATAAACACTGAGAAGCGAAAGGAGCGACTGACGTTTTTGTTCGCTCCTCAGTGTTTTCTTGTGATGGTTAATCGACCAGTTTTGGATCGATCTCGTTTAGATAACGGGCTTCACAGGTCTTGATGATCTCTACTGCCTTTTGCACACCTAAGAAACCATTCACCCTGCAAGTGCCGGGCTTCTTGAGATCCTTGTAGTGCTCCCAGTAGTACTGGGTCTCCTTGAGCCAGTGCTCACCAAGCTGCTCAAAGCTGGTGATGTGATCCATGCGCTTGTCATCGGCAAGCACAGCAATCACCTTGTCATCTACTTCACCGCCATCATCAAAGGTCATGATGCCGATGATCCTTGCCTCAACAATCGAACCAGGCACAAGTGGTTCGGTAACGCCAACGATCTCAATATCCAAGGGATCACCATCCTCATCCCAGGTGCGAGGGATACAGCCATAGGCAAAGGGATAGGCCAGGGAGGAATAACCGACACGATCAAGCTTGAGGTGGCCAGTTTCGGTGATCAGCTCGTACTTATTGATCGTGTTGGAGTTGAGCTCCACGATCGTGTTAAGCCGCAATTCCGCCTCATCAGCAAAAGCAGGTAAGACATGCAAGAGGTTGGGCATGCTGCGGCTTGGAGCTTGATCGAGGTTGGCCATACGTAGCGTCTGTTGAGCGGCGCATCCTACGGGGTGCTGTGATCAAGCTCATCGCTAGCCTTGATCGAGCTCACAGTATTTGCTTTGAAGTTGCAAGAAGCTATGGACAGCGGTGAAGGACGAAAACAAAAAGTCACCACCGCCACTGGGGGGGGACAAATAAAGAAAAAGCCCCGCCAATTAGCGGGGCTTTTTCATGAACTAGAGGCACTCTTGCTGAACCTTTCGCTGCAGCTGATGTGGCCCAGTTGCAGCAGCCGTTTTCATCATCAAGATGAGTCATCCATTGGTCATTAGAGGCCAGTGCAGCGCTCCGTTCGCCTCTAACTATCACTTACTGGTGCTGCTGCTCTTGAATTGGCTATCGCTCCAATCCTTCCAACTACTGCAGAAGACTGCACAGCTTCTTCATTCACGACATCTAAGCAACATTCCTCCTTCCCAGCATTTGTTATCACTCTGCCTAGCCATATCTAGCTGCCTAAATATCGCAGGCGAGCAAAAGATACCATCTTTTGACGCTACCCAACCAGGTGCACATTTAGCACCAACCTCTTCATCAATCACTTCTTCAGTAGCTACTCGTTCTGACGTCGCTTCTTCAGTTAACACTTGATTAATAGCAGCATTCTCAACCATCACTTCTTCAATCGCTAATTGCCTAGAGGTCACTTGATTGCCGACAGAAGCTTGATGAGTGACTTTTCCAGCTGTAATAACAATAAACACCAAAAACATTAAGCCAATAGCTGCCAATAAGCTGTTAAGACCCTTCATGTTTTACTTTCTGCTGTATCAATCCTAACGGACCTCGGAAGGATTCCCCAAAAATGAAAAAATTAGCAAGATCATCTGATCTCATAGAAGTAAGTGAATCGCCCCATAGCCCTTCAATTCAATTGATGTGACTTAATTGCAGCAAAAGTTACCTTGCACATGGTATCAAGCCTCAATGGCATTCTTGCTCAAAGCCCTCGTAAACCCTCAAGCTTGTCATCCAAATAATCAAGAAAAGGCTGACTAGAAAGAGATTTACCGGTTACTTGCTCCACCAATTGCTCAGCATTCACCATCCGGCCAATGGGATGCACTTGTTCTCTAAGCCAAGCCAACAACTGGGGCACATCACCACGAGCCACATTTTCCTCCAGTGCCCCAATCGCCTGCTGCATCGTTTCCGACAACTGGGCACTAATTAAATGACCAAGCAGATAAGAAGGGAAGTAACCAAACAAACCTTCGCTCCAATGAACATCTTGCAAACAACCTTCACCATCATTTTCAGGAGTAACCCCAAGCAAATCTCGATAACGCTGGTTCCACTGCTCAGGTAAATCCTCTACTGGCAAACCTTCTTCTAGCAGCGCAATTTCAAGATCTGTTCGAATCAAAATATGCAGGCCATAGCTGAGCTCATCAGCCTCAACTCGATTAAGGCCTGGAGTCAAAGGATTCATCGCCCTCCAAAGCTGATCTGCAGAACCAAGCGGGGCCCCTGCTGATACAAAGTGAGGCCACCAGCGCTCACAGAAAGCTCTACTGCGGGCAATTCTGTTCTCCCAAAACAAAGACTGGCTTTCATGTACTGCCATCGACGTTGCCTGGCCCAATGGCCAGGCGAACCATTGATGGCTTTGGGAAGGCAAGCCCTGCTCATAAAGGGAATGTCCCCACTCGTGCGCTGTTGCCAAAAAACAAGACAGGGGTTGCTCAGGCACCACCCTGGTGGTGAGTCGAAAGTCCTTAGGCCCAAGGGTGATTGAAAATGGATGCGGTGATCGCGCCACGCATGTGATGCTCAGATCCCGTCCCCACTCCTGCAGTAGTCGATCACAAAGCCCCTGCTGAGTGGATTCATTCAAATCCCATCCCAATTGGCCAGGTCGAGCACCAGAGCAACCACGCACCTTGGCCACTAAATCAGGAAGACGCTGACGCAGTGGAGTAAATAACTCCTGCAAGCGAGTCAACGTGAGGTCCGGCTCAAACGGTTGGGCCAAGGTTTCCCAACAGCTGCGAGGTTCCGCTAGCTGTTGCGTCTGCTCCTGCCGCAAGGCGATCAAATTCTTCAATGCCGGCGCGAAGGTCGGGAAATCATCACGAGCTCTAGCCTGCTGCCATAGCTCATATCCCTTGGCTTTCGCAGTAGCAAGTGCTCCCACCAAGTCAGGATCTAGGCGCTGCTGACGCGTTAGGTCTTGCTCAAGCAGCTCCAGATTTCGGCATCGCTTCACCACCTGGCTTTGCTCCAATTCACCGACCAGGCGAGCCTGTTCAAATTCAGCCCGTGCGTCCCCAAGTAGACCTTCAAAGTGCGAGCAGCTTTGACGTGCATGCAATTGCTTAGCCAGAAGGCTGAGTTGCTCACCCCGCCAAGCAGCACCAGCAGAAGGCATCCGGGTGTTCTGATCCCAATAGAGAGTGCTCTGGATAGAACCCAAAAGCTGGGTCTCGTGCAGATATTCACCAAGTTGTTGCCAAGCCAGTGCAGACAAGCGCTGGATCCATGAATGCATGAACCTTAAACAGACACCTGGCCCAAGCCCAAATCATCTTGATGGCATCGCCCGACTTATTAATCAAGAAAAACAAATGCCGAAAGCTAAGGCCGATTAATACGGCAACTACATAGCTGATCTAGTGACTCACGACCAGTGAACCGCAAGCGCAGTCGAGCCCAAATTTGATATGTACTATCCACAACTAGAGAAACACCAGGCCATGCAGTAGGTGCATAGAGCCATCCCATGCCTACTAATTGATAAGCCTCGCGGAACACGGCAACATCTCGCACCACCTGACCATTACGGCGCAGAGCATGCATACGCCCCATCGCCTGTCGGTAAGTGATGCCTCCAAAAGCCGCAGGGTCATAACCAGGAGCATCAATATCAACAAAACCCAATCGATCGTGATGATCATGGGCGCGTAGAAAATTCACTTCACGGCGGCAAAAGGGACAAGCTCCGTCAAACAAGAGCGTGAGCTCAACTTCAGCGTTAACGATCATCTCCTTATCAATGTTCATTTTTTGCGGCAGTAGCCGCCACCTACGTTCATCCAACCAGAAGGGCATGCCTCACCATTGGTGGGCTTCACGGTGTAGGTAATCAGTCCAAGCGTGCTGCATTTGCCGTTAAAGGTATCGACATAGCCCAGCGGGCAGATGGTTTTCAACTTCTTCACCATCCGCTGCGCATGCACAGGATTAAAGCCACTGCAAGCTGTGACGAGCACAGCTAAGAGCAAAAAAGGTCGTTTCAGTAAAACAACACGCCCCATTGCTGCCAATCCAATTATGCAGACCAAACTTATAGAGCCCTACAAGCCAAAGCAAAGATGTCTCTTCAGCAAACGTTGCACCAGCTGGAGATCGTCACGAGAGGTGAAGGCTTCACAGACCTCACCCCTCAACTAAATACTTGGATTACCGCTTCAGGAATCAAGCGTGGCGTAGTGCACCTAACGGCATTGCACACCAGCTGCAGCCTCACTATTAACGAAAATGCCGACCCAAGAGTTCTCAAAGATCTAGCGGCCTATCTCAAGGCACTCGTACCGGAAGAGGGCTTCCGCTCGATCAGCGGCCAAGGGGAGCGGCGCTCCTATCTCCATGACGATGAAGGGCCGGACGACATGCCCGCGCATATCCGCACAGCCCTCACCTGCAGCACCCTTAGCCTCAGCATTGAACGCGGCAGGCTGTTGCTAGGGATCTGGCAGGCGATTTATCTCTGGGAACATCGCCGTCATGGAAGCCACAGGAGGGTGGCCGTCCACGCGATTGGAGAAATGAATAGACATGAATGATCTGCCTGATGAGTTGCTAAAGCGACTTGATCGCTATGCCGCCATCAACGGCATGGATCAAAAGCAAGCAATCGAGCATTTACTGCGATCTGCCCTCAACCTGGCTGTTCCTGATCTCTCGAAATCCAAAACAGACAAGCCAGCTGCTACTGCACAGGAGGGAGCTTCAAGCAGCAAGGCAAACTTATTGGCACGCCGCAATGGTTCCAAGCTCAACCAATTAGTGCAGCAACGCCACAACCCTGATGCCTGGGCTGAAGACGGTGGTGCCGATACCGACGTCGACCTTCTAGTTGATCGTCTTCACGACCTGGCTGAATCACCAGATCAAGAGCAATAGATGCCACAAAACCTGCCCAAAACAAATCCAGCAAAGTGCCCTGCCTACTAATAGATAGTTGTTCGCCGCAGAAGAGCAAAGCTCCATAGGAGAAGCACGACATACCTCAAGTGACAGCCCAGAGAGCCATTGCAGAGGAAGATGGCTACAAGTTTCGCGATACAAGCGCATGTCAGCAACCCTGCTCACAGCTGAAGAGCTCTCTTGCTTAGCTGAAAAGCTGTCCGGTTGGAGCCTCACAGATCAACGGCTTCGGCGGCAATGGCACTTCCAAAACTTTGTGGAAGCCTTCGGCTTCATGACCCGTGTGGCCTTATTGGCCGAAGCAATCAACCATCACCCTGAGTGGAGCAACGTTTATGCCACCGTAACCATCGAATTGACCACCCATGATCTAGGCGGATTAAGCGATCGTGATTTTCAGCTAGCAGAAGCGATCAATTCACTTAAGCCGGACTAAGCACAACTCACTTAAGCGAGACTGCTGCCAGCATGGGATCGACGGCCGTGGTTTCGGCCTTTTCCCGTTCTCCTAACGGCAAGCCGATGAGCACCGCAAGCGCCCCCGAGTCAACAACCCATTCCGAACATCAACCAGGGCCAGAGCAAGACCGGTGCGTACCGGTAACAATCCTCACTGGCTTCCTAGGTGCTGGTAAAACCACCCTGCTCAATCACATCCTCAGCAACCAAAGCGGACTGAAAACAGCCGTACTAGTTAATGAGTTCGGTGAAATCGGGATCGACAACGACCTGATCGTGACCACCGGTGAGGACATGATCGAACTCAACAATGGCTGCATCTGCTGCTCAATCAACGGAGAACTACTCGAGGCAGTTGATCGAATTCTCAAACGGCCGGAGCCAATCGATTACCTCGTTGTTGAAACCACAGGGCTAGCAGATCCTCTGCCTGTAGCCATGACCTTTCTTGGCAGTGAACTACGAGACCTAACCCGATTGGATTCGATCATCACCTTGATCGATGCGGAAAACTTTGACGACCAGCTACTTGAAAGCGACGTAGGCAGATCACAGGTGATTTACGGCGACATCCTGCTACTCAATAAAACTGATCTCGTCCCAGAAGAACGATTAGAAAAAGTTGAATCCAAATTACGGGAACTCAAGCAAAATCCCCGCATACTTCGATCCGTCAAAGGGAACGTCCCCTTAGCGCTGCTGCTGAGCGTGGGGCTCTTTGAAACCGACCGCGTAAAGCCAGCTGACACTGCAGAGCACGAAGATCACGGCAACTGTGATCACGAACACGGCCACTGCACCCATAACCACAGCGAAGGCCACGACCATCACGGTCATCACCATCATGATCATCACGATGAGAACCCAGATCAGCTTGCAATCGAAGGTTTCACATCTCTCTCCTTCAGCAGCGATGGGCCTTTTGCCCTAAGGAAGTTCCAAAATTTTCTAGACAATCAACTCCCTGATGAAGTATTTCGTGCAAAAGGGATTCTCTGGTTCAACGAGAGCGAACGTCGCCACATCTTTCACTTAGCCGGCAAGCGCTTCTCCATTGATGACAGCGACTGGCCTGGTGAGCGCAAAAACCAACTGGTGCTAATTGGACGCCAACTCGATCACGTCACTCTGCGACGCCAACTTCAGGCCTGTGTGGCAAAGGACGCTGGCAAGGGTTTCAACTAAATACAGCCTCTAAACAATCAAACAGCCCCTTCTCCCAATGCGATTTGACAGATGGATCAGATGCTCACCATCAGCAAATGGCAGAGGAGCTCATTCTCAACATGCCAAGCTGCGAGCTGAATCCTGAGACATTAAAAACGCCTAAACAGTCATTGGTTCTGATTGCTGTGCTGAGTTGAAACTTCAGTATTTGCAAAAACAACCTTCTGATACGTACTTATTGAGATCCAACTGACTAAAGTGTTTATCCAACGGAGAGGGCCATGCTTGAACTGCTGACCGCCATCACCGCCCTGGCACTGGTGATGCTGGCCTTCTGGTTGCTAGCCGATTCCGATGACGACAACAGTGGCGGAGGGCTGATGGAGCCCTCTCTTGTTCCCATTCCTATTCGTGAGCGACGCCCCTAAAAGAATCACAGCTAATCAGTGCGCTTCAAAGGGAATCCCATACAAACAAAAACGCTACCGAGCAGCGGTCAGCATCCATCAGAACAGAAAAAGAATGACTCGACTGACTGACCATGCTGGTAAAAACAGCAGAGGCAATACCAAAGAACTTTTCACCGTCAAAAAGAGCTGACGAGATCTGCCTACTTCACTAAATCATTACCAAAGTCTTCACCTTGATGGCCTCAAACGGTTGAAATCAATAGCTCGATGACCCAAGACGTCGTCCCGTCAAACCACGACTCGAAGCAGTTGCGGAAACGCCATTGGCAGCCAAATCTCATGCTTCTCAACAGCATGGCGATTCTGCTGGCCCTGCTTGCTCTCTGGCCAATAATCGGCCTGATCGGTGAGGCCCTGCAGGGATTCATCAATGGATCCGCCAGCCTGGGAATCGATGGACCACAACAGATTCAAGGGACCTTGATTCTGCTTCTGGGGACGTCCCTACTAGGAGGCCTGCTAGGGACTGCCAACGGCTGGCTATTAGCCAACTGCCGCTTCCCTGGCCGTCGAGCCCTTCGGATAGCGCAGCTTTTACCCCTGGCAACTCCTGCCTATCTTCTATCCGCCATCTTGATCGATCTAGGCAGCCGCAACGCCATACGAATTCATGGCATGGGATGGGGAATCCTGATCATGTCACTGACGACATATCCCTACGTATTTCTACTCAGCACTGAGAGCTTTTCTATCTGCGGACGCCGCCAACTTGAAGCATGCCGCAGCCTTGGTGTTGGACCCTGGAACAGTTTCCGGCGCATTGCTTTGCCGATGGCATTGCCAGCAATTGGAGCTGGGGTTGCCCTGATGGGCATGGAAGTAGTGAATGAACTGGGGGCGGTGGCACTACTAGCCATTCCAAGCCTGTCAGCCGGCATCGTGGAGACATGGCAAGCCGAAGGCAATCCTGCTGGCGCAGTTGGACTGGCAATGATCGCACTGATCATTGTGATGTCACTGGTTGGATATGAGCGCAACTTGAGACGGAAAAGCCGCAGATGGACCGAGGGTGTTGCTGGTGGTGATTCTCCAGCCTGGCAACTTAAAGGAACAAGAGCTCTACTTGCTCAGTGCCTAGCCCTAATTCCTCCCACCATCACTCTTGGTGTGCCTTTGCTATGGGCCGTGCTCAATCTCGATCAACTTGAACAAGGCATAGACCCTGAGCTAATAGCACTTACAGGACGCAGCCTGGGACTTGGACTAGCAGCAGCAAGCCTGGCAGTAATGGCAAGCCTGATACTTGCTATCGCCAAGCGTTGGTCATCATCGCGATGGATGAACAACCTCACATTTATTACAGGCATCGGTTATGCAATTCCAGGAGCGGTATTAGCCATTGCACTAATGCCATTCAACGGTGCTCCATGGAACATTGCGTGGATCCTGCTGCTGCTATGGGGCTACAGCGATCGCTTCCTTGCCGTATCTAAAGGAGGCCTTGATGCTGCCTTCGAGCGCCTTTCTCCCAGTCTGGATGAGGCTGCCACAGGACTCGGCTGTCGATGGCAGCAGGTGCTCCGACGCGTTCATTTACCCCTATTAAAGGGACCCCTAGCGGTAGGGGCCCTTTTGGTATTTGTCGACACGATCAAGGAACTTCCGCTCACATTTGTGTTGCGACCCTTTGATTTCGATACTCTTTCAGTGCGTCTTTTTCAGTACGCCGCAGATGAACGCATGGCGGAATCGATCTTGCCGGCACTAATAATCATTACTCTGGGATTAATCGCTTCGTTAGCACTAGTTCCAGGGCTCGATCAAGGCGAACGAGCCAAGATGCCCTCAAGCGAATAATCGTTGCCGAGCCATATATCTAGTCTTAAGAGATAAATAAATAAAAGCTGGTGAATCGATAATCCTGAGCAATTGATCTTTAATTCGCTGCTGATTTCACGCCGTCTTAATGCAATTGCTGCGGCACTATCGATACAGGTAACTAGCTGATCTGGACGTACCCACTAGCTGTTATTGAGAAAAAAGCAGCTGTTATGCAGAATTTCAATGAGCCAAAGCATCTCAAGCAATGATCGCCCCAACAATCGATTACTGGCGCGTATGGACAGATTCAAAGGGCATTAGCCATCAACTGCTGCAGCGCTTTAGCAACGCCCGATCCCCCCAAACGGCAGCGGCAGCAAGTCCATCAGCAAAGGTGGCAATCACCCTGTAGCAGAGCACCACTGCCAAAAGAGGTGCTTCTGGCACCCCAGAGCCAAGTCGCAGCAAGAGAGTGGCTTCAAAAACACCTAAACCGCCAGGAGCCGCTGGAACCACTAAACCCACAGTCCAGGCCAAAGCAAACCCTGACAGCCATTCCCCCATCGACAAGCTGGGGTTCAAGGAAAACGCCATCACACAACACCAAAATCCACCAAAACGAACTGCCACGAAGACCATCTCCATCGCCAGAGCACTCCAGGGATAGTCATCTCGGCCACTGCCTAAGGCCTCTGGTGAGACAGCACCAACAAGGCCCACATCAGCACGATCGAGCTGCTTGGCTTTGGCTCGTTCCAAACGCCTGAGTAGAGGCTCTCGCCAACGAGGAATTAACAACATTGTTGGTACGCAACAAGCGATAGCAAGGCCTGACTGCCAACCGCCAAAGGGGACCCAAAGCAGAGCCGCCACAACCATCAACAGAGGCTCGAGCAACACAGATGCCAATGCAGGCCCTGCTCCCATATGGGGTCTTAGCACCCGCATTCGCTCAACAAAATGCCAAATCCCACCAGGTAGATACTTGAGCAAATTGCTGCTCAAAAAAAGAGGCACCAGTGAAACTTCACTGGGACGATGTCCCAGCCAACCAACCAGCACACGCCAAGCGAATGCATTCACCACGAGGCTGAGCCAACTGATCCCCACACCAAGTGCCAGCCACCAAAAGGCCAGTCTGCTCAGGGAAAGTTGACGTAATTGCGCCCCATGGCTGACCAATGCCACCACCACAAAGGCAAGACTTGCGAGCGTGATCCAAAGCCGAAGACCACCAGGCAAAGCCACCTTGCCCAGCCAAAGCCTCAAGCTCCGCAAATAACCGATAAAAACTTTCCTCACCATGACCAGTCCTCCGTTGCGATGAAATCCTCCGAGGCCAAAAACACTTGCCGCCGCACCTCCTCCACTGAATGTCCCGTCTCAAGACTGAGGCGCAAAAGATCATCATGTTCGGGCTTAAGGCTCAAGCAACCATCCGGACGCCGCACCTGCTTGACACGCACTTCCCCCCAGGGGGTGGAACAAGATCCACAGCGACGGGGCAGTAGCCAACGCCCGTGGGAATGCTCCCGCAGTCCCAGTGTGGTTCCCTGAGAGAACCACACCACGCGCAAGCCAGCGGACTGCTCAGGACTCACTAATGCCTTCAAGCTCACACCCTGTCGTCCTTTCTTCATCTGCACCTGTTCACAGACAACATCTAGAGCTCCAGCATTCCGCAATTGATCACTAAGAGTGGCGATATCCTCAGGCGTAGCGTCATCAATCCAAGCTTCCTGCATAACCACCGGCTGCCATCTCAAGCCAGCTATCGCTTGATCAGATGGCTGCTTAACCAAGCCATCGAGCTCACAGATTCTCAGCAGATTGGGACGATCAAGACTGCGGTGCCCCAAACCCACGCCAATTGCTTTGATTTTTAGCAAAGACGGCTGAGCAAATCGCTCTGCCAGCACAGCCATCAAGGCAAGTCCCGTTGGTGTAGTGAGCTCACAAGCTGGCAACTGATCATCAAAATCAAGGTCTATTTGATGTCGTCTGGCTAGTTCCAAAACAGCCGGGACTGGAACCGGCAAGAAACCATGAGCAGTAGACGTCTTGCCGCGTCCAGCTGGAGGGGCTGCGCAGACAATCTGTTCAGGAGCCAAGTGCTCAACTGCCGCACAAACACCCACCACATCCACCAAGGCATCAATCATGCCCACTTCATGGAAATGCACCTGATCGATGCTGCAACCATGAACCTCAGCCTCTGCTTCTGCCAAAGCCTTAAAAACCGCCAGCACTTTGACTTTCAAAGGCTCAGGCCAAGAAGCATCCGTGATCAGCGCTCTGATGTCATGCCATCGCCGCCTAGGAGGCTCAGATTCGAGCCCCTCCACGGATACTTTCAATCCCCTCAGACCAGCGCTTTTATCCTCTGCGACCGTAAGGGAATAAGCCTGCTCAAGGCCAAGCACCGCAAGGGGAGCCTCAATGACTGCCCTTGGTACCCCAAGATCCAACAAAGCAGCTAGAAGCATGTCTCCAGCTAAACCAGTTGGGCAATCAACAAAAAGGGCCGTCATTGACCCAACGCAAAAACCTCAAGCAACTGGGCAAACCAGTCGGCAGAAAAGCAAACATAAAGAGACCCCAAGACCAAAACAACCACTCCCCAACCAGCAAAAATCAAGCTGCCTAGAGAAGCCTCTATCGCATCAACGGATCTAACTCCAAGTTTCAGCACAGAAGACTTGACCAACAACATCAGGAATTGGAATTGGTCTTACTCCCGCGTCCATCACGCCGAATTAGAGCACCTCGACCTCCTCGCCCCTTGCCACCTCTAGTTGGCATCGGCCCCATAACTTCAAATCCCTCAAGGTGGAGTTGCTGAGCGCGTCGTCGCACATCCAAACTCACAAAATGACGTAGGTGAGTCAGGGGAACCTCACCTTTTAACTGCAACTTGAACGGCAATGGTCTACTGCCATCACCTCTAGGCTGCTGACGAATCTTCAAGACCAAATCACCTGTTTCTGGCCTGGTGTAGATCAATTCACCGCGAATAGAAAAGTAGTCGTCCCCCTCAGGAAGCTCATCTTCAACTGCCGTGCTGGTCTCAATTAATGGATCTGATTCACTCTCATCCAAGAGGACTTGCCTCAAGGTGCTGGGCTCCCAGATTCCTGCGATCTGTAGATGAAGATGATCGTGCTCGCGAGAGCGGGGATATACCACCCAAAGATGGGGCTGATCCATTGCCAGGTGGCGACGCATCAAGGTGAGCACCCTGCCTAGGACCACGGCCTCAACCTCAACGCCTTCTGAGTCCACCAGAAAACCTCGGGTGAACTGTTCGGGATCTTCTGGCCGGTAGGTGCCTCTTACGACACCGATGGCCCTGTATTGCAACGGCTCGGTGACCGGAGGAATCGGATGGTCGCGCATCGAAAAAAAGGGCATTCACTGGCCCATGCACGAATCTAGCCAGCATTGGCAAACCGTCCCAAACTGACTAGATAATTTTCTGCTCTCTGTGGCGCTTAAGGCTGAAAAAATTCTGCCCTTCCGTGGGGTAATCCTATTAATCACAGGATTTATCGCAGCATCAGGACTGGTCTGGCTTGGAGCGCAACTGATCGCACCTGAATCCAGAACGCTAGGCAATAGGGAAATACTGAATAAGCAAGTAAAGGAGCTACTAAATCGGCAACAAAATAGTTCCCTAAACAAAAAAGAGCAGCAGCAGTTACTGGAGCGATTGCTGGTGCTGGGCCGTCATCAAGAAGCCATAAACATGCTTGAACTGCTGATAGCCAGAGAGCCGAAAAACTGGGCTTGGGGCCTGATGCTCGCAGAACTAAAAAGAGAACAAGGAGACCGCGATGGAGCCCGTGAAGAGACAAGCCACCTCCTGAGCCTTCATCCTCAGAACATGGAGATCCTCCAACTCAAGACACTGCTCGATCTAGAGACCGGGCGAGGAAAGGCAGCCGTTATCGAACTCAAAAAAAGATTTGAATCCAGCACAAAAGGACACCGGGTGCCAACAGGGCTTTTGCTGGCAGATTTGCAGCGCCAGAGCGGACAAGCTGCTGCTGCTGCTGCGCTCTACCGCTTGATATCAAATGAATCACCCACCGATGCGCGTCCCCTGATTGCTCTTGCTCTCATGCAGCAGGAACAAGGCAACAGCCATCAAGCACAAGCTCTGCTTAAAGAAGCTCGAGCACGTCGTAGAAAACCCGGCGAACCTGACCCACTGATTGATGGCCTGGCTAGTCAGTGGGGGATTAATTCAATCCGCAAAAAAGGTTCGAGCGCTTACCTCAAGCCTGGCTCATAGAAACCTAAGGAGAGTTCTCCTCTTCCAAGGCATTGAGGGCTTCATCGATTGCATCGGAAGGACTTGTAGCGTCGTCCATCGCTGTAGACCTACGCAAACGATTCATAAGGTCCATTGGATTGGTGGCATCAAAAATCGTTCCATTGTCATCACTACCCGGAACGGTGTTATAGAACTCACGTTCTTGAGGGGTCTGATAGTCACCCGAGACCTGGGCCTGAACGCGATCAAAACCTGTTGTTAGGCAGAGAACTGCCATCGGGAACGCCGCTATAAAACGTTTTCTCAAAATGGCAGACGTTAAGGGGACTCGGTTGACCAATGCTCCACACCCCAAAAGATAAATATCAGACAATGCTAATGGTCTTGAACAAATTCCCTTGACCTGTGCAAATCGCCACCTGGAACGTCAACTCGATTCGCACCCGCCTCGATCAGGTGCAAACTTGGCTGAAAGACGTCCAACCGGAGCTGCTCTGCCTACAGGAAACCAAGGTGGACGATCCACTTTTCCCTCATCAGGCATTTGAAGATCTTGGCTATCAGGTGAGTTTTCACGGTCAGAAGGCCTACAACGGAGTGGCAATCGTTAGCCGTCAACCACTAGAAGATGTACGCCTAGGCTTTAGTGGTGAGCTACCAGAAGACGCCGAAGCCTTACGGCTGGGAGAGCAAAAACGGGTCATTAGCGCTCTGATCGACAACATCCGTGTGGTGAATATCTACGTACCCAATGGCTCCGAGCTGAAATCGGAGAAATATCCTTACAAACTTGAATGGCTCAGCTGCCTAAACCGCTATCTAAAGGCACAGGCCACACGAGGTGAACCTCTATGCGTGGTGGGAGATTTCAACATCGCCTTAGAAGCAAGAGACATTCACAATCCCGCTCGACTGACTGGAGAAATCATGGCCAGTGAGCCTGAAAGGGAAGCTCTCCTTGATGTTCTAGGAGATCGACTCCACGACGTGTTCCGTGTTTTCGAACCAGATACAAACCATTGGAGCTGGTGGGACTATCGAAGTGGCGCCTGGGACCGTGATCGTGGGTGGCGTATTGATCACATCTACTTATGTGATGAACTCCTCTCTCAAGCCAAAAGCTGTGTGATCCATAAACATGTACGTGGAAACGAAAAACCCAGTGATCACGCACCGGTTTCAGTAGATATCAGCTGGCCTCCAACTGAAAACGATGAACAGATATCAGAACTATTTAGCGATTGAACAATTGGCTCATTTAACTCACAAAGCAAGCCAAGACTCCTCTGACAGCTGAAATCAGAAAGCCTTGACGTCTGATGGCATCTCGATGCCTTCTCTAGCCAGGGTGACCTGACGCCGAGCCGACTCGCCGCAACTTTTCGGAGTAGGAAAAACCTTGCCTGGATTAGCCCTCCTATCGGGATCAAAAGCGCTTCGCAGTAATTCCATGGTGGCCAAATCATCCGGGGCAAACATCCAATCGAGATAACAGCGCTTATCAGAGCCAACCCCATGTTCACCAGTGATGCTGCCGCCAGCCGCAAGACACTCCCGCAGGATGGCAGCCCCAAGATCCCGAACACGAGTCTGCACATCAGGCATATCTGCCTTGTAGAGGATTAGAGGGTGCAAATTGCCATCGCCAGCATGAAAAACATTGGCAACTGGCAGCTCATACTCCCTACTGAGCCGCTGTATTGCAGCTAGCACGCTTGGCAAAGCACTACGGGGAACTACCCCATCTTGGACGTAATAAGTAGGTGAGATCTGCCCAATCGCAGCAAACGCTGATTTGCGTCCCTTCCAAAGCAAGGCGCAGTCAGCCGCATCTTCTGCGCGACGAATATCCCTGGCACCTGCCTTCAAGCAACACTCACTGGCCTGATCTGCGGCCACAGTGACTTCTGCGGCTTGGCCGTCGAGCTCGATAAGCAGCACTGCAGCTGCATCACGAGGGTATTCATCAAAGCCAAACAGATCGTTGACCGCATTAATCATGAAGTTATCCATAATCTCCATCCCCGCAGGCAGCACCCCAGCGGCAGTGACCTGACACACCGCCTCACCAGCAGATTCCATGGTGGGGAAATCTGCCAAAAGCACAGTCACATGTTGGGGCGCTCGCAATAGCCGCAAGGTGATTGCAGTAGCAATCCCCAGGGTGCCCTCGCTGCCGATAAAGGCACCACGCAAGTCAAGCTCCGCATACTCCGAAAGCCCCCCACCGAGAGTGGTCACCGTGCCATCGGGAAGCACCACTTCGAGCCCTAAAACATGATTACTGGTGACGCCATATTTGAGGCAGTGCACACCACCTGAGTTCTCGGCCACATTGCCGCCGATACTGCAAACCACCTGACTGGAAGGGTCGGGAGCGTAATAAAAACCTTCCCCTGCTACCGCCTTGGTTACCCAACTATTGATTACCCCTGGCTGCACCGTAACGGTCTGGTTATCAAGGTCCACCGAAATAATCCGGCGCATACGACTGGTTACAACCAACAGCGCCTCTTGCTCCACCAACGCACCTCCGGAAAGGCCAGTACCACTGCCCCTGGCGACAAAAGGAATGCCATGCCGATGGCAGCAAGCCAGCACTTGAGCCACCTCCTCAGTGGTCTCAGGCAATACTGCTAAGGGCGGACAATGACGATCAATGGTCAGTCCGTCACAGTCGTACACGAGTAACTCTTGACGCTTGGAGACCACCGACTTCTTTGCCATGAAGCGTCTCAGGTCCCTGTCTAGAGCTGCCCAGTCGTGGGACACCATGCCCGCGCATCTGTTCTACAAACTAGGCACTTGAGCAGAAAGGAAGCGGAAGAGCTGACACAGTTCATACGCTTCTGACCATTTTGGGTCAAGATGGCGAACGGTTCGTATCAGCCACTTGGCTTCGGTCCCTGTGACAGCTTCAGCCTTGAACACCAGCCGCTCCCAGGCAATTTTCACCGCAGCCCAGCGGTTAATGCCTGGTGGCGTCAGTTCACCAGTGCGGGCATTCCGCTCCGTAGGCGGTCAGCCGATCGTCTTTGACCGCGTGAAAGGCGCCTACGCCTGGGACGTGGATGGCAATCGTTTCATCGACTACATCGGCAGCTGGGGGCCCGCAATCTGCGGCCATGCCCACCCAGAAGTCATTGCTGCCTTACAGGAAGCCCTTGAAAAAGGCACAAGCTTTGGTGCCCCCTGTGAGCTGGAGAATCAACTAGCCGAAATGGTGATCGACGCAGTACCAAGCGTCGAGATGGTCCGTTTTGTAAATAGCGGTACTGAAGCCTGCATGTCTGTACTGCGGCTGATGCGTGCGTTCACCGGTCGCGACAAGCTGATCAAATTCGAAGGCTGCTATCACGGCCACGCCGACATGTTCTTGGTGAAAGCCGGATCCGGTGTGGCAACTCTCGGACTACCCGACTCGCCTGGTGTACCGCGCAGCACCACAAGCAACACCCTCACTGCGCCCTACAACGATCTCGAAGCAGTAAAAGAACTGTTTGCTGAGAATCCTGACGCTATAAGCGGGGTGATCCTTGAACCGATCGTGGGTAATGCCGGATTCATTACACCTGAGCCTGGCTTTTTGGAGGGTTTGCGAGAACTCACCCGCGAACACGGGGCCTTGCTTGTATTTGATGAAGTA
>Ga0066846_10000623_pt1 | contig 17550 bp, 6 predicted proteins | sample ETNtaG_33_FD_65489 | JGI IMG/M metagenome (GOLD analysis project Ga0066846, IMG submission 65489) | Marine microbial and viral communities from oxygen minimum zone, Eastern Pacific Ocean - ETNP201310SV76 | ecosystem: Environmental > Aquatic > Marine > Oceanic | place: Pacific Ocean: Eastern... | reverse complement strand
GATTTAATTCGTATCGGTGAGGATTTATCTATTCTCACAATCCCTGTCCCACATAGTGGTGCAGACAATGTTGCCTTTGTAGCAAATTATCGAGGGCAAAGGGCGGCAGTAATAACCGATTTAGGCTCATGGACTGATGAGTTGGTCAAGCATGTTCATAATTGCCAACATATTTCGATAGAAGCTAATTATGATGAAAATTTATTGAATATAGGGCCGTATCCATTCTCGTTAAAAGAGAGAATTAGAAGCCGCGGAGGGCACCTTTCTAACAAACAAACAGGTGAGTTTCTGGCAGAAGTTTGTACCGAAAATACCAGAAGTATTGTACTTACTCACCTAAGCGAAAAAAATAACTCCCCGCATTTGGCTGAATCTACAATACTCTACCATATTGGTGACTTCTTTGACGGAGATATTGATATATCCCTCCAAGACGGACCAGAGAAAACTCATTTTGTGAACGGTAAGTGCGATTTACGTCAGAATGTTGTAACAATAAAAAGCAAATTGGAACAATGAAAAATGTTCTAATTTGAGTAAAAAATACCTTCGACAAGGTCAATACCTAAATGATACCGAAGTATGAGAGTATCATGTCAAGTATTCGCCGAACCAATCTTGACAAAAATATAACACGGGATGAACGTGGAGTAAGCGAAGTTCTTGGAGTAATTATGATGCTTGCCATGGTCATTAGCATCATGGGAGGTGTATGGGTTTTCTTGAATCCATATTTATCTGATTTTGAGGATAACTCTAACTGGAATAAAGCCACAGGAATTGCTGATAGACTAGAAGATAGAATAGATGTTGTAGGCGATTCACCTAATGGTACTGGGATAAGACATAAATTGTCCATGCAAAACTCATTACTTCAGGGAGTTAGCAATGTTGAATTGTGGACTATTTCTGCAGACTTGGTCTCAAGTGACCAGGTATCGATTAGGAGTGTATCAGATAGTTCGATAGGCATAAGTGCGATAAATGAAACTGCACGTAAGGTGTCCATTACAACCAGTGACTCACATTGGGAAGAGTCGTTCTCTGCAAGCCAAACAGAAACTATTGTGACATACAATCTAATTTCGCAGGGTTGGAAAATAATTACTGTGTACGACAGTGAAGATGTCCCAATACACCGAAGTATTACTTATCCAATTTCTGGGTTGAAGATTATCACATCATTAACTTCAGGTGAACACGAGATAAATATCGCAAATAATGCTAGAATCGAACATTTTGCCAATTCTCAGTGGGAAATTAACCAATTCCCGACAATTCTATTTGAAGAATTAGCATCTGGAGAATTTAGAATCTCAATATTACTTACTAATATCGAAGTTAACGGAACATTAGGGATTTCCTCAACGTTTGGAATCGACATATTATCCTCTGGAACTTTAACTCCATTTTCAGGATTCAGTTATAATCTAAGGTTTGCCATGTCAAACGAGATCGCACCTGTAATCACTCCACAATATAATGAATTATGGCTTTCTGATTACTACCTAAATCGTGCATCGGGAACTTTGGATAGTTTTACTGGATTAGTACCTTATGAGCGCTCGAGTGGGTCGGATGGAATATCAGTTGAGACTCAAGGCGTTCCACTTTACTTAGATGTAAATATACAACAGGTGGTGGTGCAAAGATGAGATTCAACTCCATAAGGGATGAAGAAGCTGTTTCCGCTGCAGTTGCTACAGTTCTTTTGTTTGGAGGAGTTGTATCAATTATTGGTTTGATGCTCGTTTCAATGGTTCCAATTATTGAAGAATTAGAAGGTTCAATCGAGAGGGGTGATATGGCAGCACAGATGATGATTCTGGCTGAACAAACAGAATCACTTAGCGAAAATGGAATGCCTGGAGATTCTGCCGAAGTAAAACTTATTCCACTTGATGGTTCTCTTGCATGGGATGTGAGTCGTGGTGGAATGTGGTACTCTTCGACTTGGCAAAGTGAGTCGAGTTTTAGAATGAAAGGAGTTCTAGATTTTGATAACTCATTAGAAATCAACCATCCGGAATCTTTCACAACCGCTGTATGTTTTGATGACCTTCGTTTAGGGGCATCTCGACCATTTATCTACACGCCACCTGAATGGGCTGAAAGTGCCCAAATTGCCATCTCTACAGGATTGGCGATTCCTCTTGGCCCTGTGGAAGTAAAAATTACAGATAGTGGAGAAGTTGTTCAAACTGTAAAGTTACAGATTTATGAATCTATGAGTTTAGATTTAACCACTAATATTGCCCCTGAGATAAAATCATCTCATGAACTGGTTATAATTTATTCGAAAGGCGATGGTGGAACATCACTAATAGCGCCCACTCAATCTAGCCCAATAGATAATACTGGTAAAACTTGGAATATACCTCTAGATTCGGGAGAAAACCGAATTCATATTTTTAGTGAAGAATCAAATCAAATACAAATAGAATCAACCACACTTTCTGAAACTTACTATGCAATTGATAATGAAGAGTTTAGAACTGCCGTATCATTTACTTATCAATTTACACTATCCCAACCAGAGGTAATAAGAGTGACAACCAGTACTAAATCACAATTAATCCTACAAACTGAAGTCAACAATGTAAGTGGTTCTACATCTCTTATCAGTCAAGATGGAAATCATCTTGGTCATGCCTTTATAGCTCCATCACTCGAAGGAAAAATGCAATTCAGCAACCCTGGTAGTGAGAGTGTCACTGTAACATGGCGAGGGGGAGGGACTTCCATTGCAGCTCTTGGATCTACTACAGTCGCATGGCCACCCGCTGGCATTAATGGAGCTCCAATGCTAGATGCTGATGGCGATATTTTTGCGACATGGAAAGTTTCCAACCTAGGAACTTCAGGAAAAGGCGTCCACTTAATTCCAGCATCAGATACCGGGGCATCTTCGGGAATGCAGCATGAAATTATTATAGAAAACGATGGGCTGTCGCATGAATTGTCAATTTCTCGTGCAGGAAGTTCAAGTGAATGGAATATTACTGGAGACTCGGAAATAGAGGGTTCAATTGAAAGTCAAGTTCAAAATATAGTGCAAATTATTTCATCAGGAACATATCAAATGAAAGTCACAGATGGACATCCTCTTAGGGTACATCACCTATCTGGCGACAGTGGACTTTTGCAAGCCACTCATGATGGAGCACAGAGATGTAGTGGCATCAACATGATGGCAAGTGGTTGGATTACAGTAGAACTACCATGGGATTCTTTGACTGGACAAGAAGATTTCAAAATCATGGAAGCATGGAAAAATGGTGATTTTCCTGCAAGTCTTAGGATGACTCTAATCGGACATGACGGTGCATCAACTCACTCAAATCTCGCCACTTCTTGGATATTCCATCTATCGAGACTGGCTTATTCATTCTCATCATCAATCACTGGCATGGAAGTCGCCTATTCAGGGGGGGCTATTGTTACAAATCACCCGGAGTTTAATCCAACTATAATTCGTGAACCTATCGACCGCTCTGGGCCCGGGCCAAGGTTTGCTGCAACGATTCCTTCTTTGCATCCAGTAAGCGAAGGAGTAATTGGGGGAGGAAGTTTAACACTAGATATTGAACTGTCGTCAAGAGAATCGCTTGCTTCTGAGATTGCATATGAGGTTAGACGTGGATGGTCTGAACCATATGGTTCAGCAATTGCCAATGATGCATCTGATGGCCTGGAACTTAGTGAAGATTGGGCAATATATCCCGGAAGATTAGATTTGTTGAGCGACTATGTTGGATGGGTGCCAGACCCAAGCATCGGTACTTCTGAAGCAGTTTGGCACACAAGTGGTGAGCCGATTCAATTTTCACTACAGATAACATCACTCGATGTGCTCATGAAAGGGGTGATAGGATGAATATGACTACTATGCGAAAGGATACAAACGCCGCTGCAACTGAACTTGGCTATGTATTCACGTTTCTTCTTGGAGTCATGCTTCTTTCAATGTTCAGTTTATGGGCATGGGACATAGAAACTGCAACAAGAGAAAGATGGAATCAAGAAGCAATACAAGCAAACTTAGATGATATTGCGGCAGCAGTTGAGAGGGCTGATGAAGCAAGTAGAATGGGTGATGTGCAATATTCAGAATCTATTTATTGGCGATCTACAGAGGCTGATGAGAACCAATTTATCCTAAGTTTAACTGATGAATTTCTAATTTTGGAAGATTCAGCGGGAACTCTCGATTTGGAAGTATCTATTTCCGGGGCAGGAAATGGTCAACATTCTGGCTCGGTCCAATTATCAGGAATAAGCACGATATGGATAGTACACGATGATGGTTTAACTAGTGTACAACTTGAAAGACCTCAATAATTATCTACCCATTACTGCATTGTGAACTTGGGTTTGAACATCTCTCATCCTTGATTTAGCACCTAATTCTCTAAAGACTGAAAGTGCTCTCTGTAGATATTCCATTCGGCGTGACTTATCCGATGCCACTGTTCCTAAGCGAGTCAATAATTCACCAATCTGCATGCGTAAATCATTAGCCTCTGCAATAATTAGAGCCTCGCGGAAATGTTCCATTGCTTCCTCTGTACGACCTGCATCTTGCAAAACTTCGCCAAGTAAAATCGTAATATCTACCATTGAGAGAATATCTCCTTCTTCACCCATTGCTTCTAGGGCATTGGAATAATGGTGTGAGGCAACATCTAAATCTCCAATTTTTGCGTGATAACGCCCCAATACAGCCTGGGCACGAGCATGAATCTGCTGATTTTCCGAGTTATCAGACTTCTCAAATGCATTTAATGCGTGCTTCCTAGCTCGCTCTATTTCCCCCAAATCAAGGAATGAGCGTGCAAGTATCAACTGAGCTGAAATCAATTCGATATCATCATTCTGTTCAAGAATTGTTTCAACCTCTCCATATGACTCCAGGGCCTTTACACGATCATTCTTTCTTCTCAACAAATAGCCCATGTTGTTATATGTTCTAGCAGCACCTTTGGCGTCACCAAGTTCAATGAAGTTTTTCAATGCTTCATGGTGCATTGACAATGCGTTCTCGAGATCACCTTGCTTCAAGGCAATATCCGCTAAAGCTGATAGAACTTCGGCTTGTATTGGAATATTCTTCATTTTGAGCGCTCCATTTTGCGCCTCAGTGAAAACCTCCTTGGCATCTTCGAATCGACCAAGCAATGCCATAATCTCCCCTTGTAATTGATTGATATTTGTTTTAGATTCAAGAGTGATTTCTGATAATTCAATTTTCCCAATTAATCCTAATAATTCCATGTGTCCAAGTGCGACAAGTCCTCTACCATCTTCAACTATAATTTTGGCAGCCTCATCATTCGCATTTGAACTTATCAAATGATAGATTAGTTCTATTGTAAAACCAGGGGTTTGCTTGGCTTTTGAGTACCAGTCTACGCACTTGGAATGTGAATTCACTTTCATTTCCTCATCTAAACTTCTCAATAAAAACTCTCTAATTAAATCGTGAACATCATAAATTTCTGTTTCTACTTGACGAGCTAATCCTTGTTCGACAAGCGAATCTAATTCATCAGTATCTAAATTCTGTTCAGCAAGTGCATCCAGTGGAACTGGTTCACGATAAATGGACAATGCGGAAAGAAGTCTTTTCTGTTCAGCACTTAATTTGGAAAATATTTCAACTGTGACATAATTTTCCAATGTTTCGTGGAATGCCCCTGCGGAAGCACCACGGTTAATCAATTCGAGAACTAATGGGTGCCCTCGCGAAATACCATGAATGTATAACCACTGCTCCTCCCCCATATCCTCAAAACTGCTTAATAATTTACGTCCAGAATCTGAATCAAGTCCATCGAGTGGTAGCACTAAACTAGCAATTCGTCCTTCAGCATCTTTAGCCGGAACTACTGGCTTAAATGAGCGTGAAAACATTACCAATCCGGTTTCTTCCTCGCTGCCAAGTAAACCTAAGGCCATGGCCTGAAATGTTTGATGAAGGGTTGTATCCGAAATTTTGTGAAAATCGTCTATAACAATCAGTGAAGGAGCCCCCCCTAATGCGTCAATTAGCAATCTAGCAGAATCAGCAGGTTTTGGAACTGGAGTAGTGGCAATATAATCCGCAAATGTTGAGTCCCCAATATTTGCAAGCCAATCTGCTATTGATTCAAAGAATGAGCGAGAACCTTCCCAATCTTGACATCTGTGATAAAATAAGTTTCGACGATGCATGAATCGTTCAATTAGCTTTGATGCCATTGTAGTTTTACCGATTCCGGCAATTCCTGGAATCATCAAAGTGGTTGCTCTAGCATCCAAAAGATTACACATATTGTCCAGTTCTTTTTCACGCCCATAGAAATGTCTCAACCGAGGCAAATCACCCAAAGATGTAACCAGTTGCTTTTCAACATGTTTGGATAAATCTCTTTCGATTAAATCTGCAGAAAGCATTCTAACATCCAATATACAGTCCTCATTCAAATATCGAATGATATCCACTGAACGCATACTAAAAGGTAAAATTGTGTTAATTTCACCGAGATTAGTATTTGAAATATGTCCGTCCTCCAAAATACATCGAAGAGGAAAACTACGTAACTCATTCCAAGTCTCTTCAGCAACATTCATTCCTGCGTCTGTTAAAAAATACGCCTTGCGCTTTCTAGATACACCCTTAACATGGGCTTGTCTTTCTATCAGCAAACCTTGGTCCTTCAAACCTGCAATGGCTCTGGGCACATTAGAACGTGCAATAGCAACTGCATTAGCAATCCCCATTTGCGACAGTGAAAAGGGCACTTCTACACTGTTTTTATAATCAGAATAATCTAATAGGTGGAGTAAAATTCTCTCCTGAACACCCGGTTTAGCATTTGAGGCCATGCTAAAACCTCAATTCTGACCTGGAACATAGTTTGGATCTGGAACCCACTGGTTCGCTTCTTCATCCCAAAGCCATCCTGGATGTTGTGAAGATGTTGTTTGTTGAACCACCTGTTGCACTTGTTGAACTGGTTGTTGAACGACTGGTTGCATCTGCTGTACAACTTGGGCCGTTGCCGGAATTTCTGGAACACTCTTATTTTTAGCCCACGCATATGGGTCAGCAGCCTGTTCGGTACTGTAAACCGCTTCATCGACTAAATCATCCAAATCCTCTTCAAAGGTGAAGAAGAATGCACCAACTCCTACAAGAACTACTAGAACAACTACGGCTATGATAATTATTAGAAGTGTGTTAGAACTTTCCTCTTCTGATGTCAAAGATAGAGCAAACTGTGTGTTTTGATTATCATCAGTGCTACTAAATAATTGACCATCCATCTCAAAAACCACCTGTCTTGAATCTGCAGAACCTAACTGGCTTGTAGTTAGGAACATTTGCCAAGACCCATCTGCCAGCACTCTAGTGGAGTTTATTTCTTGCCCAGAACCAGAATCGAAACGTGCCTTAACTAGACTGTTTGGTAAACCAACTCCGGAGAATGATGCTGGGTCTGAAGTAGTAACTATCGAACCAACATTATCTCTAATTACGATGAATTTTATTGCTTTAATATCAATATCAACTGACCTCGAAAGTTTTGAAAGTTCACTACTATCTGTTGCTTTGAATTTAACATCTATCAGCGACCAAGATGAAATTTGGTCAGAGCGCGATGCTGATGGGTTGTATGTTGCAATTCCTTCGCTAGAAATTGAGAAATAAGAGTCATAGAAATTATCAATTTCAGTACTTGGGTCATCATATACTTCATACACCAAAATTCCTCCTTCTGGATCATTGAAGTAGTTGTTCAAATCAAAAACTGCACCATTTCCACAACGGTTTAGGCTCCTTGAGTTCTCGTCACAGTATACATTCACTGTATTTGCCCAGCCTGAAGGGTCAAATATTGGAGCCAAATTATCCACGGAATTATCAATAGTTATGGTAACCGAAACTTCATCAGAAAAGTCTTGTCCATCGAATGAACGTAGAACTATCTCATAATTTGAATTATGTGGTAGACTATTAGTTTTCCAAATATTAGTCAAATCCCACGATGTGTTAAATTCGCCCGAGTCAATTTGGTCTTGCCTAATAATTATGTTAGTAGGGGAGTTTCCGGTGTTTCGACCACCTTGATATATATCGATTTCAACCCTAGTTACGATTCCATCATTATCCCAAACATAGCCACTGATCGGTGTTGAAGTACTTCCTCTTATTACCTGAGTATCATACATGCTTTCTAGTACAATTCCTGGAATCGAATTGTCGTTTTCGATGTTGACTTCAATAGTTTGAGGGTCACAAGTATCAGCATTGTAATCATTAGTACAAAAATCGCTGTCTGCAGCCCAAATTGTAAAAGTATACTGGCCTGTTGCATAAATTGAGTAATCCCAATCATATGACCATGCATTTAGAGATTGAAGGCCCCCTTCTGTATCAATACTGAACTTTGAAGTTTGTCCATTAGCTTCATTTCTAATTTCAAACCATATATTTTGGATGTCGCTTCCCTGAATTCCGGCATATTGGTCAGAAGCAGTTCCACTAAAGGACACTACAGAACCCTTTGCAGAAGTTGGTGAATGTGATTGACCATCGGCAGGAGTATTGATTACAACTGTTGGTGCCTCTAAGTTCAATTTGAACTTCCTAACTACAAGTGGTGAATATTCAAGGCCGTCGTAAGAACGTACTCTAAATGTGACATCCCCTTCTCCTTCTGGAAATGTTGACATATCCCAATCAAATGTCCAACTACTGAAAGGATAACTCTCTTGAGTAATCATGCCACCTGAATTAGAGGCATCCACTGCAGAATACCACAGACTGGAACCTGGCGGCTGTATTTGAACATCCTCTACATAACCGAATTGTTTCTGCATTGCGATGATATCCGAGGCATATGGTGGTGCTTCGCCATCCCATGCTGAACCAGATAGAGAAACTGTACGTGCAAATGAAGTGAATTCGGGTTGGGTAAGTGTAACGGTTGGTGGCAAATTATCTAAATTAATTATGTCATCTATAGGCCCTGTCAAGGTGAAATCAAAATCATAAACTCCTTTTCCAAATTTATATGCTTCAACGCTATATGATGGTATTTCTCGTCCTGATGCACAATCAGGGTCATCCGCATCTGTCAAAGTGTCTCCATCGTTGTCATATCCATCAGAACAGGTATTTTCATCCATTGTTGTAGTAATTGCCGGTGGCCCTGGGTCTACCACAACGGTTACTCCTTGTTCACCAACCTGATTATTCCAGTTTCGATCCAAGTAGAAATCACTAGGTAGTGTGACTTCAGGAGTATATCCAAACTGGTCTGTAGTCAGGGAATATAGTGGGAATCCAGTTGAATTCTTGATTATGACAGTGGCTTCGTTTACATTACTGTTCAAGGCTTTGATTTGAAATCTTACCAATTCACCTTCTCTAACTTGAGTACCCCATGCTGAATTTTGGTTTTGAACATGTATTTTGGATGTGTCAAAGTTTTGTAACCCTGCATATGATAGAACTGTAGAATTATTGACTAATTGAAGAGACATTGGCATACCTGCCGGTGGCATTTGGGAAGTATCAGGAACTTGCAAACATTCATTTTGAACTGCTGGACATTCTGAATTTAACCAGCGTAGTTGAATTGGATAAATTTCATTCCCACCAGCATCCGGAATATACTCAGATTGAATTGTCACTCTTGATTCAGTGATATTATACACTTGTGTTGCATTTGTGTAAGTGTTTCCAGAGAAGTAACCAATTGAACCATACTTGTTGCCATAATTATCATCGTGATGTGAAATATTAACTCCGAAACTCTCGGTTTGCATCACATTTCCTTGGATGTTTACAATTCCACCTTTGATTCTAAGAGCATCTCCAACACTATTGGAAATTGTATTGTTGTATAGGGTTGCTGAACTTCGGAAAATATGGATTGCAGGACATTGGAATTCGCCACCATACATCTTTGGAGAACTGCATGTTCCAGAGTTGTTAGAAATGGTGTTATCTTCCATATACAATCTTGATTGAGTTGGTTGAACTGAAGGCCAACCAGAATCTTGGTAGTGGTATTCACCATGAACAACGGGCTCTCTAGCGGTATCCGTGAATGTATTACCGATAGCAACAACATCAGAGGTGCCATATATCCAAAGTCCATTGTACCCACCGATAGGACCAACTACATTGTCTTCCAAAGTGGCTACTGAAGATCGTACTGCAATACCTGAACCTTTTTCTGCACCAGATATAGTGTTTCTTGAAGCCGAAATACGGGCTTGGTCATAGGCAGTAATTCCCGCTCCATCAGTCGTGGTAAATACATTGTCTTCAATTTTCAATGTGTGCTTGATATCACCGGTTTGTTTGAGACCTTTTGTGTCCACTGCTGCACAGTTAACAGTAATTGCCGAATTTGTAATTTCGCCAGAAGATTTTTGGAAAAATGCACCATATCCATTTTCAGTAATGTCAAGATTATCTAAATCGGCATAACTATTTTCAATATATACCATAGAAATTCCGTTTCCATTATTTCCACACGTGCCTTCTGCATCTCCTGTAAATGTAGTGGAAGAAACAGTAAAAGGATCAGAAATACCCGCACCTGCACCATATGCTGAAAGAGCAGCAGCCTTTCCAATGGAATAGTCATCTAATCCGAGTTTCAGTGTAGAATCTGTAATTGAAGGATTTGCCAAATCGACAAGAAGTATATTTGTTCCATTGACATTATCAAATTGCAGACCGTTTGCGGTAGTTTCTGAACCATCAAAGACCAACGCTGAATACTTTGGAGCAACTCCACCAATTGTGTTTACTCCTATTTCAAACCCGTAAGCATTTGTGAAAGTTATGTGATTCAATCCTGTTTTAGACTGATCTATTGTATTTCTAATTACCATGCCGCCTCCACAAGCAGCATCAATACTGACAACACATGGTCCACGAATCGTATAATCTGTAGGTAGAGTCCAAGTAAATCTTGTCTTGGTCGCAGAACTACCATCTGATGTGGCACCACAAGAGGTCGATGCAACACAAATTGCACCTTGAACATCGATGTGCTTACCGAATGGAATGTTTACAGTTGTACCTGCACTAACTACCAAACTGGCACCTGAGGCAACTGTTACATTGTCCGTAAGAGTGTGAGTTCCAGACCAAGTTTCTTGACCATTCAACATTCCTGAAGTCGTTTGGTTTATCCCTGCTGCGGAAGAGTTTGGTAAAATTAACAACCCGGTCAAGGATGAAAGAATTAATAGCATGACTAGTGAGATACTTTTTCCTGATTTTCTGTTAGACATTTTCTGGCCTCTAAATTCCCCATTGATGCCTCGAATATAATACTGCTCCCTTGATGAAGGTTTAATTGTATCAAAATAGCCTAATAATATCATATTTTTCATATTATAAATATCAATATTTAATAATAGTATCAATTTTCTCTTGTAATCATTAACAATTTGGCATCATTCTAACTTCTTCTAACCATGCCCCTGCGTCCAAATTACCATATCCCAGTGCATCATCATGCTCATAAATAGAATCGCTGGCACTTATGCGTAATGCTTGTTTTACCTCTCCGATACAAGAACTATCTTGGTTCACTGATGCCCTTAATTGAGGTTGATCTTCTAGAATTAATGCCAACGCACCTGTGACAAATACAGTTGAGTCTGAAGTACCACTACTGGAAAACCATGAATCGTCAGAACCTGTACTTATGATATTGACACCAGGTGCAATAATTTCTGGCTTTTGATTTGGATGCATACGTTGCTCTCCATCATATGTCATCTGATTCCCTTTCGAACTATTTACCCATAATTCGCCACCTTCTAATGAGGCTCCGACTGATATTGCTAATGGTACATTACTAGGAACTGAAACTCTTCCATCATCATCCCCGCCATCATTACCCGCAGCTGCAACTACAAATATACCTCTGTCCAGTGCCTTTCTTGTCGATGAAACACTGGGGCCTTCTCGTGTCATACTATCGCTTTGAGCACCCCCTAAAGATAAAGAGATGATATCAGCAGAAAATTGCTCAATACACCAGTCAATTGCCTCTGAAATCGTTTGTTCTCCTGCAGTATTCATACCGGAACCATCGTCATCTAATGCTGCAACAACACCAAGCGTAATACCGGTTGCAACACCCATTTGATGAGATTGAGACATCAGTATTCCAGCCATTAAAGTTCCGTGAGCAATCGCACCATAATCCACTGGGCTGGCAGAATTTGAGATCATATCATTGAATACCACTTGTATACCTTCGAAAGCAGAATGTGAAATATCAATGCCAGTATCTACGATGCAGACCCTAACTCCTTTTCCAGTTAATCCCTCTAAAATATCATCATCAAAACCAGCCTGCTGGATTGCCCACTCGGATTTTGGCGGTGGGAGTTCGATAAACAGGTACCCTGACTGCCACACCCAAAGCATCAATGAAACTAGTATTGCAAACAAAGTTATGTTGGTATAGAGAAATCTTCGGCCTCTAACTCGATGAATTGGCTTTGCTAATAATGGAGCCCAGCCAGTAACTTCAGACCTCCATTCCTCTTGGAAACCTACAACTGATGGGTCAATGGCAGATAGAATTCTGTCATCTTCTGGTTCAGGAAGAAGTTCAACGTTATCCAAACCACTCATAGGAGCACCACTAAGACTCAATAAGGAGGTCGGGCATTTAATGACTTGTCTTAAATCAGAATCTTGTTGAAGATTTATTCCTTGCCACCTTCAAACCACCATAAGCTACTAGAATTGTCAAGGCAAAGATGACAACCATTAGCCAAACCGACGAATCCTCTTCAATACTCAGTTTAGTTGGAAGATTGAAATCGAATGGTTCAACCTCTCCTCCATTTGCGGTGTAATTAGCATCATCTCCAAGCACATCAACACTAACAGCATAACGTTGTTCAGTCTTGGAAGTTTCATTCAGTTGGAATATTGCATCTACTGTCTGCCCAGCGCCTACAGAAATAGTCTGTGGAGTGAATGATTCAAGAGTTACTCCTGAGTCATCAGTTCGGTTAGCATAAACTACAACTGTTCCTGCAGATCTAAATCCTGAATTCTCAACTGGAATTATCAATTCTCCACCGCCAATTTCATTTTGGTAAGACTTCTCATTTACTGCAGATTGGTCGACACTTAGAGAAATTCTTGCAGAATAAATATCCACTTCCACTGTAGTGTTGGTTGTACCATCTTCGCTTGAAACTGTGACCCATGCTTGGATTTCACCAGAAGTGAAGTCTGATGGAGCATATACAGTGAAAGATTGGCTTCTTGAATCCCCCTTAGAGATGTTCAAGTAAGTTAATCCAGGAGTGATTTCCCAACCAGTTCCAAGAGTATTGGTTTGTTCAATCTTTATGTTATCATTACCATTACCTGTGTTGGTTATGGTGAAGGAGAAAGTACTTGTTCCGCCAGGGGAAACACCTGTTTCTTCTACAATATCTGTTACTTCAATTCCATAAGTCTCTGGTACAAATACTCCAACGAATTTTGAACTGGAAATTCCTCCGTCATTCTCTAATCTAATTTTAATTTCATGACCGTCTTCAAAGCTCCACGCTGAAGTAGCATTAGGCAAAATAATTCTTGCTTTTGTTGTACTGACATTGGAAATACTGTCATCGGCAAGTGACTCACCAATTCCCATTGTAACTTCTGTTGAAGAAACCCAATCGGTTCCGTTAAAGAATTCAACAGTCCATAAGTTGGAGTCCATATTCGCTTGAACTGACCCAATAATGGTGAAAACATCACTGCTTTCTGTACCTTCGTATACAGTATTGACATCAAATTCAATTACTTTGTATCCATCTTCATCCTCGATAGCAGTTAATTCTGAAGCACTGTTGAAAGTAGCATTTATTATTGACATCACATCAATTTCCATGGATGTCTTAGAATTAATTCTACGAGAGTAATCCATCACAACATCCAAAATTCCTTGCTCAATATTCTGTGAGGTAGAAAAAGAGTAATCCATTGAAAGATTTCTCTGATGTTGAATAGTTGTAAATTCAGAATTCATCTGAATTTCTCCTAACGGCATCAACACTTTGAGTTCTCCATTAGAATCAACGCTGTAATTCCACGATGAACCGAGGTTCATGTCAAAGGAAATTTCGACATCCGATTGAATCATTGCATATCCTTCAGTATCTGCTGAACCTGTATGATGTTCACCTAAGTTGATGTCTTCCCAGTTAGTTGAAATTTCGACCCAACCTCCAGTTGACATATTCATTTCAAGAACGCCACCACTAGAAATATTCGCATTTAGGAATCCTACAGCAACTCCTCCACCATTTTCATCAACATTTTGACTTTGTACTACAACAGTCCACTTTCCTGGAATTATTGTTTCACTCCAAGATAAGGTCCCATCTAGGTAAGTTCCTAAGACACTTACAGGTTCCAATTCTAACTCCGCACTTGGATATAACGTGATGGTTGCTCCATCAAGATGGTATGCTGGATTAGAGAGTGAAGTTTGGATAGTACCATTAACCTCAACGTTTTCTGCTTCCATCAAAATATCTTGGGTTACAGAATAGTTTTCTACGACAAATCCACTTTGGTTGTCCATTTCATAATAAACAGTGCCATAGCCTAATTGTTCAACAGTCACATTGTAAACTTGTCTAATAGGTACAAATAGTTGCCAATTTCCATCTATATCAGTGGTTGCCACTTCAGTATATCCAGATACTAAATTATCAGTAAATGTCACATTCGCACCAGCAATCCATTCGCTAGGCAAATCCATATTATTTCCATCCGAATCCCAATATACAGTTCCTTGAACCAAAACAGTTACATCGGCATAAACAGAACCTAAATCTACAGAATTATTTACAGAATCAAAATCTGAGAATGGTGAATCTGAAGTATTCAAAGTTAGAGAACGGTTGTATCCTTCATTGTCTAAGAACAGACTCCACGAACCTGGCATCAAATCATCAGAAATATTACCTTCAGCATTTGAGGATTTCAATGTAACATTACCATAGCCGTCATTACTAACTGCTATGACTCTAGTATTGGCAACTGGTTCTTCGGTCAATCCCTCTAAGAGTTGCATAGTTATTCCCATAGATTCAACCATCTGAAGATCCAGTCCAGTACGCAGTGAATTATCATCACTTACTGTCAAAGGCATTCTAAGTAGAGTAGTATTATTTTCACCAACTATTGGAGAGACAATGACTACCCAGTCTCCTGCTTCAACATATGAAGAGAATTCTCCATCTATGTTACTTGAAATAACATGCCAATCATTTCTTGATTCGTTGTATAAAGAGAAATCAGCCTCTAGTATAATTCCATTATGATCTTTTAGCACACCTTCAACCAACCACTGATTAGCAAACGACACAGAATGATTTTCTTGCTCATCACCTAGGGAGACGAAAATCTCTTTAGAAACAAACATGTTATTGAAATCTGTAAAATTTGCAGAATCCGCTGGATGATTCTCAACAGATAGTTGGTATGTTCCAGGAAGCAAATCCAAGAAAACTTCTCCTACAGTTGTAAAATTTGACAATGACACATTTATTATTTCATCATTCAAAAGTAGACTGTTCAAAGTGAAATTAGAATTAATAGGCATTCCAAACTCATATGAATCATTTCCTGCAGTATCAATGAATACATTGAATCGAACAGATTTAGCAACTGGATTGGCGATTAATTCCACAGAGTTTAATGTGAAATTATCTGTCACATCATGTCCATTTAATGGAGTAACTGCCAGAGTTTCGTCTTCGAAGGTTATATCATAGGAATCTTGAGGCAGATGCATACTAAATTCACCTGTTTGAGATACATCAGTATTCCAATAAACTCCATCACCATTAGTTGCAGTTACAGTTGGATAATAGTCATCAAACAGATTAGAATCCCAAGTCGAATTATTACTATAGGCGAATAATATTCCATTAACTGCCATTAATTCTTCCAAGTAAATCAAACCTAAATCAACAGATGTTTGGTTATTAATATCGAAATGTTTGCTTCCACCAAAGAGTCCGGCGCCCGAATTAGCAATCATCTGGAAATCAAGGTCTCCTGGTAATTGAACCGAGAAATTACCTTCGATATCAGAGTAAACTCCTAAAGTCAAATCACCTGAAGTAAATACTATTTCGACATTGCTTGCAGGGGTACTGTTAGTCTCTATATCTGAAGCAGTCCAGTTTGCATCAAATTCATCAGTATAAACCATCAATTGCCCAGATACAGTTGAAGAAATTGAATAATCCATAGTGAGTGATAGATCTTCATCAGTTAATTCAAATGATTCGAATAATAGATACTCTTCGGAGTTAGAGTCAACCAAATTATAAACACCAGGAATTAGTTCAGCATTTATGGTGCCGTTTTCATCAGTCTGGACTTCAATATTTGTAGTCGATTGTTCAAGGCTCAGTAAAAGACTTCGGTTGTTCAAAGCCAACATATCTTCGCCATTCGAATTATTAACTGGGGATGTCAGTTGAATGGAAACATCATACATGCTTGGAATCACAGAAATTGGTGTCAAAGTATCAGAAACATTGCCAACAGACAGTGTCTGGTTTATTTCAAAGAACCCATCAGAATCTATGTCAATTCTAATTTGGTACTCACCTGTAGAAATCGGTCCGAAATTATAACCGCCAGTAGTGTTAGTTGTAATAACGGAATAATCATCATCCAACAATAAGTCATCCCATTCGAAAGTTACATTGTCCAAAACATTTCCTTCAAAATCAGTAATGTTTCCTCGAAGTACTGAACCGGGTATAGTTACCGCTACATCATAACTTGGGCTCAGCCCTACACTAACCACCTGTGGCAACTTGACCTCACGACCGTTTTCAAGTTGTGCAAATACTTCATAGTCACCTGGAACTAGTCCGGTTTGATAGAATGAACCGGGTTTAACCAAATCACCAGAAAAATCACCTATACCAGTAAACTGTCCTGTTCCATTGAATGTTCCTGTTCCTTCAAAGGTACCAATTCCTTCGAATGTTGAAAGTTCTATTTCTTGAACTAGAATAGTCTCGGTATCTGATGTAAATCTTCCATTTGCTTCAACTATTCCATCTAATAGATAAACAGGCAATGTACCTGAATCATCCTTCAAACAAACTGTTTGATTATCCGGCATGGTGATGTTTGTGCTGTCTTCAGAATCTACATTACAAGCAGAAATTTCAGAACTTTCTAAATCAATCCATGACGACTTAATTGACCCTGCTCCATTCCATGTACCATTAGCAACGAATGTTCTACCTTCGCTAACAGTTCTGGTAAAAGTACCCGAAAAGTCAACTACAGAAGCAATTCCTTCGCTGACAAAGGTTCCGTTTTCAGTAAATGTTACTTCTCCAGTTCCTTGAATAATTCTAGTTTCATCAGTGGTGAAAGAACCGTTTGTAGTAGTTAGTGTAACATCATCAGAGATTCCAAATGTGCTGCGTAATACTAATTCAGTATCAACTAGAGGAGTACCGTCGAATAGT